>Ga0116227_10009924_pt1 | contig 16950 bp, 17 predicted proteins | sample S1TSphgellanicum_FD_89693 | JGI IMG/M metagenome (GOLD analysis project Ga0116227, IMG submission 89693) | Host-associated microbial communities from peat moss isolated from Minnesota, USA - S1T2_Fb - Sphagnum magellanicum MG | ecosystem: Host-associated > Plants > Peat moss > Unclassified...
CGACCTATTCAGCCACGCTCACCTCGGAATACAACGCGATGGATACCGCGGTGGCGCAGCTGAAGGAGACGCAGCAATACCTCACGGCAGAATTCGACCCGAGCTCCAGCTCGAGTACCAGCAGCAGCTCGAGCACCAGCAGCCTCGGCAGCGGTACCTTGAGCGTCTAGCCATCATGTACAGCCACCGCGGAGCAGCTCAGTATCGCGCCGTGCGCAGTCATGGCTTGGTCGCCGACGCGAGTCCGGTGCGTCTGGTGCAAATCATGTTCGAGCAAATCCTGGCGCAGTTGACGATCGCGCAAGGCTGCATGCACCGCATCAGCGGGAATTTGCCCCTCAACGAGGTCAAGACCAAGTGCACCGCGCTCAACAAGGCGGTGCGCCTGATCATTCAGCTGAGCGAGAGTCTGGACATGGAACAGGGCAGGGAAATCGCTCAGAATCTGCGTTCGCTCTACGATTACATGCTCAATCGGCTGACGGTCGCCAACGCCAGCAATGACGCGAAAATCGTCGCCGAGATCATCAATCTGGTGCAGACCATCAAATCCGGCTGGGACAAGGTCGTGGAGCAGCAGTGAGCGGTGCGACCGCAACCGCGGGTGCCGCACACCCCGCGCTGACGCGAGCGTTGAGCCTGTCGGAGAGAATCCTGGCAGCGGCGGAAGGCGCCGATCTCGAGCTCGTGGCCTCTCTCGACGCCGAACGCATGCGACTGCTAAAGTCCTTCAAGCGCGAGCAGCAGTTGTCGTTGGCCAACCGCGAAGTGCTCGGGCAGATCATGGCGTTGAATGACCGAACGGTGGGTCTGCTGGAGCACCGCAAGCGCGGCAAGGGCCGTGAAATGGATATGGCGGCGGTGGGCAGGCGTGCGGTCGCCGCCTATGCCAGCGTCAGGATGCAGCGCTGATTCGATAACCTAATGCAAGGCGGCGGCGTGCCAGAATCATTTCTCGGTGATGGCCTGGTATACGAAGACTCCATGCCGATCGCCTGGACGCCCGGACCTCTTGCCGAGGGTTTGGCGCTGGCACGCCTGAACGCCGACAATCAGCAGCTGCTCGCCGCCGAGGCTTCGCTCGACGAAGTCAGGATTCCTGATACCCTCAAGGATGAGTCGCCGGCGTTGCTGCAAGAACTGCAGCGTCTGGAATTCAAGATCAACATTCTGCTGCGGCTTATCGCCGATATCGCGGTACGCGGCAGCGGACTGCCCCCGTCTGAGCGGGTGCGCCTGAGTTCGCGTGCGCTGGAATGGTTCGGCGAACGCGCACCGGCGCAGTCGGCAAGTGGATTGCTGGCCCTGTACATCAATCCTGCGTTACCCCAGTCGGTGAAAATTCCCTGTGTCGTCGAGAGCCATCGCATCGTGCCGGTGGGGCCTGCGATGCCGGGCGAGCTGCCGGCGGCGGGCAGCGCGGCGCAATTGCGCTTCGTAGGCTTGAGCGAAGCGGTCGTGCACTTGCTCGACAAGTTGATCTTCCGACATCACCGGCGGCTGATTGCAGGCGCACGTCACGCGCCGTGACAGGCTTGTCCTAAAGACCCCTGAGGCCGGCAAAACTGGCAAACCCCTAGAGGAGTCGGCGAAAACCCCGGCTATTTTTCTAGGGGATTTACCTACATTGTTTGCGGGGCTTTGCCAACTGCTGTTCTCTCAAGTCGATCGCTAGTATGAACTTAACCCGGACATTGATTGAGCTATGTCAAAGGGTTAGACGAGATGCTTAAGGCGGAATCAGAGATATGTGCGCTCCGTCACACTTTCAACCGGGAAGGAGTCCCGACTAGTGGTACAGGCCAGGGTAATTGTGATCGAACCGACAGATTCGGAGGGTAGCGCCCTCGCGACGCTGCTGCGTTTTTTGGATCTCGAAGCGATCCACGTTCACGATCTGGCGGAATTGACTTCCTCGCCGCACCGCAACTGCGACGAATTGCTGGCCGTCATCGTCGGCAAGCAAACCATCGAATCCGAAGCTGTACCCTTAGTGGCTGCGCTGCGTGCCCTGCGCCAACCGTTGCCGGTCATTTGCATGAGCCGCGATGGGCTGCCGAAGATCGCCGAGAGCAGTGGCGATCTGGCCTGGCTGCACCTGGAGGTACCGGTCAAACAGCGCCGCCTGTCCGCGGTACTGGATAGCGCGCAAAAGGTGCGCGGCGGCCATCCCACGCAACCCGGAAATCATCGCTTCCGCCCGAGCGGCGCATCCCGTGCCATGCGCGCGGTGCACCGCCTCATCGAGCAGGTCGCGCCCTTCGATACCAACGTTCTGATCCTGGGCGAGTCCGGCACGGGCAAGGAGATGGTGGCGCGGCACATCCACGAACTCTCGGGGCGCGCCAACCATCCGTTCGTGCCCGTGAACTGCGGCGCGATCCCCGCGGACTTGCTGGAGAGCGAGCTATTCGGTCACGAGAAGGGCGCTTTCACGGGCGCGTTGTCGACCCGGCTCGGCCGTTTCGAATTCGCCGAGGGCGGCACGCTGTTCCTCGACGAGATCGGAGACATGTCGCTGCAGATGCAGGTGAAATTACTGCGGGTATTGCAGGAGCGTAGTTTCGAACGCGTCGGCAGCAACAAGACCATGCACTGCAACGTACGCATCATCGCGGCGACTCATCGGGATCTGGATGCCGCCATCACGGCCGGCCGCTTTCGCGAGGATCTCTTCTATCGTTTGAACGTATTTCCGCTGCAGATGCCGCCTCTGCGCGAGCGCCTCGAGGACCTGCCGATACTGATCGAGCACCTCGTGCAGCGCCAGGGACAAGGCAGCGCGCGCAAAATCCGCTTCGACAAGGACGCGATGAATTGCCTGGCTCGCAATCCATGGCCGGGCAATGTGCGGGAACTGGCGAATTTGCTGGAACGCCTGGCGATACTGTTCCCGGAGCAGACCATTACCGGCGCAGATCTGCCCGAGCGCTATCGGATCGGCATTCCCGAGCGACGCATGGCGCCGCGCGCGCGGCCGATGCTGGGCCTGGACGGAGGGAGCGAAGATCCGGATGTACGGAGCGGCGTTGAGGAGCTCGGGGATGAGGAACTCGGCGACGCGGAGGTATGCGAATTGATCGAGGTCGCGGCACCGGCCGACGCTCCGCAACCCTACGACATCATCGACGGACGCCTGCCGAGCGGCGGCATCGATTTGAAGGATCACCTCTCGGCAATCGAGATCGGATTGATCCGCAAAGCCTTGGTAGAGGCCGACGGCACCGTGGCCGAAGCGGCGCGGCTGCTGCGCATCCGCCGCACCACCCTGGTCGAGAAGCTGCGCAAATACCGCTTGAGCGCCTGACAATTAATTGACGCAGGCCTTTGGCCGGCGCGCTGCTGCGGCGTAAGCACTTGATAGCAAGAGAAAATACCGGCAAGGCACAGAAGTTGCTTTCTCAACCGGCATGGCAGTCAACAAAGTCGAGCTGATCGAAAATCGTCGCGCCGAATTGCAGGCGGCATTTCATGCCTTCGGTTCCGTGTCCGAGCAACTATCCGGAGCCTTCGACTCGCTGCGCGCGCAAGTGGCCCAGCTGCGCACCGAGTTGAGCGAGGCGCATGCCGGCAAGGAGCATCTTGCCGCGCGCCTGTCGGCACTGATCACTGGCTTGCCGGGCGGTGTGCTGGTGCTCGATGGCAGCGGCCTGATCCAGGAAAGCAATCCCGCGGCTACCCATCTGCTGGGCGAACCCTTGCTCGGATTGCGTTGGACCGCGGTTCTGGCGCGCGCCGCTCTCAATCCTCGCGCAAACACCGAGCAAGTGGAGCTGCGCAGCGGCAAGTTCGTCAACATCTCGAAAAGCAGCCTGGCGAGCGGCGGAAACGTGGTGCTGCTCACGGATGTGACCGAGTCGCACATGATGCAGGTACTGCTCGCGCGGCAGCAGCGCTTGCTCACCATGGGTGAACTGGCCGCGGGACTCGCGCATCAAGTACGCACGCCGCTCGCGGCCGCGCTGCTGTATGCCTCGCAGATGACGCTGGCCGACCGCCCGCAGGCCGATATGGCGCGTTGCGCGGCGAAGACCGTCGACAGCCTCAAGCAGCTCGACAAGCTGGTCACCGATATGTTGGCGTTCGCGCATGGCGGCAACGCGCGCGAGTTGGTGAGCGTCAGCGCGCTGCTGGAACAGGTGGCGCAGTGGCTGCGTCCGGCGCTGCGTGCCGGGGTGCGCCTGACCATCGGCACCCAGGCGCCGAATCTGATGGTTCGCGCCAATGCACCTTCGCTGGTTTCGGCGGTGTTGAATCTGGCCAGCAACGCCTTGCAGGCCGCGGCAGCGGCCGCGACCCTCGACCTGCAGCTGCTGGCGCGGCGCGCTGCCGATGGCCGGGCGCAGATCCTCGTCAGCGACAACGGTCCAGGTGTGCCGGCAAAGATTCGCGAGCGCATATTCGAGCCTTTTTTCACCACCCGTGCGCGCGGCAACGGCATCGGGCTATCCATCGTCAAATCAGTGGTGGAAGCGCATGGCGGCAGCGTCCACTTGGCGGAATCGCGTGTCGGCGCCACTTTCGTCATCGAACTTCCGGCAGAGGGCAAGGCATGAACAAATTGAACGAATCGGTACTGGTGGTCGAAGACGATGCGGCATTGCGCGAGGCGCTGCTGGATACGCTGCGCGCCGCGGGATTGCCGGCGCTGTCGGCGCCCGACGCGGCCGGCGCGCTGCGATTGCTCGCCAGTGAAGAGGTGGCGCTGGTGATCTCCGACGTGCAGATGCCGGGTGCGAACGGCTACGAGCTGCTGACCTCCATCAGGTGCCTGCGCCCGGATCTGCCGGTGGTGCTGATGACCGCCTTCGGTACGGTGGCCCAGGCGGTGGCGGCCATGCGCGAAGGCGCCACCGACTACATCGTCAAGCCGTTCGATGCGCAGGCGCTGATCGAAATGGCGCGTCGCCTGCTGGCCGCGCGCGTCGTACCCCACGACTTGGTCGCCGTCGATCCGGAGTCGCGACGGCTGGTTGCCCTGGCGCGCAAGATCGCCGAGAACGATGCGACGGTGCTGATCACCGGAGAGAGCGGCACCGGCAAGGAAGTGTACGCACGTTTCATCCGTGACCATTCGGCGCGCGCCGCGGCGCCGTTCGTGGCGATCAATTGCGCCGCAATTCCCGAAAACATGCTGGAGGCGAGTCTGTTCGGCCACGAGAAGGGGGCCTTCACGGGCGCACAGTCAGCGCACGCAGGCAAGTTCGAGCAGGCGCAGGGCGGCACGTTGCTGCTCGATGAAATCTCGGAAATGGACCTTGGGCTGCAGGCCAAGATTCTGCGTGTGTTGCAGGAACGCGAGGTGGAGCGTCTCGGCGGCAACCGCACCATATCCTTGGACGTTCGCGTCATCGCCACCTCGAACCGCGATCTGCCCGAGGAAGTGCGCGCGGCGCGCTTTCGCGCCGATCTCTATTACCGGCTGAACGTGATGTCGCTGAAGCTACCCCCGCTGCGCGAACGGCGCGGCGACATCCTGCCGTTGGCGCGGCGTGCCATGCAGGCCTGCGCACGTCCGGGAACACCCGCCTTGAGTCTGTCGGCGGATGCGCAAAGCAAACTGCTGCACTACGACTGGCCTGGCAATGCGCGCGAACTCTCCAACATCGTGCAGCGCGCGGCATGGCTCGCCGTCGGCGGCTGCATCGACGCCAGGGATCTGGATGCGGGGGCGGCGCCGGCTGCGGCTGCGTTGCCGGTGGACTCATCGAATATGCCCGCGCCGCCGCAAGCGGGGCTCGATCAGGGACTGAAGCAGCGCGAGCGCGAGTTGATCCTGGCGACGTTGCGCGTGACCGGCGGCAGCCGCAAGCTCACCGCCGAGCGCTTGGGGATCAGCCCGCGCACCCTGCGTCATAAGCTGCAACAGCTCAAAGCCGCCGGAGTGGCGGTGCCGCGCGTGCACGATCAACAGTTCTTGACGGCCTGAACGATGAGCAGCCTACAGATTCAACAGGTTTTGGCGGAGATGCGCGCGTTGCAGGCGCGGGCTTCCGGAGTTGCCGACGTGGGCGCCGGCGTGCAGCTAACCGGGGCGCCGGGCACCGATGCGCAGCAGGTGGATTTTGCGAGTCTCTTGAAGGGCACGGTGGACAACATCGCCACCATGCAGAATCAAGCGACCTCCCTGGCGCAGGCATACGAGACCGGCGACAAGAGCGTGGACCTCACCAAGGTGATGCTCGAAGTGCAGAAGGCGGGACTCGCATTTCGCGCAATGACCGAAGTGCGCAACAAGCTGGTCGATGCGTATCAGCAAGTAATGAACATGTCGGTCTAAGAAGGCCGCGAGGACTTGAACCATGGCTGACATCGTGCCTGTGCCCGCGCCGCCGCGCGGTTTCATGGACATACCCGGAGTCAAACAGGCGGGCCTGCTGGCGGGTGTCGCCGCCGCGGTGGCGGTGGCGATCTGGCTGGTACTTTGGTCGCAGGGCCAGAATTACACGGTGCTGTACGGCCAGTTGTCCGACCGCGAGAGCGGCCAGGTCATGGACGCCCTGACGGCGGCGGGCATCGAGTTCAAGCTGAACCCATCAGGCGCGGTGTCGGTGCCGGAAACCAAGGTGCAGGAAGCGCGTATCCGCCTGGCCAGCCAGGGTCTGCCGCAGAGCGATTCGATGGGAATCGAAATGATTCAAAAGGAGTCGGCGCTCGGCAATTCGACCCTCATGGAGTCTGCCCGTTATCAATCGGTGCTCGAAACCGAACTGGCTCGCACCATCATCAAGGTACAAGGGGTGCAGAGCGCGCGCGTGCATCTGGCGCTGCCCAAGCCGTCGGTGTTCCTGAGCGATGAGCGCAAGGCCACCGCCTCGGTGATGCTGCAGCTGTATCCCGGACGGCGCTTGGAACCTGGGCAGGTGGCCGCCATCGTGCATCTGGTTGCCTCGAGCGTGCCGGATCTCTCCGCCAACGATGTTACCTTGGTGGATCAGGCGGGTTCGCTGCTGAATGCGCCGGATGAGAGCGCGGAGGCGGCGGCCAGCACGCGTCAATTCGAATACACGCGCAAGCTGGAGGAGAGCTATCAGCGGCGCATCGTCGAATTGCTCGAGCCGCTGGTCGGGCCGGGGCGTGTTCGTGCCACCGTGACCGCGGACCTCGATTTCACGGTGAGCGAATCGACGCACGAAAATTACGATCCGCAGAAGACCGCGGTGCGCAGCGAGCAGACCAGCCAGGAGAGCCGCAGGGGCGGCGATGGCGCCGAGGGCATTCCCGGCGCGCTCAGCAACCAGCCGCCGGGTACCTCGGGTGCGCCGATCATCCCGGGCGCCGCGACTCCGGGCAACCCCGGGCCGGCCGGCCAGAGCACCGCGGCCGCCAGCGGCCCGAGTTCCACATCGGCGAGGAGCACCCGCAATTTCGAGGTGGACCGTGTGCTCTCCTACACCAAGCAACCGGTGGGAATTTTGAAGCGCCTGAGCGTCGGGGTGGTGCTCGATGACTGGCAGAAGGTGGACGAGACCGGCAAGGTCACGAGCAGTCCCATGAGCGATACGGACATCAAGCGCTTCACGCAGCTGGTGAAGGAGTCGATCGGCCTGCAGGACGATCGCGGCGATCAGATCAACGTGCTCAATCAGGCGTTCAAGGGTAGCGGCCCCCTGCCGGCAGTCGAGGGCCCGCCGTTGTGGCAACAGCCGTGGGTCACGCAGTGGGCCAAGCAGATCGTCGGCGCCGGCTTGGTGCTCATTGTCGCGCTGCTGGTGCTCAAGCCACTGATGAAATCCTTGACCAAGTCCGCGCCGCGGGCAGCGGCGACCGACAGCAGCGCCGACATTGCCGGCGACCGTGTCAGCTTGTCCGGGCAGAACTCGAACCCCATAAAGCTTTCGCCCAGTTTTGAGCAGCAAATCGCGGCGGCGCGAACCTTGGTCGGCCAGGATCCTCGGCGTGCAGCGCAGGTCGTGAAGGACTGGGTCGCTGCGGATGGCTGACAGGTCCGATGAGCTTCCGGGAACACAGCGTGCCGCCATTTTGCTGATGAGCCTGGGCGAGCATGACGCCGCCAATCTGCTCAAGCAGCTGGACGCCAGGGAAGTGCAAAAGCTTGGGTTGGCCATGGCGGAGCTCAAGGAGATCTCACGCGAACAAATGACCTCGGTGCTGGAGAAGTTCATCGGCACCGCGGACGCCAAGGCCAATCTCGCCGGCGGCTCCCCGGAGTACGTGCGCCGCGTCTTGACGCAGGCGGTCGGCAAACACAAGACCGAGCTGTTGCTCGACCGCGTATCGAGTGGTCAGACCGGCCAGGGCATCGAGGCACTGAAGTGGATGGAGGCCAAGGCGGTGGCGCAAATCATCAGCGGCGAGCACCCGCAGATCGCCGCCATCGTCCTGGCGCATCTGGAGCCCGAACAATCGGCCTCGATCATGCCGCTGCTGAGCGAGGAGCTGCGCACCGAGGTCTTGATGCGCATCGCCGCGCTCAACGAAGTGCCGCAGACGGCGCTCACCGAACTCGACCAATTGGTCGAGAAACAGGCGAACGTCGCGCCTCCCGTGCCGCTGCGCCGCGTCGGCGGCGCTCGCACCGTGGCGAACATCTTGAATGCCATGGAACGCGACAAGAGCGGTGCGGAGCTCGGCAAGATCGAGAAGGCCGATGCCGAGATGCATCAGAAGATCAAGGATCTGCTGTTCATCTTCGACAATTTGCTGGGTGTCGACGACCGCGGCATCCAGGCGCTGTTGCGCGAGGTGGGCTCCGACACCTTGGCGGTGGCGCTGCGCGGCGCCGAACCCGAAGTGCAGGAAAAGATCCTGAAGAACATGTCGAAGCGCGCCGCGGAGATCCTCAAGGACGACATGGAAGCACGCGGTCCGGTCAAACTCGCGGACGTCGAGGCGGCGCAGAAGGAGATCATCGTCATCGCGCAGCGCCTGGCCGAGGAAGGCACCATCAGTCTTGGCGGCAAGAGCGAGGGCGAGTTTGTCTGACGCCCAAGGCAAGACCGCGCCGAAGGTGTCGCTGTGGACCGCTCCCGCGATGGACGGCGCTGCGCGCAAGGACAAGCCGGCAACCGTCGGCGGACTGGTGGATTTGCAGGCGGAGGCGCACAAGGAGGCATTCCAGCAGGGCCTCGAGGAGGGCCGCGCGGCCGGGCGCGCAGAGGTGCGTGCGCAGGTGGAGCGCCTGTCCGGCATGTTCTACGACCTTGCCAGGCCCTTCGAGGCGCTGGATGAGGAGGTGGAACGCGAATTGCTGACATTGGCAATGGCGTTGGCGCGCCAGATCGTGCGCCGCGAACTGAAAACCGATCCGACGCAAATTATCGGCATCATCCGCGAAGCAATTGCGGCGTTGCCGGTGGCGGCCCGCGATGTGCGGGTACACCTGCATCCGGAGGATGCCGCCGTGGTGCGCGAGAATCTCGCGCCGACCGAAAGTGAGCGCGCCTGGACGATGATTGAAGATCCGGTCATGGCGCGCGGCGGATGTCAGATCACCACCGCCACCTCGCGCATCGATGCGCGTCTCGAAACGCGCCTGGGCAGCATACTGAGCGAACTGCTCGGCACCGAGCGTCAGGCGGAATCCGGGCGAGGCAACCCATGAGCACGGCCGCGGCGCGGCCCCGGCCCAAGAGGTGGGTCGAAGCGCTCGTGCAAGCGCGCGAGCGCGTGGCGCATGCCTCGGATGTCATCGTCGAGGGCACGCTCAATCGCATGGTAGGCATGACCCTCGAAGCCGTCGGCTGCGAAGCAGCGGTCGGCGGGCGCTGCTTGGTCGATACCGCGGAGGGCAGGCAGATCGAAGCCGAGGTCGTGGGCTTTGCGGGCGACAAGCTGTTTCTCATGCCCACCGGCGACATACGCGGAGTCATGCCGGGAGCGCGCGTCATACCGACGAGGGGTGAGTCGCCGGTGCTGGTCGGCGATGCCTTGCTGGGACGGGTGCTGGACGGCGCCGGGCGACCCCTCGACGGCATGGGCGAACTGCGCTGCACCGATCGCGTGTCGTTGACCGGCGAGCCGTTGAATCCCCTGATGCGCAGAGCGATCCGCGATCCGCTCGATGTCGGGGTGCGCTCCATCAATTCGCTGCTGACCGTGGGCGGCGGACAGCGAATCGGACTGTTCGCCGGATCCGGCGTCGGCAAATCGGTATTGCTCGGCATGATGACGCGCTATACCAAGGCCGATGTCACGGTGGTGGGTTTGATCGGCGAGCGCGGCCGCGAAGTGCAGGATTTCGTCAGCAACACGCTCGGTCCCGACGGCATGCGCCGCGCGGTCGTCGTGGCGACACCCGCGGACAATCCACCCTTGATGCGACTGCACGGAGCCTGGCTGGCAACCGCAATCGCAGAGTATTTTCGCGATCGCGGCCTCAAGGTGCTGTTGCTGCTCGACTCATTGACGCGCTTTGCGCAAGCGCAGCGCGAGATCGCCCTGGCGATCGGCGAACCGCCGGCGACCAAGGGTTATCCGCCGTCGGTGTTCGCGCGATTGCCGCAATTGGTGGAGCGTGCCGGCAACAGCGATCGCGGCGCAGGTTCCATAACGGCCTTCTATACGGTATTGGTCGAGGGCGACGATCAGAACGATCCCATCGCCGACGCAGCGCGCGCCATATTGGATGGCCACATCGTGCTGTCGCGCCGCTTGGCCGAAGCAGGTCTGTATCCAGCCATCGACATCGAAGCCTCCATCAGCCGCGCCATGCATCAGATCGCCACGCGAGAGCAACTCGATCTGGCGAACCGTTTCAGGCAGGTCTACTCCACTTATCAACAGAATCGCGATCTGATCAGCGTCGGGGCTTACAAGCGCGGCGCGGACGCCCGCATCGATCTGGCCGTGGAGCAATGGCCGAAAATGCTCGAATTCTTGCGCCAGGATATGTACGAACCGGTGGCTATTTCCCGCAGCGCCGCGGATCTGAAGCAACTCGTGACGCAGTTCTCGGCGCCGCCGGCCGCAACCGTTCGATAGTGCGCAGCCCATGATGAAATCCAAACGATTCCAGCCGATCCAGGAAATCGCCTCGACATCCGCCAAGGATTTGAGCCGGGCAATGGCCGAGGCCCATTCCAAGGTCGTGGATCTCGAACGTCAGTTGCAACAGCTTGAATCCTATCGGGATGAATACGTGCGCAATTCCACCCAGTCCGGCGGCGCCATCGATGCGGTCAAGCTGCAGAATTACCGGTCGTTCCTCGAGCGTCTGGGCGAAGCCGTGCGCCGGCATACGAACTCGCTGGCAGCGGCGCGGGCCGACTACGAAAAACGGCGTCTGGCGTGGAGCGAGAAGCGCATCGAAGCGGAATCGCTCAGCAGGGTGGTCGATCGATTCCGCAAGGAAGAGCAGTACGCCGCCGACGTGCGCGAGCAGCGTGAGGGCGATGAGGCCGCCATGCGTGTGGCGTTCGTTGCGCGCGGGGATTCGACCAGTCAATAGTGCTATCCTTCCGCATGGAAGGCCCGCCTCCCGATTTCATCCTGGTTCCCTACACGGAACTTCCCGCCGAACTCTTGCGCGCCGTGGTCGAGTCCTTCGTGCTGCGCGAGGGTACCGATTACGGCGAGCGCGAATTGTCGCTGGATGAAAAGGTGGCGCGGATGATCGCGCAATTGAAAAATGGCGCCGCCAATATCGTGTTCGATCCCGAGTCCGAGAGTGTGACCATCGTGGCGCGCTAGCTGGGCAACAAACAGATGATCAAAACCACGGCCACCAGCACATCCGAAACCATGGCGATGCTTTCGTAGTGATTGCGCGCCTTGCGCAGAAAGTGGTGCACGCCGGCGAGCCCATAGAGCACCGTGCCGGCAATCGCCGCCGGCATCAGCCATGTGGATGACATCAGGCTGCCCGCAGCGATGCAACCGATCGCCGTCGTGGCGAATCCCAGCTCCCGCACCAACACCCGTGACTCCGCGCTTTCGAGGCCGAGAATCACCTCCGCCGTGAATCGCGGCTGGATGATCTGCCGCAGCCCGGCCAGCAGCAGGCGCACGCCGACGGCCCAGAATACGAACCATTTGAGAAGTATGCTGAAGGCGAATGCTCCCTGATTCGACTGAAACACCTCGAATATGGTGCAGCCGATCGGTGCCACGAACATCAGCGCGATCACCACCAACGCATACATCAGGGTGCCGAAGCGCGCCGTTATCATGCGTCAAGTATGGACCAGCGACGTTGCATATAACAAACTGAGGCGGGCGCATCGCCATTCGCCGGCAACATCCCGTTGTTCTTTAGGCCGCGCCGGGCGATCATCGCCGCCATGAAATTTCGCAAAATCAAACAGGGAGCGAAGCTCAAGATGCGCGCACGCGCAAGTATCTCGATGGCTTGCCGCAGCGCGCGGCGATCCACGACCGGCTGTATGCATTGATCTCGGCGACCTCGAGTTCTTATCAAGGTTTGCAGCCGGTGAGTGACGCGCAGTGACCTTCAAGACCTGGCTGTTGTTCTTCGCCATGGAGGGTGCGCTGTCGCTGTCGCCGGGTCCGGCGGTGTTCTACGTCGTTTCGCAAAGCACGCGCGGCGATCTGCGGCGGACTCTGGCCGCCACCGCCGGGATCTTGAGCGCCAACGGCCTTTATTTCATCCTGTCAGCCACCAGCCTGGGCGCAGTCATTGCCGCCAGTGCCCGCTTCTTCGCCGTCGCCAAATGGGTGGGCGCCGCGTATCTGGTTTATCTTGGACTGAAAGCGCTGCGCTCCGCCGGCATGTCGCACTCGGTGACCTTGGAGCCCGGCGCGGCGCCGGACCAGACCTCGAGGCGCGTGTATGCCGGCGCATTGACGCTGCAATTGGCGAATCCCAAGGCGCTGTTGTTTTTTCTGGCGCTGCTGCCGCAGTTCATCGAGTTGCGCTCTCCCGTCGTGCCGCAGATGCTGATCTTGACGGCAACTTCGATGATTCCGGAGTTCTTCATACTGCTGGGCTATGGATGGCTCGCGAACCGCGCGGTACGCGCTTCTGCGCGCTTCGGCGTGAGCGGGCGCATGAATCGCTGGCTGGGATGGGTCGAGGGCGCCGGATTACTCGGCTGCGCGACACTGGTGTTGAGATTTGATCGTGGGGTTTGAAATGGCGATGAGACCGATCTGGCTGTTAGGGATGGCCTGCGCGTGCACACTGAGCGGCGCCGCGGAGCAGACCGTGCAGGCCGAGCGATCTGTGCACCGCTACTTGAGCGTCGTGATTTCTCCGAACGCCGAACATGTCGCGGCCGTGGAAGGTGATGCGCCCGTCGGCGGCGCCGCTTTGCCGCTGCGCGATCTGGTCATACGGCGCGTGCGCGACGGCGCGGTGGTAACCATGCCCATGCCGTGCGGTCACATCAGGGAATGCTGGCCGGAGTCGCCTGCGTGGAGCCCCGATGCGAAGCGTCTGAGTTTCGTGCTGCGCACGCCGGGCAGCCATGCACGAACTTTGTACACGGTGTCCAGCGACGGCTCGGCTCTCACCAAGCTGCTCGATTTCAACGGCACGCTGAAGAATCTGCGCTATTTGCCGGACGGCACTTTAAGCATGCTGGCGACCGAAAATGCGGTCAAAGAAGTGGGTGCCACCGAAGCTGGTGCGCCGATTTCCGGCGATCTGGACGCCGCAGTGCCGGAACAGCGCATCGCCGTGCTGGAGAACGGTGCGCTGCATTTCGCATCGCCGCCCGACTTGTACGTGTACGAATACGACTGGCGGCCGGGTGCCGGGAGCTTCGTCGGCACCGCAGCGCCCGGTGACGGCGACAACAATTGGTGGACGGCGAAGCTGTATGAATTCTCCGCGCACGCTGCAGCGGCGCGGGTCATCTATGTGCCCACCGACGGTCGTCAACAATTGGCCGCTCCCAAGGTATCGGGCGACGGTGCCACGGTGGCTTTCATTGCCGGGATCATGAGCGACTTCGGTTCCACCGGCGGCGATGTCCTTGCCTTGAACTTGAACGGTGGAAGCGCAGTCGACGTGACGCCGGGGATGCATGCATCCGCGACCAGCGTAGATTGGCGCTGTGACGGCCATTTGGTGGCCGAGTTGCTGGCGGGCGACCAGCGGCAATTCGTGGACCTTGGGTCGGGGAGCGTGCCGGCCGCGGCAAAAATGCTCTGGAGCGGCGCGGAATCCTTCGGGCGCCGCGCTGCAGGCATTTCCACCGCCTGCCCCTCGGGTATCACCGCCGATGAACATCAGTCGTTCGTGTCCCCGCCCGAGATCGAGATCGGCAGCATCGGGCATTGGCGCAATTTGACCACGCTCAATGCCGGCCTGCGCGCGGTTGCGAAAGTGCAAAGCGTTTGGTGGAAGAACGACGGCTTCGACTTACAGGGCTGGCTGCTGTTGCCGCTCGACGCCGCCGGCAAGATCCCCACCATCGTCGAGGTGCACGGCGGTCCGGCGGCGGCCGCGACCCCGGATTTCATCGCCCGCGGCACGGCGCCGCTGCTGGAACATGGCTATGCGGAATTCCGCCCGAACCCGCGCGGCAGCTACGGCCAGGGCGAGCAATTCACGCTGGCCAACGTGCGTGATCTTGGATACGGAGATTTGCGCGATATCCTGACGGGCATCGATGCCGCGGCGAAGCTCGCGCCAATCGATACGCAGCGCTTGGGATTGACCGGCGGCAGCTATGGCGGATTCATGACCATGTGGGCCGTGACGCAGACGAATCGGTTCAAGGCCGCCGTGGCCGCCGCCGGCGTCAGCGACTGGCTGTCATACTACGGAGAGAACGGCATCGACGCGTGGATGATTCCTTACTTCGGAGCCTCGGCCTACGACGATCCCGCCGTTTATGCGCGATCCTCCGCCATCAACTACATGCACAACGTCAAGACGCCCACCTTTGCCTGGGTTGGCGAGCGAGACATCGAGTGTCCGGCTCCGCAGACGCAGGAATTTTGGCATGCGATGAAGGCCATGAATGTGCCGACCTCCATCATGATCTATCCCGGCGAGGGCCATGGATTGCGCGATCCCGACCATATCGCAGACGCCCGCAGCCGAACATTGGCCTGGTTCGACAAGTACTTGAAGTGAATATGATCAGAGCACCGTGGGGCCGTCGCAAGCTGAGCTGTCGGGCGTTGAGCTTGGTTGTCCTCGCGGCCGCTTGCGCGGCGGCGACGAGTGCCGCGCCCAGCGGTTTCGACATCATCATCACCCATGGACGCATCATCGACGGCACGGGATCGCCATGGTACGAGGGCGACGTGGGTATCATGGATGGACGCATCGCGGCGATCGGCAATCTGTCGGGCGCGGGGCGCAAACAAACCATCGACGCCCACGGCATGGTCGTGGCGCCCGGCTTCATCGACATGCTCGGTCAGTCCGAGTACTCGATACTGGTCGACCCGCGCCTGCCGTCGAAGATCTTTCAGGGCATCACCACCGAGATCACCGGCGAAGGCGACTCGGTTGCTCCGGTGGGGGTGGCCATTCTGAAGGAGAATCAGGCCAACTACGCCCACTACGGCATCACCCATGATTGGCGCGACTACCAGACGTATTTCGCGCGCCTGAAGAAGCAGGGGATCGGCATCAATGTCGGCGACTACGTCGGCGCGGCCACGGTGCGCGAGATGGTGCTTGGATATGGCGACAGGCAACCTACCGCGGATGAGCTCAAACGCATGCAGGGGCTGGTCGCCGACGCCATGCTGCAGGGCGCGCTCGGCCTCTCGACGGCGTTGCAATATCCGCCGGCGCCGTACGCACATACCGAGGAACTGATCGCGCTGGCGCAAACGGCGGCGCAGTTCGGCGGCATCTACGCGACGCATATGCGCAGCGAAGGCGATGCCGAAATGGCGGCGCTCGAGGAGACGTTTCGCATCGGCAGGGAAGCGCACATTCCCATCGAGATCTTTCATCTGAAGGCTTCGGGAAAATCCAATTGGGGGAAGGCCCCAGTGGTCATCCATGCCATCGAAGCGGCGCGCGCACAGGGAATCGATGTGGCGGCCGACACCTACGCGTACACCGCCTGGGAAAACAGTTTCTCAGCCTTCATTCCCCCCTGGGCCCACGACGGCGGGAACCAGGCACTGGTGGTCAGGCTCAAGGATCCGGCGACGCGTGCGCGCATCCGCCGGGACATGACCACGCCCTCGAAGGATTGGGACAACGAGTGGCTGGCCATCAAGGGTCCGCAGGACATCCTCATCACCGCCGTTATCAACCCGGAGTTGCGCAAATATCAGGGCAAGCGTGTCAGCGAAATCGCCGACGAATGGCACGAGGATCCGATCGACGCCATTTGCGATTTCCTGATCCGCGATCAAGCGGGCAGCAGCGTCGCGGTATTCGGCATGGACGAGCCTGACGTGCGCCTGATCCTGCAGCAGCCCTGGGTGTCCATCGACAACGATGCGGCCGGCGCATCGACGACCGGGCTGCTGGCCCAGGAACATCCTCACCCGCGCGCGTACGGCACCTTTCCGCGCATTCTGCGCAAGTACGTGCATGAAGAGCATGTGCTGACACTGAGCGACGCCATCCGCAAGTTCACGTCGCTGCCCGCGCAGCGCGAACACCTCGCCGACCGCGGCGTATTGAAATTGGGGATGTGGGCGGACGTCGTGGTATTCGATCCGAACTCGACCCAGGATGAGGCCACATACGAGAATCCCAACCGCTTATCGGTCGGGATGCAGTACGTGCTCGTCAACGGCGTGCCCGTCATCAGCCAGGGCAAGATGACCGGCGCGCTGCCCGGCCAGATATTGCACGGTCCGGGGTATACAGGGCGGTAGGTCAACGAATCGGATTCAGCTGGCACGTGCCTTGCAAACACGCATGGCATGAACATCATCCCGCCGCACTTGCAAACGCCGCCGCCGCAGGCGGAGCCCAGCCAACTCAACGCCGATAACGTCGACTCGACTGCGACTGCAGCGCGTTCGCAGGGGTTCGCCGCTGCGATGGATGATGCATCCGCCAAGCCGGTGCGCAAACCCACATCCAACAAGAGCTCCGAG
>Ga0116227_10009925_pt1 | contig 16948 bp, 10 predicted proteins | sample S1TSphgellanicum_FD_89693 | JGI IMG/M metagenome (GOLD analysis project Ga0116227, IMG submission 89693) | Host-associated microbial communities from peat moss isolated from Minnesota, USA - S1T2_Fb - Sphagnum magellanicum MG | ecosystem: Host-associated > Plants > Peat moss > Unclassified...
AAAAAAAGACTAGGCAAAAAAAAAAAAAAAGGGTGATATTGTGACAAGATTTTGGTGCACCTTAAAGAATTTGCACCCTTTTGGGTACCCCAACCCATCTTTACATGGTAAAAAAGGACCATGTAAAAAAGATAGAAAAGGGTGATGTTGTGACAAGATTTTGGTACACCTTAAAGAATTTGCACCCCTTTGGGTACCCTAACCATGCTTTAGAACATTAAATGTTTTCATTTCAATGATTAAGAATAATATGTGTTTACATTAATGTGGATTGATTTTCATATTTCAAATTGCAAAAATAGGTTTTAAATAGGTTTTTCAAAATACAAATAACTTTTGATGTCTACTTTTCAATGTGGACTTTTAGTTTCAAATAGGTGTCAAATAGGTTTTTACAAAAAGAAAAAAATTGATGACTTGCTAAAACATATGTTGAATTTCATTTCTTAACTTACTACATACCAATTTCATTTATTTTTCTAACCAAAATGTAGGTTTGAATACATATTTTTCAGTTGGTTTAAAATGTATTATTTATTTATTTTTAATTTTTTTAAAAATAGATTTTTATAAACTTTATAAAGCAAATTAATGATACTTGACACATACTTTCATTTAATTTGATGTTACTTTATGGTAGTTGGGTCAAAACAAGATAAAGTAGATAGAAAAAATAGACATCGCCACTTCAATTTTACGCCGTTCATATAACTACCATAAAGTAACATTAAATTAAATGAAAGTATCTGTCAAGAAACATTATTTTGTTCTATAAAGTTCATAAAAATCTAATTCTAAAAAAGTTAAAAGTAAATGATTTTTTATTTTTTTTGAAAAAAAACATTGAAAACCAACTTTTAAAAAATGTTCAAAATTTTTTTTTGGTTAAAAAATTAATGAAATTGATATATAATAAGTTAGAAAGTGAAGATCAATATATGTTTTAGCAAGTTATTAGAAAAAAATTCTTATTCCTTTTTGTAAAAACTTATTTCACACCTACTTGAAACCAAACACCCACATTGAAAAGTAGATGTCAAAAGTTATTTGTATTTTGAAAAACCTACTTAAAACCTACTTTTACAATTTGAAATATAAAAATCAATGCACATTAGTGTAAAAATATATTATTTTTACTCATTGAAATGAGAACATTCAATGTTGCACAATTTTATAATAGGTTAAATTATTGTTATTTTAAATCTATTTGTCCCAGTTTTGACAAGGTTCTCAAATTGTTCAATTTATCTTACTTACACCTAATTATATGAATGGTGTAGGGTTGAAGTGGAGACATCTACTTTTTCTATTTACTTTATCTTCCTTTGATCCTATTCAATCAAAGTTCACATTAAATAAAATTTTGATAAGCTTCTCCCTAGAGCAATGTGGGCAAGCAAAATGTTAGCCACCTTTTTCTTTAACTATTAACTTTGTGATATGATCAACAATTTTATAATTGGTTCCCTACTAAACATCTTCTAGGTGTAGGATAAAGCAAGGTAGGATGCTATACACACCCCATTAATTTCAAGAACATCAATGTGGCACCATGCGTAATTTTGTGCAATTATGGAATTGTTTTGCAAAGAAAAATACACATTTCAAAAGAATGATCAATGTCGTGTTGTGCATAATTTTATGCAATCATGCAATTATTTTGTATTTACAAAAATATAGAATTATTAATTGACATTAACCTTATGGCAAAACCATGTGAACACCACACATGGCTCAACTTTGACCCACATAATGTTCAATGGAGTGTTTACCATCTTGGATAATGGACCCCTTTGGGGATTCATAAGTTTGAACCATTATGAAGAATGTTGAAAACAATTTGTGAAGAACATGGTGTATGCCACTGTATTAACTACTTGCAAATGGGTCACACACCTATGAATGAAGGTAGTTATTGAATCAACAAAGGTGAAAACTTGTGAACCCCCAGGAGATCACTTACCCAATGTAAATGATTGTTAAAAAGGATCCCATAAGAGGATTTGCATTACATGGTGTAAGCCACTTTACTAGTTGTAATCTATTTCAAACATGTGAATTCACCTTTAGCCAAGGTTCATAAACACAATAATGTTTTGTTAATCAATCAAAAACCCATTACATTGAACATGCGATTAATATAAGGGATTTAGGATCAATTGATAGAATAACATTTTACCTTGTGACTCTTAATACTACCATCAAGCCCCAATGCTATGCGATCAAACTTTTAAATAAGAAACAAAGATCAATAACTCAAAATTACACAAATGTTTATTAAACAAGATGATCCCACATGCAATACTATTGATTGTCAAGCCTTAGACTAAACTAGATATCAAATATATGATTCAAAATGAACAATTATTTTGGAAAAATTTATCATTGACTTTTCATCCATTTTAGTGATGACAATATGTAAACTTCGATAATCAACATATGGTTATTTGGTTTTAGATGACAAAGTAAACTCTCATGGGCTACCATGTGTATGAAAGAGTTATTTTTCTCATTTTGGATCACCCAAACTTTAGAAAGGTATATTTTTCTCATTTTTCACCTTTACTGAGCAATTTAAAAGGATGTGGGTGTGTTTTTTAATCCTGTACACTTTATCTTCGAACCCCATAAAAAAAGGAGATGGACTTAATGAAACGGAAGTGATTGATACAATAAGTGTTCAGTTGTTGGCCACTCTAGCCTACCATGATAAAAACCCAAAATTAATTTAAATTGTTTGTAAATATTTCAAATATCCCATACAAAATTAAATTAGGGTCTCTAAATCCAAATATAATATTTATTGGGTTTAATATGGCCACTAAAAAAGGCTTGCTAAAGAAGGTTAAAGCACTTATGTAAGTGTTACTTGTTTGTTCGATTTTTCGTTTTTAGCAAAATACATCAGTATTTAGATTATTGTTAGGAATTGGTGAGGATGTCACTTCAATAATTATTTACATTTATCACTATCCAACAACATCATGAACTATAATTTTTCCCATAACAAGATTGGGGAAGGTCATGATCATTTTGATTATCATTAAGTGATTTTGTAAAAAGATTCTTTTAGATTTCGATTAAGCTATAATAATAGTTGAATGAATTCGCTACATCAAACATGAATACAATTGGACATTAATATCTTTGAACCAAATTTCTTAGAAATTAGACTTTGTGGTCTTCACATGGCATGGCCACAATTTTAGAATAGCATATGTCAAACTTTTAAAAGCATCAAAAACTAAAACTTAAAGATAATGAAGACAACCTATAAGCCCTGATGCACAAATGCCTAAAAGGAACCTCTGTCAACAATGGGTTTTGAATATTATACTTTATGTGGAATGTTGAAATGGCAAGTTTTTCCAACTAAGGTGCAGCTCACGAGTCAATAATGTTAGGGTCGTTGGTGACAAAATTTAAGTGTATATACTTTGGGAAGAATGGTAGCTAGGTCTTTGACACAAATGATGGACTTTATTGACACCCCCCAAGTTGTAAGGAGAGGTTAAAAGAAGGTTCGAAGCCATAGTTCTTGAGATGGTCAAAGAAAACAATTGTAGATTGTGTAGTGACTTGATTATTGACCCCTTTTTTTTAAGGCACAACAACCTAATCTTGGGTGGGAGTGGGGAGTCTAGGGGAGGCAATGAAAACTACAAGTGGAAGAATCAAGGCTAAAAAGAAGGGGGTGTTTGGGGCTAGCACCAAGAGAAGGAGTTAACTCATTTACTTGTGGGCTTTCAGTATTCAAGATTTAGATCTAATTTCATAGATATCAAGCCAAAAAATCAAAGAATCCATGAAAGTGCAATAATTTGAAAAGCAGAAATTAATGCAGATTTGAATCAAAACTCACAAATAATACCTACATGGAGCAAGGATGCTTATAAGATAATCAAGGTGCTAATTGCACCTCTTCATTCATTTATTTTTGTGACACACTATATAATTTTCCATAACTAGTTCCCTAGAAGATATGCACATAGTTCATACAATTCATCAAGGTTTGATTGAAAAAACATAATTATATCATGTGATTTTTGATACTAACATCAAAGCCTAGTTTGAGTGTTAGCTACTATTGTACAATGAACCTTCTAAATAAGAGGCCAAATTGGGTGTTTCAAATCCATCAATCTATGAATAAAGACTACATTAATTACATTTCATTTACAAAACCAAAACAACTACCAAAGCATCATTTGCTAACAACTAGTTTTTTGGTGAAAATTTTTGCATCTACGAAACATAGTCTCAAGATTCATTTTAAATGCATTTTAGTATCCCACATTTTAAGGAAAAAAATGATAATTTTTATATTTTAGTGTTACAAAATGTGGGTGCTCTTTATTAATCCCTGTTCATTAAATCAATGAATTCACTTCATCCCCACTAGGTCTTATTCACTACAACCAAGGTGAAAGCATGATCAAGTATACAACAAAAATAGTTATGAGTAGTTACAATCATATTTTTACACATAAATGCAAGAAAGTAGAATTAAAACCTTTTCAATCATTGTCAAACCATCATGGTGCACAATATCGAGTTTATAATATGTTGTATACAAAGTTTAGAAAACTTTAATGTAATAAAAGTAGGTCAAAAGTATTTTTGAAATTGACTAGTGGAATTGTGTTCAAAAGTATTTTTTACATTAAAAGATTGATATATTATTATTTTTACTTTGGAAGTTGAAAGTGCATAAATAAATTTTAAATGGTCATTAACCAAGAAAGTAAAAAAATCAATATTTCATCTACTTGAAGCTTATTTTGTTTTTTTGGGCAACCCAAAAAGTAAAAAGAATCTACTTACATTTTTTAGAAATCTACTTAAATCTACTTTAAACACATTATTATTTAATATCATTGACATAAATTCAAAAAATATGTTAATATTGATCATTAAATTAAATAATATTTTAAAATTTGATATGTTAAGGCTTGATTTATGTCTACTTTACACTTTTATTGACAAGGATCACGAAATGTATATGATCATGCTTTCACCCACCAATGAATTCTCTCAAAATCTAATGAAATCACTTGGCATATAGGGACATTTTTTGTTGTAATGTTTGGACATTGGGTTCTTAGAGGTTGTTAAAACATAAAAAATGTCTACTATCCTCTTTGACTCTCTAACCTTTAGCCAAATTTGGCTCTTTCCTCTTATGGATGGTTGCTATTGTGGCTACATGACAAAATTGGGGAAAAACAAAACTTTAGTTGCCAGTGGATGTATAAGGTTTATATGAGTTTTATTTCTATGTTTTTATTTATTTTAATGGCTAACCTTATACACCTATTATTTTATTGTCTCAATGTTCATTTCATAATCATTTTTGAAATTGCAAGGCAATGCCCAATAGTTAGTGAAATCCAACATATAGACTTGTTCTAATGGTTTTAGTCTAATTAATGGTTACATTGTAACAAAAAAGAAAAGGTTACCAAAACCTGATAGTCCTTCTTAATAAACTAATCACTATAGAATAAAATATCCAATTGATCTAAAGAAAATTATATAACATGAAATCAACATCTAACAATTATATTGCATATATTAGAGCTTAGGTGATTTAGAACCTTTTGGATTCTCTTTTATTAAAGATTCGCAAACCTCTTAATGACATTGATTTTGCCCCCATTCCATGAACATCCCAAAACCTTTTACAAGGAAGGAAAAGCACCCCAATCCCACTCTTAATAAAACGATCAACATTTTCTACCCAAACTAGAGGTGAAGACCTGTTTCAAACCCAAATTTAGAACGCCCAACAAGGGTACTCACCTTTTCTCATCATAGAACCTCTTTCCCTGCTCAAACTCGAACACCTTGAACACAATGCCATTAGAAAATCGTTCATGAACCTTTTGTGTTCTATATCACTTTCATCACTAGCCCATAATTAACATGCTACCACAAACTTTACACCTCCAACAAAACAAAATTTCAAAGAGTAAAGTCATGCACAAAGAGCATTCTACTCACAACACCTTTTATTTAGAATCATCAAAACCATTAAAAAACACTTCAAGTTTTTTTCCCAACCTCTGAAAAATAAAGGTTCCTACCTTGTTGATTTGCCTTCGTTCAAATAGTTGAAGTTCCTCATCCTTCAACAATCTTGCCAACCAATCATAACCAAAACTTCGCAAACCATCATGAAGGGCAAGAAACAAACTACAAACTAAGTTTGCAAGCTCATTTTTTAAAATAGAAAAAATAGGGTGCCCACATTCTCCCTCCTCCATGGATGCAACTACCTACAAACATAACACACAACAAACAAAGTATGCACTATTTCAAGCTACAAATGATCACGGTGATCATGAACAATTACAATGCTCCATCAACTGCCAAATTAGGGTAGCACTTTGCTAACCTTTTCATGTTAGGGTTTCTTTTGAGGTCACAACTTTATCAAGGGTATTTTTTCCTCCATTGTTTGGGGTGTTTTGAAATATAGATGGATGTTCCATTTTTCAAAATGCCTCCACATTTATTCTCCTTATTCCTAGGAAAAAATAGAAAGAGAATGGGAACATGTCTTTATGTTTAGTACAGCCCTCAGTTATGGCCCGGAATCCAGCCCATGCTAGGCTCCACCATTTTGTGCAAGCCCTTATTCCAGTATAGCCAGCTTCACCTACACTAAGCATGACCTTTCCCATTTGCATCTTTTAGTAAGCTTTTGATCCCCTTCACAAAATGACTGCAAAACAAATACTCGCCATGTCCAAATGCAATTACCACGGTATCTTAGCAGCTTCACAACAAATTAATTTTTTTTAGAAATGCTGATATTTTTCAAAAATACTTTACTCAAAGAGATTTTTTAAAAGGGAATTGAGGAATCTTTTGAAATATTTTGCAATATATTAAAGTTATCCATAATGTCAGAACAAAGACGGCACCCAAAATCCTTGTTTGGTCACATAGGGGACGAGATTTCAAAAACAGGAAAAAGAAGTACACTGGGCTTCAAGGGGGGCATGAAACTAAGTTTAGAAACAAATTTGGTGCTAAACTGAGTTTGCACTGTCCTTTCTTTTCCCGAACACTTTCAACCGACCATTGCTGCTGCTATGTGTACTGTAGATACAAATGTTCTCAAGCCAGGTCCATTTACTCCTGAGTCTGAGTATTTCATACTCTGATTTAATAAAATTTCATGACTTTGTAGCCAATAGCCAGGAGGGGATGAAGCATCAAATGAGGGGTGCAACTCAGGCCCAACAGGGCATGACTTTACGGATAACTCTATTTTGCTTTTCAAAATGGAATCTACAAAAGTAATTGGTTATTCAGCGGGCATTTGCTGGAGCTGCCAAGGTACTACGGTGGGTAGTACGTAAAGTCCAAGATTGACGTTATCCATAAGTATGTGTCAGAAAACAAATTGATGCTTTCTATTCCCCTTCAAAAAAGGATGGCAAACTTAGAATCAAGTTTACAAATGAGCACAATGAGTGACGATTGGTGGCGATAGTGCAGGGAGGTCGCTTCCAGCTGGTGCAAGAAGTTGAAAGCGAAGGCAAGCTAGCCAGCAGGGCCACAAGTTTTCTTTTTTGAGTCAGATGGAAGTTTTATTCCATCAAAAAACAAAAGCGGAACAAACCTTCCACCGAGAGCAGACAATGACAACAGCAGCCGCAGCCACCGCGGAGATTCATTTTTAATTTAGGAAAAGAAAACAAACAACTTGCACAACTTGCATAACGTGCTAATTGACACTGGTTGGAAGGGTAATCCCCTTGATAGATCCTACCGACGGGGCTGCCTTGACAAAGGCATCGAGTGTTTCCACGACGAGCAAAAAAGTGGTATGGCTCCAGTGGGCACATCCCTGAAAATTGGGAAGGTTGCAGAATGGCCTCCATTCGAGCAAATCGTAGCTTAGACTCGATGATCACATCCGGGAGGAGGGGTAAAAGTGATGTTGTATGACCTTTGGGTGTCAGCATATTAAGGTGCTTATTTTTTTGTGTCACATTAACCCTTCCATATTGTATTTTGATATTTAAGTTTATATATTTTTTGATACTCCGATCAAACATTGGAAAAGATTTTTTTATTCTTTAATGCGAAACCAGCAGTTAACATTCTGAAAAATAGAATAAAATAATTTCATAAATTTAAAATGGACATCTTATATTAAGCCAAGAACGTAATCATTGTTCATAATTTTGTGATATTAATTCATAAATGCATCATAACCTATATCCATAGATGTCAAAAAAATTAGGTGGAATGATATAATAAATGAAAATCTAGAATGGACTAATTTCATGGGAAATAAATCTTTGTGTGTTTTCACCCCTTCATGATTATTTTGGAGGAAGTGTTGAAGAGAACAATTGACCTCCAATTGCCAATCTCCTCTCATTTACCCCTTGTAACTAGCAAAATTATCATACTCTAATTCATCTCATGGGATAAACTACATTTTCAAAAAGATTGTTGAATCACATGGTCATGTATTGATCACCTAGTAAACACCAAAACTTTTAATAGAATTCAATGACCACTCCATATGGGTCAAGGCTATTGTGAGTGGCCATTTCATCTATCGCCTATTTCAACTCATCATTAAAAGAAAGGGTTTATAAATAATCATGAGTTTGCTCATTGAAAGATCAAGGAATGTGCTTAGGATGATCTTTGCTACTTGAATAGTTTTAGGTGTGAGTGGTTGTTGATATAATTTGATGTAATAGTCCACACAAACTATTTCTATTTTAGCCTTACTAATGACTATAACCTGATTAATATTCTTTATGTTAACAACAATAGCCTGTGATGCTAATCTTTCTTGTGAATTGCTAGAAAGAATTCTTTTGAAAACATTTCACCTTTAATTTTTCCCTTGACCCAATCTCTCACTCATTTGTTAACAATTTTTCATTTGTTGGTTGTTATAAAACAAAATATAAAATCACAATAATGTTGCTATCCATTCCAATTCAAGGGGTCATTTTGTAGTTCAATATTAGTTTTTTCCACAAGGGGTTTAGAGTTGAGCCTCATCCATTTTTTATGCAGCAACCTTGTGCTTGTAGAAATGCTTGTATGTTGACATAACCTTGTGCAACTTGTGGAAGAAGGATATATTACCAAGAGGGCATGAACACCCAATATGTTCAATGAGGCCTTTGGTCTTATCAAGCCAATTGATGTTCATTTGCCAATGAATCTTTCGGGGTAGGGTGTGTTCTAATGTGCTTGTCATTTCTACCAATGATGGACCTCTAATTGAATAATGTCACCTTAGATGATGTATTTGGCATAAACATGAAAAAATAAATTCAAAACTTTTTAAACTTTCATTATGAAACAATGGTGCATTCTATTGAGGTCATAGTAAGGTACACATAAAGTGCGAGAAATTTTAATATGTAACAAAAATGAATGAAACATATATATTCTAAATTGGCTAGGTTTTCAAGATTTTCAACATAATTTTATATAAAAGTCTTGATAGATTATGACAATAACATGAATTTTTAAAAACATATTGATACATATTAGTTCTCTATCCATTTGAAGGTATAAAAAATTCAATTACATGGTATCTCACCTCATTTTCATATATTTGAAGAAAAAATGAGACACAAACTTTCTTGTATTTTCATTTTTTTAAATGTACTTAAATGCATATTAGAACATGTGATTATTCAATATTATGCAATGAAATCAAAGAACTTCCTTTTATTGAACTAAATTCATTTGTTCAACATATTAAGGCATAATTTATGGATACTTTCCAAAAAAATTAAAAAATCTTTCATTAACATACTTTACAATGTTGTTTAACAATTTCCATCATCTATTCATCAAATAACCAAACAAACCCATCCATCCACATCCATTAACTTGGGTCAAATCCCAAAATTTCCATGTTGCCACAAAAAATGTGAAAGAGGTTATACCCTTTCCAATAGTATTTAAAGACCATGAGTTTACACCACCACCCCATGACGTTTGTCTATTCATTAATGTTGGTTACCTCTTTAACCACTAAAATCTTAGATTTTATATTCACACTATACCTTGATAAACTTGCATTGATAGTCCAATTATTTTCAACATCTACACACACAAGCCAAAAAAAATATTTGGTTTGCATAACCAATTTAGGTGCAAAATGAACATTGTTAAGGTATATAATGCAACCCATTATCCTTGTAATGTTTGCCACATAAGTGTGCAAACTTTCATATTCCAACTAGCTTGCAATAATTCAATTAACTTTAGCCAATTATGTCCCATATTTGTTTTTTCCATTTGGTAAGTCATTTTTATGTTTATCCAACTTTTGGATTCTTAAGTTCAAAAATTCCAAAGGTCACCCACCTTCCTAAATCCACTACAATATAATTGTTCTACTTTAATAACATGTGTCTAGAATTTTTACATGAAATTTAATTGGCCACCAAGGGTGAAAACATGGTAAAATATACACAAAAAGTAGTGTAAACCACAAAATATTGGGGTCTATGTATAAAAAGACCAACAAGTAGATGATTTTATGAAGATAATAATATTATTTTTGGGTACATTATTTTTTAAATCTTGTTTGCATGAACTTCAAAAGCTAAATTGTTATGATCATGTTTTTTTACACTACTTGCAAGTATTTGAATTGGACTTAAAATTTGTGGCAATTTGAAAAATATAATTTAAATACTTGAAAGTATGTGAAATGTTTTTGCAAATATATGGTTTTTTTCATGCACTTCAATATTGATGTGGTGAACATTTCAATATAATGTTTTTGGTTAAAGGAGTTTATTTTCATAATTAAAATCATCCCTAATTCTTGAAAAATGACGAAATTGTTGGGGATACTTTTTCAAGTCCAAATGATATGATACAAATTGTTTTGAAAAGTTAAAGGGAGGCTATAGATGCCCATGAAAAAAACTATTTTGAAATACTAAAGGAAGGTTAGAAATTTTTTAAATTATTTTTTTGGTGTTTTCAAATAGAAAACAAGGTAACAAGTATAAATAAAATATCTTGCTTGCACCCCCAAATGTTTACATTATAGATGGCCTCAAACACTAATGGTGGATTAAAGCATATAATCTTAATCATCATTTTTCATGTTTTGAAAAGCGTATTCCAAATCTTGGATCTCACATCCCTAAACTACAATCCAATGAACATTAAAGATCCATTTTTTTGTGTTTAAATGGTTTGCATTAATTCATCATGTGGGAAGGTTTTTTAATTAAACTTTTCAATTCTAAAACTAGTAAAAAGATGGAAGCATGGTAGGTTGGTTCATTTTTGGCCTTTTGAGACTCCATTTTTAACACTTACTTAACATTCTTAAATTTAGATTACAACTTAATATGCGGCCAATGTACATTTCCCTAGTCTTCCATTCAAAAATATCGGTAACTCCAAGTGTGGACATGGCTAGACATATATTTGATAAAAATAATTCATGTAAAAACATGAAATTTTGAATGAGAAATGGATTAATAAGTTCTCATTATGTAATATTAAATATCAAAAATCAGTTTATTAAATTAAGAAAGTAATAATGCATTTCATTCTTAAACATTTCATTTGATATTTTTTAAAAAAAATAAAAATTGAACCTACTATGGCATATTTTTTCAATCCATGTATCAAGTCTTTATTTTTGCGATCAAGAGATTGTGATTATTCAAAGTTCAATATGAATTCTTTTTTTTCTTAGAGTTAATTCATCCATAAATTTTACTATGATTCCCAATTTTTTTATTGCAACATGGACAACTAAAAACTTGACAATATTAATGTGGAATATGATTTAATTACATTTTAAATTCATTTACAATCCAAAAAAATTGTAACTATGACAATCCAAATTGTCTCCTTAACTATGTTTTCACCTAACACCCATTACCTAACAAGGCATTTAAAGCATTTTATAGGTCTACCAAATTCCAACTTCCAATTTTCCTCCTTGCATAACCATTGGTTTTATAACTAATTTTAATTTTAGTTTTTGCTCTTAATTGTCTCACAAGTAATTCCTTAATGTGCAACTCACCACTTGCATATTAGTTTTATTGAACCACCTTAAATTGTTGTGTAATAACAAAAAAATCAAAGAATACCAAATAATAGAATTTAAAATTACATTTATAATGGTTGCTTTTCCAACAATTAGAAGGTGGATTATGTTCCAAAATTTAATTTTCTTTTCCAAATTTTATCTGTAATGAACCCATCCACATCTTTAACCTCAAAATTGAAACCAAATGATTGTCATGAAAATGACCACTCCATTAATTTGGACAAAATAATTTGGACTTATTGTTGTAATTAGGGTGGTTTTTTTTACTAGTAAAATAAGATATTATTTAACTAGTCATTTTGACTTGCAAATAGTTGACCTAGATTTAAATCATTTAAAAAAATTATTATAATTTTTTCAAAGTAGGTAGATAATAAATAGGTTTATATGTACATTTTAAAAATACAAGTAAATAGGTAGGTGATAGCTAGCCTACCCTACCTTAACCTACTTAGTTTAACTTACCTAACTCCTGTTAATTTAACCTATGTACCTTAGATTTTTAGGTATGCACATAGTTACAAATATAAAAAATTGAACCTTGCACTTTCATAATGATAAACAAGTCCTTACCAATGGTCTACACTTCCAAAAGGTTATAACTTTTGTCATGTTTTTTTAATTTCACATCATTATTAATGTAGGTAAATAAGAAGGGTAGCTCATTAATAAGGAGGTTGGAAGTAAATTATAAGATGATAGGTAGGTAAAATATGAATAAATAGGTAGTTAAACCATTCCAAAAATGCTATAAGGACTTAATATATGATACATTAAAGGAAAAAAAACGAAAATCCAAAAAAATTGTTAGAAAAACTTTAACCCAAAACAAATTATGGAATATTTTCGAATGACTTTTTCATTCAAAAGTCCATAATTTAATCATTTTTGGTTTGATCATTTTAACTTTTTTGTAACATCTATGTTAAAAATGTGTTTAGGTGGGTGGTTTTTTTTCAATGGATCAAATTTGTCCAATTTTTGTCACATAATTCACATTTAACTAATTTTACCATTAGAAAACAAACTAATATGGAATGTTTTATTCACTAAAATAAATCCACCTTAGCTTGCAATTTTTTTAGTAAACTCAATAGCCATCCTTAACTTTTTCATCACAAGGGAAAAAATTCCAAAAAACCTTGTCATGCATTTTCACCAAATTTAATGTTTGAGGAAAATGAACTTTTACATGGACCTCCTTGTCCATTCGGCTATTCATGCATCAACAATACATTATCCAAGATATATCTTAAGGGAAGGAAAATGTTTTGATTACTACTAGTCATTTCCATAAACAATAGTTGAAGATGTAATTGAAAGGTTTTGGTGAAAATTTTGTAAACTACATTGATTAATGAAATTGCTCACCAATTTTTGGATTTTTTTTAATTTCTAGATTTTTGGAATAAGACTATTAATCCTTTTATGACCCCTTTTAGAAACCTTCTAACATTGATGGAATTCATGACCATATTGAAATAATGATCTTTTATGATTTGCCATAATTTAGTAATTTTATTGAATAAAGGCGTTAAGAAATCATCCAAAGAATGAGTAGATGAATTTGTAAAACAAGGATATATAAAGGTTGGATAATAGAAGGTCACTAAACATCAAGATTAATTTCTTTACATTTTTTCTAGGTTAAATGGTTTTTTTCATATGTTGATTTTTGTAAATACATGTTATTTTGGATGCATATATTAAAAATAATGTTTTGCTGAAAATGTGATATCTCAAGAGGCTTGGAGAAGTCATAATTATGTTTTAGGTCAACATTTATTGAATTGAATCATATTATGTGAAAATATTTCACACTATATAACATTAAAATAAAATTTGTCCATATTAACCAATGTCTTTGTGGTTATCTTATGATTGTTGTGCAAATTGATTGTTTTTGTGTTAAAATTCATGTAATCCTACATGGCAAATCAATCACAAGTGTCACTAATTGAGTTTTTAATTACAAGCGAGCCTTTGTAGTTGTAGATGAAATTATCAGTTGTGAATTCAATAAATGTTGGACAAGAACATGATGAATATTAATTATTATCAACTTGTTTAATGGCATACATTAATGGGTGATATTTGAGTTGTTTTTTCAACTCACAATATGTTGTGTTTATGATTACAGATAGTTGGTTGGATTAGGTGAAATCATATATGTAATGTTAGGACAAATAAATTAGTAATTTTTTTTTTGTGTGTGATGTGGAGGGTGCTTGACTTGTAGTAAAATTCTTCTTTCAACATAGGATGGGACTTTATAAATAAAGTGCCCCCTTTCCTTCTCAAATGAATCATAATTATTCAAAATTCTACTAGATTTTTGTGTTGTGTAAGGCTTTTGAAAGGTGTTGTTTTGAGAATTTGTCTCACATGAGGTTCTTCACATGTAATTCATGTTGGGTTGATCATTCCTATAACGACTTCTCAGTCCTTACCTTGCACATGAAAGTTTTTGGAACCAACCATTGAAATTAAACATCCCCTTTTGCCCAATTAAAGAAATGTGGTTAGACATTTATATTATCCTTAATAATAAAAAACAATTTGGCAAGCAAATTGGAGTTTTTTATCAAAAATTACTATAACTTGCATTATTGCCCCAAGTATGAATTGGTTACCTGATTAATGTTTCCTTCCAAACCTAGGGTTTGTATTTGAATTGAATTTTCAATGACAAATATTACTCGAAAATCAATATTTCCCATACTTCAGATTTTAAAATTTTAAAATTATCACCTTCATTAAATTCTACTCATTAAAGGTTTTCCAACAATACCAAAATTGTATCCAAATTCTCTTGTAGTTTTTACTTTTGATTTAAATGAATTTTCATGAAAAAATTGTTCAATATTCAATAACTTCCCCATTTTATTATGAAACCAACTTAGTGCATGGGCCTATTCATTGAGCATGTTCCAATGGTACCAAAAGTGTGGCAAAAGGTGTCATGGTTTGGGACATTTTAACATGACAAACAAAATAAATAAACCATGTGTTTTTTATTTATTTAAAAGGGACAAGAAAAAACAACAATATTCTAATATGAAATACCTAGAGACAATTGCATTTTTGAATTTTCACATAGGCTATAAACAAAACAATACATTATAATTTCTTTTTTTCAATAATTACTATTGCACTTGCCTCATATTCATGTTACCTTAATATGTCAACTAATCTCAATTTAGATTTCAAAGCAAAGTGGTATTGGGATCAGACCCTTTTGGAACCTCTCATAGAATATCCTAAAATTACTTGCTTGATTTTTGGTCATTGAAACCCATACCCACATATGTCCAAGGGATCTTTTTATTCATAAAACAAAAGGTTTAAATTTTCAAACACATGTTTCCATCCAAAACTATCCTCCCTATGAATCACAAAACCCAAAGCCTTGAATATTTCCTTGTTGTAGAACAATTAACTTCAAGATTTCACCCATATCTAGCGTTAGTCCCCAAGAAATGCCTTTCAATAGTTTCTTCCCATGCACCTTGTTAGGCAACACATAATAAACCAAATCCTTGGCGAAGTTTTGATCCCAAACCTAAACACCAAAAACAAGCTTTTCAAACCCTTTTTGTGATAGAATTTTGACTTATTCCCAACAACTACCCAAATGTCACTTTTCATCTCCCCTTTTCTCTCAAAAAATAGTTGATGTTTCATTTTGTTATGCATTCTTCTAAAATCTTCATAATCTCCAACCATGTTGTTCTGAATTTAATTAATGAGCATGTTTATATGCATATAAGTCCCATGAATGCAATGAAAATGTCCACGATGACCTAATCGCTTTCAAACATAACTCTAACTACCTTAATGAGAAGTTCCTTGGTTGCAACATGCAAGTTGATCATCTTCCTTGAGTATTGAATGCCACCTCTCTTTGTTGCACTTGCTTAAATCCTTTCTTTACATCCACTGCACCTACCATCGCCCTTCCAACACAATCTCCATCGTGCAACTCACCAATGACCAACAAAACATTCTACATCAAGAAAAAAGCTCCATAACAAATAAATATCAAATTCCAACCACACATTTGCCACTAACAATAAACCAAGGGCTTGCAAAGACTTCACTACATTGGCACACCATTGCCAACAAGTTTCTTCAAAACATAAAACACAAGAAACAAAGTCTGTCTATTCTAAAAGAGGAACACTCTCTTTCCTTGAGGAACGCTCTCTTTCAAGTGTGCTCATTCAACTTGCTGACAGTAACCACATGCACAAGACTAAGTGAGAATATGATAATCATCTTACATTTGTTTCATCATAAAAAACAACAGGTAAAACCACTCAGCTATAGAGACAAAATTAGGTCAAAGTTAGCCATGCTCATTGTGAAGGACAAATGACGTTTATTGTTTTGATCTATTTGGAATTACAGGCTTGACTAAAAGGCATTTGGCATTGCAGTACAAGCCACACACACACACAGTATACATATACTTATACAGTAAGAACAAGATGAGTTTTGGCCATCCCCATTCACAAGTAGTGTTCCAAATGAATAGGGCCATTGCAAGCTTGGGGCTTGTCAATTAGATTCTTACTCAAATTATAGTGTATCAATAATGCCAAGCTGCTGGAAGATTTCTGCTACTGTGTCAAACAAAACTATGAAATGTGCCCAATTTCTTTAGTGTAAGGTTTTCAGACTTCTCCTTTCCAAGAAATGGAAAGCCTGCTTGAGCAGCAAACTCATAATAGAATTGGTGTGATTACACAAAAGATGAAAGAAAGTTGATCACACTGCTTTCTGCTTTCAGTGGGCTTTGCCTGGGCTTGGACACTGATAGCATGCCTGAAAGAATCCAAAGCTGTCAATTTGCCGCAC
>Ga0116227_10009926_pt1 | contig 16947 bp, 14 predicted proteins | sample S1TSphgellanicum_FD_89693 | JGI IMG/M metagenome (GOLD analysis project Ga0116227, IMG submission 89693) | Host-associated microbial communities from peat moss isolated from Minnesota, USA - S1T2_Fb - Sphagnum magellanicum MG | ecosystem: Host-associated > Plants > Peat moss > Unclassified...
CCCCCCCCCCCCACCTTTTTTTCCCACCCCAAATCCCTACCAACCTCTTTTTTCTTCCCCCCCCCCCCCCCTCAATCTTACCTATCAATTTAGTAGGTGGTTTGCCCTAATTCATGGATAATGAACATAGGTCCCCATATGTAGGTATTACAAACAATTTATAGTGCAAACAATGTTATAATTGCAACCATTTTGGTTTAATTAATGCATACTCTATTAAATTTTGTTTACCTAATTTATTTATGGAATGGAACTTATAATACATCTTTTCATGTAATTATTATAAGTATGTACTATTGGATTATGGTTTAGGTTTAAGGTTGTGATGCATAAATTAGTTAGCAAATTTTTCACAAATCTATAATAATTAACCTAAACTAGGCTAAATTTGGGGAGAAATTTTTAGGGTTTAAACATATGTGAAGTAATACAATTTCATTATATATATTTTTCAAAGAAAGTGAAAAAAATTAGCTTGGAGATATCACACAAAGGTAAGAGACATATATATATTTTTGGTTTTTTTTATTTGATTGTTTTTTAAGATTAAGGTTTTTTTAATCAATAAATATTTATATTTTAAAAGCTTTAAAGTTTAGTTTCTAAATTTTTTCCTATCTTATTTTAAACTTTTTTGGTTTCCATTATATAATTTGTATATTTTATATAATTTTTTAGGTTTAAGACATATATCACTAGGATTTTTTTTGTTAGGGTTGTAATAGGGCTTATGGCAAAATATCATTTGGATTTTTAGGGTTATGCCTTATGATTTAATGTTGAAGAATTTGGTTCATATATTTTAGGGCCTAAGGATTATACCTTAGACTTTGATCATTGTATTGGTTTTTGATATTATCATTTGTTTAGAACTATAACATAATTATGAATTTCCTTTGTTTCCATATGTTCCATAGTTGTTAGAGTTTAATATTTTGTAACCCAGTTTTATACAAGTTATGATCTTTTAAGGTTATGTTTTCAATTGGGACTATAAACTTTGGTGGAAGGTTGTTATCTTCTATTCCTGAAGGTATGTATTTGTCTTTTGTTATTTCTTTTGTTTTGTCTTCATATTTTCACAATTCAACCTCTTTTCATTTCCTAACTATTGGATATAGAATGGGCATCAAGTTTCGTTAAATATATAACCATAAATAAAGGTTTCATACCTTCCTTCGAATATTTCATATTAAATATTTCTTTGTAATTCGATTTTTTCATACCCAAATGCAAATAATGCATTTACTCCCCACAACCAACATGGGTTTTATAGCCTAAGGCATGTATTACATTTTGCACCCCTCAAATAATGTGCATTAATGATCATTATGTGAGTATTGCTACATGGGGTTTTCAAACATTGTGCATTCAAGGTGCAATGCGAGTATTGCATATGTGAACATTTTCAATGATTGAAGGTTTAATAGCTCAGTGTGGGTATTGCCAATTTTTTTTTAATATATAGGTTCATAATGCAAGTATTGTATGTGATGTACATTGGAACAATAAATATTTTATATCGTGATGTGGGTATTGTAATGGGAATTCCAAGTCACGACATTGATTTTAAAGGAGCCGTATAGGCATGCAAATTTGTCCTATTTCCCTTCAATCATGGGAAGGGTCCCAAAGTCCCATTCCATTCATGTCCAAAACCCCACCAAGTCCACTTTCTCAAACAAGGACTTGGTGTGGATATCGGAATACACCATGGAGGGCAAAATAAAGTGAACATTCAATTTGCTTATGTTCCATATGCTCACATCCCAAAGTTCTTGGAAGGTGAATGAGAGGATACGAGCACCTCGTGGAATGGAATGTTTACAACAACTTTCTAAGCCAAACGGATGTCAATTGACCAATTATCAAAAAGCACCTCATGCATATGTGGTAAAATTTATGGCATTAACCTTTTTAATTTCTTTAATTCATATACCAAAGATGTAATCATTTATGTCTTGAATGTTTTTTCGGTTTAAGTATCAATGCGGATATGGATTAGAAGATTATCGAGAAGACTTAACCCACACTTGATCTATTAAATGAAGATGTCCAGTGTCATTCTCAATCAAACGTTTATACACACTACCCGATGTGGCTAAGATCATGATTTATCATAAGGCCCATACACGAGCAGATGGGTCATTCACACATGGTGAGCATGACCCGAAATCCATTTTTTATATGTCTTATTATGTTCCACACATGTCACAAACATTGAAGGACCACATATGGGCCCAACTAAGCTTAGGTTACATGGCCAAACAAATATATGACAAACATAAAACAATTTAGTGGGAATGTGTGAATGTGGGTCAAAACATGACACGAAATGATTTCATTCAGCTTCAAGACATTGCATATTTAAATCATAAACATAAAAAGGGGAGTTAGTGTTTACACACCAACCTTGCAATTTCAATTCAATCTTGGGCTTTCCAATATCCAAAGGATGCGTTCTTTATCCAAGATGAAATCAACAAGACTCAAATCCCATTCACCATGGGTATTCAAACACCAACTCAATGTGAGTCCATGTTATCATATGGTCACAATGGTGCCATTTTTATGGATGCCACATTTGGTACAAATGACATGAAATTCCATCTATTCACCTTGATTAGGTTTGATGATTATCGCATGGGTGTCCCTTTAGCATGGATCATTACAAGTAGGTAAACAATTGAAGATTTGATCGAATGGTTGAAACCATAAAAAAACAGATGTTATCACACATGCCACATTGGAAACCAACACTGGAAACCATCATGTTTTCTTGTTGACAATGCACCACAAGAATTGAAGGCATTATGGTTAGTTTTATACCTAGTACCTATTTTGTGTTTATTTCCTTAAATGTTTTTAAATATTTTTCATAAAATTCTTGATTATTTCAAATGCATTTTATGTTGTACTGACCCCATCCACTCATGGTGATTTTATTGCATATGTGTCCCTATTAGAGTCATATGGGGTATGGACAAGGTTCCCATCTTCTTTTGTTGTTAGCATGTTTTCAAAGCATGACGTTTATGTGGTACCGAAAAAATCAAAGATGTAGAAGTGCAGGGTGGAATCCTCTAAGACCTTCATGATGTGATGTACATGTCCATCAATCATGGAGAAACAATTGATGGCTTCAAAGACTATGGGAGGGTTATTGTGAAAAAAAACCTTCACAAACATAAGCCTGGTGATGCGTGAACATTTTACTTATGGATTTGTTACCACTAATTTGATAAGTGATAATGTTTATCATGGTTTAATATTCAAAACTCTTTTGTAATCATGTTATTCACCCTTGTGCATTGTGTTTATGTTTGCAGAATTATGGATGGTGGGTGTTTAATGAATGCCCCCATTCCAACCAAGACACCAAAACAAACATTGAATCATATCATGTTGCGTTGAAACATTGGTTTATTCTTGACACAAAAGGATTTAGAGGGCGTAAGATTGATTACAGTGTGGCAATTAACAACAACCATTGCACACCATTACATGCACATGTTGGAAATGAAGAAAAAAAGTTTCATAAAAAACAAGGTTATGGAGGCCATTGTTACATGAAGTGTGGAAAAGGCAACCCTTATTCCATTCACCCATGTGTACCAACCAACCTTTGGGAGTGATGGAGTTTGGGGCATATGGAGCTAATGTCATTTATGCAATGAAATTCCCATTCACCAAAATATCTTGTCACACATGTGAATGGGCATTGTAAGGGAACATGTGTAAACACCAAATTGTGGTCTCACATGCATTGACATTACTCAGGAGGATATCATTCATTATTGTGGAACATGGTATGGATCACATTGTGGAGGGTTGGGTCACATGTTTGCAGAATCACGACATATTCCAAATTATATGGAATCCAATGATGATGATGAAGATGAGCATCTTGAAGGTGATGATGGGATCATGGAATTTGATGGGTTCATGATCATGGAGTAGAGTGTCCTCCTTATGGGTGCCATCGTAGAATTTAATGACACAATAAATTCATCAACCCCAATGAAAAAGGCTCTTGCAAAATTAGTCATTATAATGGAAAAGATCACAAATGAATGTAAAAAAGGCGATGTGACACTTGGTGAACATGCCACCTCACATGAAAGTATTGGCATGCAATATTTGTAACATATGCCTCAAAAAGCAAATGTTGTTTTACATCCAACATTAGTGGGCAAAAGCACATTAAGGTGTCACAATTTCAACGAATTGAAGTCCCTTTTCAAAATCCTTTTGTAATGTAGTTAAAAAATAGCTTAAAATATGAATATTTAAATGATATTGAAAGTTAATTCAAAGATTGGCATGAAACATTGTTCAATCACACAAATGTATGTACTAAATGATGTCATGAATAAATGTCTCAATTATTAATCAAGATTGTTGCCATTGGCATTGAAAATTTTGTCTTAGGATCAATTTTGTATGGAAGAAACCATAACCCAGATTCATTGAACTATAATTAGTAAAAGTAAATATGGATGCAAGTATTGTAATTAAGCCCCAAAATTCCAATTGGTAGAGGTAAGTATGAATGCGGGTATTGCAAGTTTAAATGAATAATCAACCTTAAATGTAATACCCACATGTATGGTCACTTCAAAATAACCCATATAGGTGGTTTGGATACCCTTAAATGAAAACTTAACCCTAAATGTAATACCCACATGCAAGGTCATTTCGAAATAACCCATATCTAGTTTGGGTACCCTTAAATAAATATTTAACCCTATATTTAATACTCACATTCAAGGTCACTCCAAAATAACCCATGTGGGGTTTAGGTATTCTTTAAATGAAGATCCTATTTTAAATGCAATACCCACATGTTGGGTCATTCCAAAATAATTAACTAATTTCATAACAGTATGCTAACAAAGATGTGTACAAATGTTAAGGTTGTTGATTAAATGTTCCATGATTTTTACTTTGTTCATTGAAATTGAAAAGATGTTGTATTGTTTATAAAACAAATATCACAATGACAATTGTTATTAAGCCTATCTTGGTGCAATAAATTTTCATGGAAAAGTTGAACTTACAATCCATAATGTGGAATAATTATTTTAAACAATGATTTCAATAACTTATTAAAAATATATATAAATAAATTAATCAATTAAATATCAAATTAATCAATTTAATTTTCAGATCCAAATTTTTATTATCCAAATAAATAAAGTTAAACCGAATGATTAGTTAATTATTTTAAATAAATAAATGATTATAAGATTATTGATAATTAATCATTTACATTATCTGAAATAATTGTCTATTAATTCCTTAATTATATGACATTATTTGTCGATAGTTCATTAATTATCTAAAATATTTTTCTAATCATTCATTAAATTAAGGGGGAATTTTTAGGGTTTAAACATATGTGAAGCAATATAATTTCATTTTATATCTTCTTCAAAGAAAGTGAAAAAAATTAGCTTGGAGAGATTGCACAAAAGTAAGAAACATACATTTTCTTTTGGTTTTTTATGAAATTTATTTGATTGTTTTAGAAGATTAAGTTTTTTTAATTGGTCGGTAAATATTTGTAATTTAAAAGCTTAAAAATTTGGTTCCTATTTTTTTTCCTACATTCATTTTAATTTTTCTATTTTGCATTATATAATTTGTATAGTTTGTATAGTTTTTAGGGCATATATCATTAGGATTTTTGAAAATAGGGTTTGTATAATTAGGGTTTTCATAGGGCTTATGGCAAATATCATTTGGATTTTTGGGGTTAAGTTTTATGTTTTAAGGTTTAAGAATTTAATACATATATTTAAATTTTAAATTTTGCTCATTGTATTGGTTTTTTATTAGATCAATTATTTAGACCTATAGCATAATTATAAATCTCTTTTGTTTCCATATGTTTTATAGTTGTTAAAATTCAATATTTCCTAACCCACTTTTGTTTAAATGCAATAGTTGAATCATATGGTGATAATTCATTAACCATGAAACATGGAAATTTTTTAAAAATATTTGATTCCCCGCTAATACATCGTGAAATTCATGTTTTCAAAATGATTTCTTCACTTTACAATAGGATTTTAACATATATAAAAATGAACATAATGTAAAATTGGTCACATTGATGGTACATGGGTTTAAGGTTTTATGTAAAATTTACTATTTAATGTTAAAATTTAGAATTTGTCAAAATCAAAAAAATTAAAAGTTCGTGCTTAACATTTTTTCAAATATGTACATATTTATGTTTTCTTTTTTAAAGTTGTAAACTCATTTCAAAAAACTAAAACATAAAGCTTTTAATTTAATAATATTTTAATGCACATTTTAAAGAATAAATAAAGCACATGATTTTCTACTTTCTTTAATGTTTTGCATAATGATAAAAATGATCTTTCCCATATATTAATCTTATGTATGATTGAAATTTTATTTAAAACTTTTTTGATATATAATAAATAATTTCTTGGCTAAAATAATTATATAGTGGGTCAATAATATTTTATATGTATATAACACAAGTCTTTATGTAAAATTTATTTTTCTATGATGTATAATATTGGTTTAAATATTGGTCTAAATATATATTTATCTATAACATATCAAATAACACATTATATATAATTAATAATAGAATAATAATATTTTTTATTCATATTAATACATATAATATATTCATATTTATTTAAAGTAAAAATTTCAATTGATTAATTTATATATTAAATTTAAATTATATATAAACCCACGGTTATGTATAGTCCAACTATTTTTAATGAACTTTACTTTTAATGAAAATTTTAAAATTCCAAAAGATAAGTAGATAGGTATGAAAATGTTCATAAGCTTTTAAAAGCCATACCAAAGTTTGTGTGAATTTGGAAGCTTTGTGAAGGCCAAATTGTTATGCAATGCTCTTGACACATCAAGAAGTTAAGCATGACTTGCTTGTATAATAAACATAGTAGTAATAAGAAGAAGACAACCATGGAACCTAAACAAATTACTAATTACAACATAAGCTCATTGCCAAGGTTATTAGATTGATTAAAGTGTCGACATTGACCAAGCTACACAACCTAACTTAGCATAAGTAATAAGTTAGTATGCTTCTTATTAAGTAACCTAATTAATTATTTAGTAATTTAACCTAGTTGTATTTAGTAGGGTACCTACGTAATATAGGCCTATTATGTCGTCTATTCACTAATGTAGGCCTTACAGGTTGGTATCTTAGATGGTCTAGGTAGGTATTCAAGGTGGTCTAACTTATTTAGGTAAACCTATTAACTATGTATGTAGTTTATTAACTAGGTCACCTAGGCTAATAGCTTAGACCATGCAAGTTTAGTAAACATTTATGACAATTTAATGTTTATTCCTTTTTATATTATAACATATTAAATTTGAATTTAAAAACATATTTAAAAAAACACATTTTTTCATATAATTATTACAAATATATATTATTGGATTATGATTTAGGTTTAGAATTTGAGACATATAAATTAATTAACTTTTTTTTACAAGTCTATGGTAACTAAAATAAATTTAAAGTGGATTTGGGGAGAATTTTTAGGGCTTAAGCATATGCAAAACAATGTAATGCCATTTTACATATATTTTAAAGAAAATGAAAAAGTCAGCTTGGAGATATTAGCAAATGGTAAGAGACATACCTTATTTTGTGTTTTGTTACAATTTTTATTTAATTATTTACAAAATTAGAGCCAAATCTCTAATTGGTGAAAATAAGTACGTGTGCGAGTATTGTAAAATTATATGAATATCTAGCCTTAAATGCAATAGCCATATTCAAGTTTGTTTTAAAATAACCCATCGGTGATTTAGGGAACTTTTAAGTGAAGACCTAACCTTAAATGCAATACCCAGATGTAAGGTCGCTTCAAAATACCCAATATTTAATTTGGGTGTGCTTTTGAATGAAGACCAAAACCTAAATGCAATACCTACATGCAAGTTCATTTTGAAATAATCCATAGGTGATGTAGGCAACCTTAGGTGAAAACCCAACCCTAAATGCAATACCCACATGTAAAATCATTTCAAAATAACCAATAAATGATTTGAGTACCCAAAATATGTTTATTTATATATACTTGAATTCATTTCTATTGAAAACTCGAGTGGTTTTTGGATCTGGTGTTCTAATAGCCATGACAATTAATTCTCATGAATAATTATCTAAAATAATGATTTGAATAACTTATCAACATAAAAAATCTAATTAAAATAATAAATTAAATATCAAATCATCAATTTGATTTTAAAATTTAAAATTTAATTATTTGAACAATTAAGGTTTAACTAAATAATTGGTTAATTAATATTAAGAAATAAATGATTATCTAAATATGATAATCAATCATTTAGATTATCTAAAATAAATTTTTAGTAATTCCTTAATTATGACGTTATTTGTTGATATTTAGACTATATTATTATGTCATATGAATCTCGTACATATTGTAATGGAGACTTGTATGAGGGCATTGCAAAAGATGTAAAAAATAACCAACTATTTACAAGACCTATATGTGGGTATTACATATTTAAAATGGCCTTATGGAAGTTAGAATAAAATGGATGTAGATATTTACATCTTTGGTTTCATGATAATGCCAATAAATTAATTATAATGAAGGTATTGTTTTAAAAATCTTTAGGTGATATGAGTTCTAATACATTAAATGTAGGTATTGCATAATGTTCATTTTGATTTTTATAAACCTTAGACAAATTAATTATAAAGTGTGTATATGGGACTATTTAAGTTTTGATTTTTACATTTAAAACACTAATAAGATGATAAAAAAGAACACATGATTAAACATATACTCATCAAATAATTGTGACTAAAAGAAAACATTATATTGATAAAAGATGTGCAAAAATGGGTGGATAAAAAAATGTTAAAGAACCCAATGAAAAAAAAAGGTTTTTTTATAGTATATCAAAGGACCAAAGTTCAAAAAATGGGTGGTCCAAAAAATGAAAGAGTTGAAAAAACCCAACTAACTATATAAAATGGTAACCCTTAATCGTATCACTATTTACAATGTTGTGTTTAGTTTGGTAAGTAACTATCGCATTTGCAGCCTTACTACATGACAAGTAATGTATAGATGGCGATGTTGCATCTCAATGTGAATTACATTTGCAACAATTTATTCTTTTGTTTTGCCTTGAACCCTATAAAGACCCAAAAACCACCAAGTTAAACCCTAACACACCTTGGATGAAACAAAATCATTAAAAAAAAAAACATTGATTATTATTTTTTCTTATCTTTCATGAATCATTATAGATTCATGGAAATTCAATATAATTGTCAACTTTTGTGTCCGATTTGGTTTAATGGACATTTGATACCAATTTTTGACATCCCATGCCATTTTCAGTCGTCGTGCATATGTAGAACAAGTGGATCAAATCATCTTTTGTAAATTTTCATCCTTCTCCATCCATGATGTTGCATCTCAAGGCACATTTCTCACGCCCCATGCATTAAGATCCAACATTTGCAATAATTGTTTTGAAACAAATTTGACCAAAATTGGTTTTGGTAATGGTGGACATTGTTTTGCAACAATTATCCCATTTGTGCTGGGCTTTGGCACAAATGTGACTAGTAATCTTTTGATCATTATGCCTCTGCATGATCATGGCATCTCCCAAGATGCAAGCGTTCATTTTAGCATGGTCTTGATGTCAAGGACTTCATTTAGAAGTTGAAGGCCTCCCAAGTTTAGCCTTTTTTGTCATTAAGCCATGCACTTCTTTCAAATGTTTGGTCAACAACCATTTGGCAACATATGTGACAATACAAGTGTCAATTTTACACTTCCATTTTGACCCAACCTTCATCCATTTTTTATCGTTCCAAACTATATTAGGTGGACAAGGGGGTGTCGGTGGCTAAGAGGCCTAGCCGATTTAAAGTTCTAAACTTAAACCAAAAACTATAAAGAAGTAAGTCCTTATTTTGTAATAAAAAAAACTTAACCTTAAAAACTTCAACATAAAAAAACCACACAACAGAATGAAAATATTACAAAACATTAGATCGCATAATCAAATGCAACTACTGCAAACTTTAACCTTTTTCAAATATTGCAATAAAAAAAATTTGGAAAAAAAATCCCACACCTTCCATCATTTGATGGGAATGATGGGAAGGTGCTAGTATAATTAAATTTAAATATTTTTATACAATCTTTTTTTTATTCAATTTAATATATGTAAATTCTAAAACAATTTAACCCACCATTTCTTGATCGAAATTCCCAATCTATATTGGGAGGGATTTCATCATTTGAATTACAGATAGTCAACATTGCCAACTCTAAACCACATGGATTGTTTGATTCATCAATTTTTAGTTCTGATGGAACAACATTTTGCTTCTCAATTGTCAGTTCTAATGGAACAACATTTTGTTTCTAAGCTTCCAAATCACCACCAATTTTCTTCAATTTCCTTCTTATAGCCATTACAACCCTAAACATTCAAAAAAATCACAAAATCATTATTAATTGTCAATTTTAATGAATTAACCTTCTTTGTAACAAAAGGATTAAAGAAGAAGATTTTTTTCTTGTCAAACAGAGAAAAGAAAAAAAGGAAGGCGATGGCAATTACAGCTACCGTCACCTTCTTTGCAACAAAATAACCATAGATAAATAAGAGAAAAATAAGGGAAAAATAAGAGAAGGCAATGGATTGTTGTTGTTTCCTTTTTCGCAGCAACACCGATAAAAAAAAAAAAGGCAACAACAAAAGTTGTCATTGTCTTCTTCCCAACAACAAAAAACACAAAGATGACAACTCTATGATGTTGTCTTCATGTCTCATAGGAGCGAGAGCAAGAGGAGGAGGTGAAAACAACGACGATTGTGTTGTTCTTACCTTTGACTGTTGCTCCCAAGCTCCATAGCTTGAGCGCTCCACAACTTGAGCACTCCACAACACTCCATAGCTCGAGCACTCCAAGGACATTTGGAGTGGAGTGGAGAAAATGAATTTAGGTTTAAGGTGGGGGAGGGTTTAGGGTTAGGGTAGGGGAGGTAGGTAGGAGGGGAAAACTTTGGGGCAGATAAGAGGGCTGAAAAAACCCTAGGCAGGGGAAGAGGAAAATAAAAATTCCTTGGCTGGGCGGGCTGGATGTGTTTGGGTTCATCCCCAAAATAGCTTGAACAGCCTCATCCTGAACTGGTGCACTGGTGGCTGCTGGTTCACTCCAACCTATCTGTTGCTATTTCTAACAGCTGCCCTATTTATTTTTTTATTACGTTTCCCGTTGCCCAACACTGAAAAATAATTCAACACTTGTAAGAAATTTGATGTTCAAATGTTCAAAAGAAATTTGATGTTCAAATGTTCAATTTTTCTTGTTCCTTTTTCATTTCACTTCCCTTCCTTTCCTTTTCTGTTTGCTGCAGCAGAAAAGCATCGGTAAAAAGCTCTTGGCACAAGCATTTCCAGTCAACCATTCCTGAATGTAATGTAACTGGAGGTCGAGCTATTCTGACTATTCCGGACTCGAATGCAACTGGAGCCATTCTGAGTATTCCGGACTTGTAATGTAGCTGTAGCGTTTCAGTAAATTTTTGTCGGTAAAAAAAGCTCTTGCCACACAACCTCCACGTCAACCGATTCCTGACCGTAATGTAACTAGAGCCGGAATAACCCTGACCGTTCCGGACTGTAATGCAACTCGACCTGGAACTATTCTGAGTATTCCCGTCTGTAGTGTCGCTGGAGCTCGAGCTCCTGTGAAGTCGGAGCGAGCTACTCTTCGGCAAAGATTTCGTCTTAAATTTGTCTCAAGTTTTGCAAATTCGAGCCGGTCGGGAAGCAGCTGACGGCGAGTTTGGATCAATTACAAAGTGCCGTTCACAGTGAATTTTCACTGAAAGAGAGGAAAAATTCAGCAACAAGATGTGTGAAGAAGATTGTAAACCTCTTGGGTTTCTTCTGGGCTTGCCCTTCATGCTCCTGGCCTTCCCATTTACCCTCGTTGGTATTGTGCTCTGGATCATCACGTTAGTCACCATCTGCCCCCCCAGACTTGTTTCTCTTTTGCTTCTTTTCCTGTCTCACTGCTATATAAACCCTTCTAGCTATCACATCAAATTTCTTGGCAAGCTTGTTTTGAGAATTTATTTTGCTTGAGCAGTTCCAAGTTTCATCTCCAATGTTTCTTTTGGAGAGGTCTGTGGAAGTTTGTTGCCACAGTGGGTATGAGAAGAGAACTTCCGATTGCAAAGCTTTCTATACCTACCCAAGTTCTTCAGCAACAGTGGGTTGAGATTGTGAGACTTTGAGGATAAGAGGGACTGACTGATAGGGGGGTGTCAATGTGGGTGGTGGTGTGTGTGTGATGATGTATGGATGGATAATGATGATGGCGCAGTGCACCTCTCGCATGCTGTTGTCCTTGCTTAATCTGTTTTACAATACTTGCAAAACTGGGATTGACACTCATCAAAGCACCTGTTTCTGTCATGAGATGGTTCACAAGACAAGTCCCTTGCTGATGAAGAAGCACATCAACAACCAAGCATCATATCAATCCATCCTGTGTCCCACCCCACTGTTAGTCTCCCGTCTTCTCTTCTCCTTCTCCTTCTCCCCATTGCGGTTTCTGCTTTGCTTTCATCTTCTTCTTCTACCAATTGGGGTTTCTTCTTTTTCTTCTTCTTCTCCCCATTGGGTTTTCTGCTTTGCTTCCCCAGAAGGATTTGTAAATTGTTATGCCCCTGTGGAGTTCTTCATTGTTTCTAGACAACAATATGCATGCAATTTCAATGAAGCTGTTCAACAGCAAGTGTAGAGGAGCAATTTGTGAGAGTGGTGTGTTTTCCCACAACTGTAATCCTTTTGCAGCCATGAATCCATGTACAAATCTGATTATCTTAAATTTTGTATCTTCTGGATCTTCTGCCCATGTACACAAAAACCAATGAATCATTGGTGGTGCTACCCACACAGAAAATTGATGGAGTCTTCTGGGTGAATGATTGGTGGATTGATTCATCAAGATTGTTCAAGATTTTGATCAATCAATCCAGATCAAAACTAGGATAAAATTCACAGAATGAAATCGACACTCAAAGATAGACAATCATTCTTGGAGCTTGAATTTGCTTGCATATGTGTGTGAGGAAAAAAAAAAAAACAATAGCTAATTGATTCAACAACTGGTAGAAGATTTGATCAACACCCATATAAATAATAAGGCTTGAATGACAATAAACCTCGGCATTCCCTTGTTGGGTGATGCAAGAATTTTGCAGGGGCTTTTGCAACAGGACTTTTGTAAGCTCTAATGAGTAGCATGATGCTGAGGGGCAAGCTCAAGCAGCATACAGCAAATCAATCTGGTGAGAAATGCTACAAAGATATTAATGGTTTACGGTTTAGGGTTCAGGGTTAGGAAATCAATCTGATATGTAAATCAACAACTCAAGCTCCTACTTGATCCATGTTTCATGTCACAAAACTGCAAAGAAAATCAGTGTGGCTTTCACTTGTCATGTGCCAACAAATCAAGCTTCAATAACTATGGTAACCTTCAATGAAACCCTAAGGTTATTTAACTGCTAACTAGCAGTGGCCTGAGCTGCGAAGCACAGATTGTAAAGTTTGTAACCTAATTTTATAAAGTATATGCACTTGTTTGTGAAATTCAATTTCTGCAAAAAAAAAAACAGATTTTTTATTGAATTTTTTTTCTCAAAATTCAATAACTCCTTCATCATCATAGGTCTGAAAATTATGAAATCACCTTGGTGCAATGGTATTCTTCAAGGGTATACAGAGTACACCCTAATTTCCCTAAATTATTAAAATTTGAGTTTTATTGAATTTTCAGTGATTAGAAATATTCAATATTCAAAAACTCCCACACCATAGGTTTGAAAATTACTAAACCACCTTAGTAGTAGTGCACCTGTGAGTATCAAGCACTTTCTAGCCCTACCAAGAACAGAGCCAAGGACCTGTGGTTTGGGAGATCTCAACTCGACAAAACAAACAAATTGCCTTCCTTAATATAAAGATATGTTTCGACACTAGAATTGTAAATTCATCCTATGTAAATTAAAATGGTCATTAGACTTTTAACCATAGTTAAATGTGTGACAACCTTTTCTCATTAGAGGTTAAAAGGAGTGTTGGCTGGTTATCAAGAGAACATCTTATCATAATAAGGTTATTAGAAGGTTATCTAATGGTTATTGATTTTATTTTATAAAAAATTTAGGTTAAGAACCTTCAGATAGGTAGGTACCATCCAAAGAACTGACCAGACATTTATGGTTCAGGTATTGAATTTTTAAATTTATATAAATTATATAATTTTACAGACACATTTCTTCCTTTTGTCATAGAGATTTTTGAGTGCTTACATTAATAAGTAGACAATTTTTTTCATTGATATGTTAATAAGGTATGATTAGGAGAAGGCATCAACCATTTTTTTTGGGGTGGTTTGAAATGTCTTTTATAGACAAAGAGGTGTTGGTAGTTTTGTAAAGAGCTTAAATCGTTTCTATTTTGAGGTGCATCACAATTACAAGTGAGAATTCTTCTAAGCTTATTACTTTTTCAAGCTTTCTTTCCATTTTCACATCTTTCTTGTAATTGGTGGAAGCTTTGGAACATAATTTATTCGTTTGCTCATTTGTGACCCCATTTTAGTTGTTTTGCGCTTCTGGTTTGGACTTGGGTCATTTGTCATCATACTTCCTTTCCCCATTCTTTAGGTGCTTCTTTCAATCAAATTTACCAGGGTTTCATCAATTTACATGGATAGTTAGAATTTCATCATAGTAGGTTAACAATCCTAAAACCCTAAACCTGTTTATGACAACTTGCAATTCGTGATGGCCAAATACATTTTTCCTTTGAATTTCGATTTCATAGTTGACTGCCATGTTAGGTCAGTTGTTACATGGCTAACCTCATTTTTGAAAATTAGGCCAAATTAAGAAAACCAAACCAAACCAAAAAAAACTAAACCCTACCTAAGTTCTATAATAGGCAGTTTTCAAGGTGGGTATTTGATAATTGACCTTTATGCATAATATATGATTATTACCAAAAAAATAATTGAGTGATTTGGTAATCATGTGTATCGCTTTGACAATGAAATTGATAAGAGGCAAGTTTAAATGTTTTTGAATTTAAAAAAAATTGATAGCTTGTGAAGTTCAAAAAAAAGAAAAAACAAAAACAAAAACAACAAATTACATGGTTAATTGTGAAAAAAAAGTAATAAATTAGATAAAACGATGTTGTTGAAAAATTTCATTGGTAAAATGTTAATGCCCACAATGGGTTTGGTGGTGGGTACTGATTGAAAATCAAGTTGGCTTGTTGGGTTGTCCCCCATCTTCAATTAGAAAATGGGTGCATAAAAAAATTGTCAAATTTTTCAGAAATCTTATTGGTACTCTATTAATTTAAGGGATTTATATTAATGTGATTTTTTTTTAAAAATTAAAAATGTTATATTCTTTGACATTCCAAGTTTTTGTTTGCCCTACCTCCAAAAGATCAACACCATGGTAGGTGAATGGATTTGGCACTAATGAAATTATTCTTGAAACTGCTGATTTTGGGAGAAATTTTATTGCCCATAATTTCAATAATTTCAAAATTTTCTCCAAAAAAATAATAAATAAATAAATAATATGTCAAAATTATATTGTATACATAAATAAATAAATAATTCAAAACCTCAGTGCTGAATCCATTCATATATGAGGGTAATATTAGAATTGAAATAAAAATTATGTAAAAAATAAAATCTAGGGTAGCCAATCTGCAAATGTATATGGTTGAAATCCATTTGGGTTGAGTATATATGTTTTATTTTTGTGATTTTCCCTTGGACACTGGAAGCACCTTAGAATTCAACTAGCCAATTGATATGGAGGTTTAGTCAAGTTTAGGTTTTGTAAAGGATTAAATGAGCTTCAAAATAACTAAACTTCAACTAATTCTATTTCCAAAACAAATTCACCTCATATGGTAAGTATCTAACCTTACCTTAAACCCTAAACCCTTAAATAAGGGCCCCAATCATTAAAGATTTTTCTTCTTCTTCTTTTCTTATTGTTTTTTAAGTAATAGGATTGAACAGGAAAAAATTTGGCCCTTTCAAAAACAAACCGCCAAAAAAATCCCCATTGGGAGGTGGGGGGGGGGGTTCCTTGTAGTATTGGCAATACACAGCTTTGCAATAATGATGATGAAAAATAATTCACGATACTAAGAATTTCCTCAATTAAATTATTTTTTAAAAAAAAATGGTCATACCTTGTGTTGGTCACTAGTTCACACTTCAAGTGTTAACTAACATTAAATCTTTGAAAAAAAGTAGATCTCAAAACTTAACATTATTGTTAATTTTAAAAAATGACAAATTAACTCAATGTTAATCATATATCATTGTTCATTCTTATTTTTAGCATAAATTATTTTGATATGTGTGTATATTAAAATTGTAAAAAAATCAAAACTCAACGTTAATTAACATCATGTGTGAACTTGTTGAGATAATGTTTAAGAGGTTGATGATGGTAGTGTGCAATGTTCAAAAATTGTGATTTGTGGGCACTTTCATTGATGCTAAGGTGATGTTAGTTGTAAGCCCCTTAACACCAAATTTGGCCATACGTTTATTATTATTATTATTATTATTACTAAAGGGCTCAATCATCCTTGGGAAGGATTATGATTTCTATGCTCTCATTTATAGGGATAAAATAGAGAATTTTTTTTATTGTATTTAACATTTTAGGGTTTGACCTTCCGCCCCCACCACCCTTTTCTCAATTAATTTGATACCAAATTTGGTGGTGGTACCTACCTCTTTAAAAGACCCCACTCCCCCCCCCCCCCCAAAAAAAAACCAAAAAAAAAAAA
>Ga0116227_10009929_pt1 | contig 16945 bp, 17 predicted proteins | sample S1TSphgellanicum_FD_89693 | JGI IMG/M metagenome (GOLD analysis project Ga0116227, IMG submission 89693) | Host-associated microbial communities from peat moss isolated from Minnesota, USA - S1T2_Fb - Sphagnum magellanicum MG | ecosystem: Host-associated > Plants > Peat moss > Unclassified...
CCACTGTTGGGAGCTGATGAACTCAGTGGGTAGTCATGGCAGCTTGTCACTGCCGTTTGTGATGAAGGTGATGGTCTGTCACTTTGTGAGCGACTCTCATGAGGTTATGACTGCACTCATTGTCGTGTTACCTTCAATTGTTGTTGTGGAGATTTCTCTGCAACTTCATCGATCTTTTCATCACATTTTGTTGGAGCTTCAATTTGCAGCATGCTGCTGGTTGAGGGAAATTTTGACTTCATTGGGTTTTTTGCTCTGTTTTCTCACATTTTGTTGAAGCTTCGATTTTGTAGCAATGTCTGCTTGTTGAGGGAAGCTTTGACTTCATTGAATTTTTTCTGTTTCTCTCACATTTTGTTGTATCTTAGATTGTAGCAGTGTCTGCTTGAGCATCTGCTTGTTGTTGAAGAAGTCTGACTTCATTTGGTTTTCTCAATGCAGGGTGCTCCTCTGACTGAATATACACTGCGGTTGATAGGTTCAGATATAGAGCACTACATTCGCAAGATGCTGTTAGCTGGTGAGATTAAGTACAATTTGGATTGTCGGGTGCTGAACTTCAGTATGGGGAAGCCTCGAATTGATCCCACAGATGTAGAAGATCTTGAAGAAGAAGATGAGGGGTAGCTGTATTTGGATTGTTGGGTACTGAACTTTAGTATGGGGGAGCCTCGAATCAATCCTGCAGATGTAGCAGATATTGAAGAAGAAGATGAGGGGCAGCTGTGCTTTCCAGTGTTTCTCCAATCAGGTAGTTGATGGCAGTGATCTCACACTTATTTGACCCAGCAGATGTAGATAACAATAGTGTTGAAGAGGAAGAAGAGTAGCTTTGCCTTCCTCTCAATCCTCCAAACAATATGCCAACAATGCCAGTTGATTTCACAGCATGAATAGAACAATGCCTGTTTGTATGACCCATTTGCAATAAATAGTGAAGACCTTCCCCAGTTGTTTTGTCTTCTCCTTTTGCCAGCTCTTCTCAGCTTGTGCATACCAAAAGTAGTAAGAACCTCACTCAGGAGGGATGACAGACTCTGAATGCCTCTATTTCTTCCAAGCAATTGGTTGTGCATTTAGAAAAAAAATGTTCTCACTTCAGTTTCTTCTTGAAATCACATACTGTAGGAATTGAACCTCTCACCACCAGGTTTTGACTCCTTTGGAATACAGGTGCAATCCATTTGCTTGATGTTTTAACAAGAGATCACATATGGTTCACATCTACCCATTGCCATGAAGCACACTCTCAAGTACTAAAGAATGGAAAAAAACTCTATTGTAATGTAGATTTTAACTTGCTGTGACTCGGAATCTGGCAATCTGTCTTGTCTTGACAGATTTCTCTTTGCAAGCTAGCAGTGGGACATCAACTGTCAGATCTTGAATGTGAAGTTTGATCTATCCATCACGCTGATATGTTAGGGGGGAAAAAAAACCAGACTGTAGTCTACACAGCAAAGCCTGGGGGTACTGCAAAAAGATAAGACTCGGTCTCAAGCTACTTCACATGATGTCAGATGCACTGATTTAAACCTTAGGGGAAAAATATGGGCACCCATGCCACTCTTCCCAAATTAGCTGGGAACCTGCTCAATGGTAAAAATAGGGATCTGCTTGAGGTGCTTTATGATGCTCCTATATGTCTGTATGTATGCACAAAGAGCTCTCTCAAACACTTGTCACTGAGTGCTGTAATACAGAAAGAGATCCTGTAAAAAACAATTTATCAAGAAATAGCACGGTGTAGTGAGGAACCCTCAGGTATGCCTAATGGTGGTTTGTCACCACCTTCATTGTTAACACGGTATAGCTCCCACAGCTTAATTCCACACCGCTCCAAAGCAGCTTCCAGCCTCTCATTCTCACTCTCTGCTGGCCATTTCCCATCCGGTGTCACAACAATTGCACCTGTATGAAAACACTGCAATTAGCTGAAGACCGCATGACCCAGCACCTAAGAAAGCTCTATTAATTCTCAATGATCATATGATAGCAGCCTGTGGCATTTTGAAGCAGTCGGAGCTTGTTGAGACACAAAGAAGATGAAGGATGTGTGTTGCAGCACCTGTGTATGACTGTCCAGCTGCTTCTGCAGCTCCACTGTAGTAAAAGAGACCCCATGATAAGTCATCTGTGACATCTACAATTCGCCAAAACTCTTTCGATATCACGCCGTTATCCAATACAGTGAAGTAGAATGTGCCTGGTGTTTTGTCTCGCCTCACCCGATAATGTCGTCTTCTCCAAACCATGGGTCCATCAAGAGTTTTTACCTGAACTTCCACAAAGTTGTTTGGCACACCAAACATCACATGGAGATGACTGGCAGATCAAAGTTACCAGAAGAAAGCAAAAACACCATCATCTAAAATCATTTGAAGCAGTAGGATTGCTTGCATTTGGGTTGTTTGATGTCTTTGTTACACCCACCTGAAAAACAGGATCATACCACATGGATCCCTTTGCCTTGCCTCTATAAAACATTTGGTATTGTGAGGGGAACTGATCATATGCTGCATTCTGTCCTGCAACCACCCGCCAGCTCCAGTCCAATTTCTGCATTCCAAGTCCCAGGTTTGGTCGGCCAAGCCAACCAATGAAAAGATCTTCAGCCACATCATGGTCAATAGCTGCTCCTCGAAAGACACTCAATGGTTGTACATCTGGTTGCATTGTGATCTCTGCTGAGAGACCTAAACAGTTGTGTTTTTGAAGAACACAGAGTGTAAAGGCCTCAAATGCTGGACTCTCGTTGGATACAATGCACCTGTAGCTGCACACTTGATCTGTTGGTCCACAACTTTGTAGACAGTTTATAGCCTGCCGACAATTTGGATCCAAAAGGCATGCAAGAATTTGGGATCTGCAGTTTCTTATCATGCATCCAACTGATGCCAGGCCTGTTGCACGAAGGCTTTTCAGAAGCTTCACTGGTGTCACATATGAATCAATCAGGACTAAAAGTGCAAAGCGATAGTCGTCACTGTTCCTGCGTTCCCATGCATCAGTCACTATGCTCATCACTTTTGCTGCTTCTGCTCTTTTGCTACCAGGTAATGCACTCAGTGTCTTCTCAATCCAATCAACAGGGGCAAATTTCAGTCCACCAAGCCAAGTCTCAACGCCTGGGTCTGAGTCAAATGAAATGAGTGTTGGAACAGTCCCAACCAGTCGACTTTGCACCCGTTTCACAACCTCAGTACTTGTGATTCCAACTATTACGGCAATGTCAGCACTGATATCTTCCTGTTCACAGGTTTCTGACAAAAACATTTCATCTGTGACGACCAACATCTCAAAACTGCTGTCTAGCCATGTCAGTCGTTGCGCCTGTGTATTTCACAAACACACAGGTAAGCCTGGAATGTTAGCAGCATACTTGAAGATTTCATATGAAAGTCGATAAGATTCATAGTTATCATGCACATGAATGTCGTACAGGTTGGTTCCATGGCAAGAGGTAGCAAACTTACCATATGTTGCATCACCTCTTCCCAGGGAGTTGCACTGAGAGGGCTCAGTGTATTGGATCCCACAATGGCTACTATTTTTGCAGTTACATCCTTAGAGAAAACTAGATTTTCCTCACTTTGAGTGCTAGCTACACTCTCTGCTGTTGCAGCTGATTGTACATTCTGCCCTGTTTTCCAGCAGAGATGTATCAGCACATACCTACACACTGATTCCTTCACCCTTGGTTGGAACAACAACTAGCAGCTTTGCAAGTATTCCGAATCATCAACACTGAGAAAATTGCAATCACAATACATAACTGTGATAAGAAGCAAAGTATCTTGAGGAGATGTGCAGGAGGAGGTCAAGACCTGCCTGAGTCATCAGCAAAGGGAGTGAGAGTCTTTTGGGACAAACATTGTTGGACAGTAGCTGTGCTCTCATAGAGCTGCTGTGCTCATGAATGGCACTGGATGTCGTTTTGAGCAGCCTCTTCGTCTCCACCATCCTCCAACCATTCTCTCCAATCTGGTGCAACGTTGGTTCTGTAAACTTGCCTGCCACTTTCCATTCACCACAAAGATAAGCCCCCCAGCAACAAGACTCTGGAACTTTCCGTGGATTCTGTACCACGCTCAACAAGCTTTGATGTCAAATCCAGCTCACGCCCATTTGCCATCAAATGCCAAATACTCGTGCAGAAATTGATCTACTGAAAGACAAGCAGGATGGCACCCTAACTTCCTCCTGAATTGCAAGCCATTCAAACTCTGAATGATCTAGAAACTTAAACCCTAAATTCTTTTGTGATGAAGCATGTGTGCCATGCCCTTCATTCATTGTTTACAGAACTGAAGAATCCACATTCTCTAACAAAATAGAAACCGTAATTCAGAAGCAAGTTGCAACACGACTCAATAACAACAACAACAACAACAAGTGTGCATTCTTACTTAGTGAAACAAGAGATACAAAAAATTTAGGATGCACAATACAAAAAAGAGTGAAATGAGGGTTCATAAGCTGCAATCATTGTCCAACAACAACAACAACAACAACAACAAGCAAGCAAGCAAAAAGAGTAAATGAAACTACGCATGAGCTTTTGTGAATCCAACAGCCATGAAAACAGGCAGAAGAAGAAGCAACGACAACAGAATTCTTACGCAATTGGGTAGCACCACCCATCACTGAATTCCTCCTCAAAACCATCATCTCCAACGCTCCTCCAAGTTCCATCGATTCTTGGCTCGAAACAAAGACAACTCTTCTCTCGCTCATCCTCTCCGGTATTGTGAGCTTGGTAGCTTGCATGCCACGTGGAAGTCTACTCCTAGCCACCTGTGACAAACCCTAGGTTCCAACCAGATGGTAAGTGGTCAGTAACCAGTTTTCTCTTAGGTTCCGGTACCAAGGTTAAACCAGAGATTAACTCCTGTAGTTAAGGTTCATCCACAACTGAGTCATACTGGGCATCCAGTGGATGATGTGCTGGAAGTGCTTGTTTTTACTCTAGGCCATGGTCCATCCATAAACATGAAAAAAAATAATTTGGAGGGTATACGGTGAGAGAGACTATTTAAATGGCCACCACCTAGGCAAAATTCATTATGATCGACCAATCAGAAAGCGGTCTCTTTTACTCACCCTTGTGGTGGAAACTCGGCTGTATCCTTCATGTGAACATATACAAGTCCAAAGTCCAAACCAGTGTTGGGCAATTATCAAACTAGTAGGACCTTTGCATCTATCTACCTTGATTCATACTTGTATGTGTCTTTCTCATTGTTGCCTTGTTGCCCTAGTACCAATATCACCTTTTAAGGTGTAAGGTGTAAGCTTCATCTATATTGTGTAACATGGTAGGAAGCAACTACATGTATTGGAAAGGTGGCACTTCATTATTAATAAACTATTGCAATTTTCGAGTTTGGAATTGGAATGTCAAGCTTCAAATAAGTTGCTACGTCTAACTTGTATCTTCTTGCTTAAGCTAAGAGGTTAAAATTAACGTTCTAATGCTTGCAAAGAAAAGCTTCTGAGAGCTTTGCAAGCTGAGCTTTAAAATCCGTGAATTCATGTCAAATTTTATAGAAGACTTATAGAGGATTTGCATTCAATTTCATAAACACAAGTGGAAGTTCTTTTGGCTAAAGAAGAGGCGATTTAGAGGGTGCAATCTAGCAACTAGAGGTGAATAGGAAGCTTTGGTTCATGCACAATTGAAGTTTTGTAATGTGGGTGTTTTGGGTTGTCAATAGTCATTTTGAGCACATCATGGTGGGGGCATCACGAACCATGAGGTGCATTATCTACCACCCCATTGAATAAGTCCAAAGTTCAACAAATAACATTATTCAATTATAAAAAAGCCTAGTCACCTACAACCCGTGGCATGGCATCACTTCAATGTAAAAGCGTAATGAATATGAAGCCACCATTGCCAAATACACACACTAGATCACAATAACAAGAATGAAGCTTCCAATCTTGGACATGATAGGAACAAGAAACACAAAGGGGCTATGTTTTTTATCGTCACTAAGTTGTTTTAAAATTAATAACCTTATAAAAGTTTTAACCCCCTCAAATGTGTTTCATGGATGGCTTATTCTTGTGAAAGGACTTGAGTTGTTGTCTATAGTGCAATGTCCTTGGCTATGATGTTTGGTCATGCAACATAACATAATGATGAATTTTGTTTCCTTACCCATATAAACAACTTGTTAAAGAACACATCCCTTTTGTGCTTGCTAAGTGCATGGATCAATATGTATTGTTTGCTTCAACACAATGTGGTTCAGTTTCTTTGACATTTGACTTGTGGATGATTTGAATTGGATTTGACACCTTTGTGTTTGTGGTGAATTTCTTGAATCGAGATTGGGTTATTATTGTTGTGATTATCCAATCAATTTGATAAGAATAAAAATAGCCTCAAATAAACCAATCTTGATTCAAGAATGTCATTATTGGTTTATTTGAGGCTATAGATACTAATGGGTTGCCTTGGCAAAACTTGTGAAATCTCTTTTGGTTGAATTTCAATTGACCAACAAGATCCTTACTTGTGTGAAAGACAAAAACAAAAACTTGGCCTCTTTGAATTCTTCATTATTTAATTTTGCATCTTTTGAGTTTTTCAATTAAAGAAACCCTCTTCTAACACATTTTTGGACATGTGATGTCAAAGGTTTGCTAGTATGCCACAAATGAAAAAAGAATTTGTTAACACATGAAAGAGGTTTCTTTGAAAAATGCCCAATTTTCCTTTTGAAAAACCATAACTTGGACTAAGAAATTAAGCAAATGCAACAAGAATGGCAAATTGCATGTGTTGAGGCTGATTTGCCTCCATGAAGGTTGAAAACCTTGGTGAAAGCCTAGTTTGTTTGAAATTTGTGTTTTTTTTAGGATACATTGGAATATGTTCATGCCATCACAATTTGCTTCTGTTGATAGTCCTTGCATTTACAAACCCAAGTTCCTTTTGGTCCAACTTGGGTTATTGCAAGGGTGATCATCAAAACTTTGAACCTTGCTGTCAAACAATGTGTTTTAAACCGCATTAAAGAGTATTGGTTATTGTCTGATGTTTTCTATGTTGCAATTTCAAAATTAGCATTAAGCTTCAAACTAAGTACAACTCCAAGGCATCTATTTTTTCTCACCTAATTTGTGGAGAATTTGATGCAAAACTAAAAATTCAATATGTTAGGATGGCATTATAAACATTCTAGGTCTCACAACCTTTTTTTGCATTTTGCGTTCAATTTGATGCAACAATGGCTCACAACATGTTAATATTTTTGTTACACCCCAAATACAAGGGGCTAAAGTGTGACATACCTCATTGGGAAGGGTAAAGCTTGGGTTTTAGTGGAGGAATATGACACAAAAATCTTGATTCCACTTTTGGTTGTGGTGTTCAAATTGTTTAGTCCTAATGATGCAAATTTACTTGCCCAAGAGCCAAATCTTGTTCTTGATGATTCATTGTTTGATGTTATTGCTTCCACAAAAAAAACTAGTGAGAGCTTTTGAAATCTAAGTTATCTTTATTTTGTCATATTATTGTTTTAAAAGAAGACATGAAAAGTCCTTTTGCTTGGTGGAAGAAACATGAATGTCAATTCTCAAATGTTGAGTTTGACTTGACATGACAAATCCTTAAAATTTTGAGAAGCTAGATTGAGATCGAACACATTTTTAACATTATCAGTGTTTTGGGCAACTTAAGGTGCTACTAGTTGGGTTTTCATAATTTGGATGCCTTGATGATGATCTACAAAAATTGACTTGGAGATGCATGGACAAATCACAAACTTGCTAAAGAAGGCACCATTAATTTTTTTCTATAAAAGATAAACTATTAGACAAACATATATGAAAACAAACTTCAAGAGCATGGATATTTTGAAGATGGGTAACGATTTTCCACTTTCTCTTCAAGTTATTAATCTTCATTTTTTTTGCAATTTTCAATAACTTCAATTTGAAATCTATTTTTGGCATATCAAATGTTTGTTCAAATTTTTTTTCCATTACAAAGTGTAAGCCAAGGTTATGGATTAGGTTATTGAACATGCATACTCTTTGTTCTTGCATGTCAATTTTCTTTTTGTGTTTAATTGTTTCAATCATTCAAATGTGGTGAATAATTGGAACCTTAAAGATTTATTCTAGGTTTTGTTTGTGCCTGACAATTTCAAATAGTTGTAATTGATGCATTTGTATTGAAAGTGGGGCTTTAGGGTCCTTTGCAAGTGCATTTTGTGATAGTGCTAATACTTGGCAAGCTTTAATTATTGTCCAATTTTTGTCCCTTTCAACTTGGGTCTTGTGCAAGAGCATTTCAAGTGGCAATGCTTTTATTCTTCAACTTGCAACAAGCGGCAAATGATATTTCTTGTGTGATGATGTTGGGCAATCAACTTTAAACATTGAAGGATTGTTTTCTTCAACTTGGGAGCTTTGCTACTAAATATATGTCTTGTGTGATGAAGTTGAATAACTTCTACTAGTGCTTAATGATGCATTTGGTTGAATTTTGTACCTTTTTGTATGCAAATTTTTTGTTGCAATATTTGAGTTGGGGAGTTTCAATCAATGATCAATTTTGTGGTAATGTTTGGGTAACAATTGACAAGCTTGAGTCACTGTCCAATTTTTTTTCCCTTCAACTTGGGTCCTTCACATGTGCATTTCAAGTATCAATACTTATATTCTTCAACTTGCAGCTGATATTTCTTATGTGATGATGTTGGGTAGTGAACTTTAAATATCATTCAATGATATTTTTGCTTCAATTTGGGCACTTTGCATATAATAGATAATGCTAGGTCATTAAATGATTTTTTCCCTTCAACTTGGGAGCTTTACATGTGATTCTTTTGTGTGATAATGTTGGGCACCTTCAGGTAGTGCTTAATGATGCAACTAGTTGACTTATGTGAATGCATTTTATAGTCAACTTCAAATCTCCAACCTTCAATTTGATTTTGTGGCTTGTGCTTGGAGTATAACTTTAGTCCTAGATGTATTGTGCCTTTGGCCTTCAACTTTAATGCTTCAAATTGAAGTGTTGTAATTCATCTTCAATGGATTAACTCAATAAACATTGCATTCATTGTATGGCATCACACTCTAGATCAATATTCATATTCATACTTTAATACAGTTGCCCACTGTACAAGTCATTTTACAGCTACCAACTGGTGGACCTAATCTTGCTAAATATTGGAATACCTTGGCAGCTTTAACACTAATTATATTATCTATAAGAATGTTGAAATTTTTAAACAAGAAAAAGTCTCAAAGAATAAATTTTTGTGAAGTAAAAAATAGAGAATTTTTTGAAATTTCAACATGGAATCTTCAAAATTACTTGTTTAATTATTCAGCAAGCATGTGTTGAATCTGCTCACTGAGCTCTAGTTCAAGGATTCTTGAACAAAATTGCTAGAACTAGACCTGAAACTGACCTAGAACCCGAGACTGGACAACTCTGGTGAACTCTTAACAACCACGGCCAAGCTTGCTGAAAGCATAGTACATTGAGCTCTACTGGCCAAGTTCATGGCTCGAGAGACTTGAGTATGGTTTGTTTCTGGTGTGATGGGTAGTAAGTATGGAAGCTAGGTCCAAGTGAAGAAGACCCATCAAGCCCCATGACTTCAGTGCAACAACCTGCAGCAAATTGTGGCTACTGGTGGCTGGCCACACAATGAAGAACATTGTGAGAGAAATTTAAGTAGAAGCTCAAGAAGAATTCAGTTCTTTTGGCACAATCTTGCATTCTTACAAAGCACTGCTACTGCTGGAATTCAAGCTTACAAAACTCAAGCTCATTCTGGAGTATTGCACGCAACATTTTTGACCAAAAACATTTCCTGTGTCTGCAGAGCCAAAGTGATTTGAATTACACCGCGCTTTGCCTGCCAATGTTCAAAAATTCCCCTTACGTGCATCTCAGTTACAGACATGATGGAATGGGTGTACATTTTTGTCAACTTCCATCTGCAACCAGTGAGCTTTGTCATCTGTTATGAAGATAACACTTGCGCAATACTAGTCACCCTTTTCACTGCAACAATGCCAAAATTTGAAAAATGGAGGTCCCGGGTGCTTGGAATGGGTCATAGTGTTTTTGCAAGATGCAGTCACTACTCAATGTGCATTGGTTTTTTTTCTTGGTCTGCCGTGGAAGATTGCATTTGAAACTATCAAAAGATCCACTTGTAATCTTTTGGAAGTAGTTCCAGAAATTCAAGGAAAAAGGAATTTGCATATTCATTAAGGGTGATCCGGAAATGTGTACATGCAACAAGGGTGGGTGGTGACACTTTGGTGGAAGAAAGAAAGACTGTATGCATGATCACATAGTGCTTGCAAGTCAGAGGTGGATGTTTCTGTGTGGCACTAATTGAAAACAAACTGTCTGGTGGATGGCTCAAGAGTGAAATTCTGTTGAACAAGATAGTTGCCACACAATCGCATGCAACATGATTTGACTTTGTCATGATTTTCATACACTGGGAAGAAGCCCAACATGCAGAATTCCCGAAAGCATTTGAGGGAGCTATAATTTCAACAAATTGCAACAAGAAGATGAACAACCTGGAGTTCCATTTCAGATTTGTTCAAAGCAGCTTCTTCATTAGTGTTTGTTCGGAGCTCTGAATATATACATGCTGCCAGTGTAGTTGCAATTGCAGACTAGAGAATCTCATTCAAAAAGCAGAACTGCAAGCCATAGCTTGGCTTGCTTGATTGATGGAGCTTTCAAAGCCCTCTTTCTACCCTCCACGCTTTTCAATGTGTACAATTCTATTCTTGTGCACACAACGGATGAAGATGAAGACTAAAGGAAAACAAAGCCCCTTTTTCTTTCCTTCTGAGACTGATCCAGAGAAACCAATATACACACATAGAAATCCTACAAGAATGAATGATTTCTACAAGAATTTCTCAGATGGAGATCCTAGAAGAAGAAGAAGAAGAATCCCTATTGATTGGTTACAGATTTCCGAGGACCCAGAATATGAAGCTTGTTCTAGATATGATTCCTCTTTGCTTCTTTTTCCTCTGGCAGATTTCAAGAAGCCATCACAGGAAAGTGAGACACAGAATAATAGAGAGAGAGAAAGAGATCCCGCTGCATGCATGGAGGTGACATTCTTGGAATAAAGACAAACACATACTCTAGAGACCATCCTCTGGAAGATCATGAGAAAATTATGCAAGTTTTGTTACAAAACATGAACCCTGGAGTTCGAAAGAACACGAGGGTCCTGTACATATCCATAGTTCAAAACAAGAGAGAAGAGAGAAGTGTCCTTGAGACTGAAGAGAATGTGATAGTGATGAGGAGGAGCATCAGCATCATCATCATCAGATCCTTTTTGCAAGTAACAAACAGTGCTTGCTTGTCATGAGCTCTGCAGGCAAGAAGACTAGGTTAGGCTTTCGTATCTCAATGGCGCTCTGAAGGGGACTTGGCAGTTGCAGGATGGTTGGACTCCAGGGCTTGGTTGGATTTGCCGGACGGTTGCTCCTGCGGATTCAAGGAACGGTAGTATGCCCACGACGCCAGCCCTACCACCACTGCCAATCCCGCCAGCGTCACCGGGTACCTCCCTGCTCGACTCAGCCCCGCTCCTCCTTGCTGGTGTAGCACTCCCCCTGGACTCTGCCCCGGCGGCTTCCTGGCATCCTGCAGGCCCAGGTTCTTCACCTCTTCCGCACTCATTTTGGTGGTATCGAACCTCTTCTTCACGCTTTGATCCGCCATGATGATTCTCTCTTTCTCTCTTTTTTTCTTTCTCTTCTCTCGGAGCCGAGTAGAGTCGAGTGTCCTCCTCTCAGAGTCAGATCCTCTGCTGTTGTTGCTTGCTGCTGACGATCTGTTTTCCTGAAAACTGAAATTCCTCTCCCGATTTTTAAAGCTTCAAATCTGTGGACTCTGCACTCCAGATCGTGATTCTTTTGCCTTTTGCGAGCACTGCTTTCCTGTTCTGGAAATCCAGCTCCTGATCAATACAGTTCTTTCTCAGCGTCGCTCCTGTCTTTCTGTTCACAAAAAAATTGTTCCTCCGCTTTGTTAGCTCCTGCAATTCGGGTTGCGATGGACGGATCTCGGGAGCGCGTCCACTTCCCGCATGCGATCGCCACGGCTGTTGCATTCCGCGACGCTCCAAATGGCAAGCGCACATCACACCAACGGCGAGCGCGACGACTCCGCCGCGTGGAAGAAGAAGAAGGAAACACACTGTATACACATCCCTCTCGGAGCCACAAAAGTGGCTCCATAAAAGCCCCAAAGTGGTGGTGCCAGAGAGCGCCGAAAGCAGCTTTGGGCGTATATACGTTCCCGGCGTTATGAACCGGCGGTTCTCATGTTGGATATAATCTTCAATATATAATTATTATTTTGGGTAATTATTATGATGTAGCCAAATTGGCGATGACAATAACAGGAAGATTTAGCCATATTTAGGTACAAGCTAAAAATAAATGTCAATTTTTCATGCTTTTCTATATTTTTGCCTAGCTATTTGAACCATGTTTAGAAATCTAGCAAATTTTCCTAATTTTATTCAAATTTTGGCTATTGAACATCTTTAAAAAGCACTTGATTTTAGAAATTTTTATTCTTAATATAGCTTTTTGGCTATATATAGCCCAAAAAAAAGGCGAGTTGTAATAATGTTGTGGATCAATGTTTTTTTTCTGGCGAAATTTCACCAAGTGGCAAATTCCCATAGGCTTGTTTGACACACCTTTGTTAAATTGAAAGGTCTAGATGCACCTAGTCCATTAAATTTCAAACCACATGATCTAGGGCTAGTTGCCATATCAATGACTCCATCAACAAAGATTGCAAAGGGGTCCATCGTATTCATTCTCGTGTAGTCAAAAGTTGTTTTCAATTTCATGGATGTAGTCAAGTAGCTAGTTCACATGCATTGCCATCGCCTTACTTTCTCCATTTTTTTCAAGCTTTGTAGCTGCCTCTTTCTAACCTCTCATCTTTCTATATTACCTTTTCCTTACGTTGTGCTATTGTGGTTCACAAGTTTTGCGTTATGGAGTAAACAAAGAAGATCGTTCTTACTATGTGAGTTATGGCTTGGGAGTGCAAACATTATTGTGTGTGGTGGAGAGCAACGGCAAGGAGTGGCATGAAGATCTTTGTCTTCATGGCATGGGAGTATAATGTGTTGGAAGCATGTTCTAAATGGAGTTCGGAAATAATAATAAATATTTCTTCCTCTTCCCAAATCTACAAGGTTTTTACAAGGATGCTTAATCTTTACATTTTGCAAAGGTACAATGCTCATTGGGTTTTGACATGTTTTCAAGCTTTTGTAGAGGTCAAACTTTGGTTTAATGTTCCATGATTTAGAGTTTGCACTTTCTATTTGTTTTTTCAAGTTTTGACGTATTTGCAAGCTATTATAAAGTTTGAACTTGGGGGGGAGGTTGGTGTTTCAAATATTAAGAATTGCCTACTCTCTTTCCATTTTTTGTGTTTTGACAAACTTTCTAAGTTTTTACAAAAGTTGAACTTGGGGGACTCATGAGGTTAGTGTTTTGATAGGGTTTGGTAATCACACACTCTTTCTTGATGAACCTTGTTGAATAGTAGGAATTTTAAGAAAGAGGCACATGTCAGAAATAGGGTAATGTAGGAGGTTCACTCCACCCAAATTGAATGTAATGTTTTGGTTGTTTTCGCAACAAATTGGATTGGTGTGAAACATGCAATGCTTTTTCTTTTGTGCATTTTCACAACCCAAGATCCAAAAGCAAAGCTAAAAAAATAGGTTGAAAGATGGGTTACATGGGTTTCAAGGTTTTTTTTTTTTGGTAATGGTACCAACACATATTAGATTCTTCTTTTTCTTCATTCATGGATGGGTAGAACTTATGCAATGATATACACCCAAGAATCTAAAAGTTCATCTAGTTTTTTTCCTTCCTCTATAATGCAAAAAAATTATGATCATGTAATGACAATCTAAGCATGGTGGACAACTGTAAATACAATTTCAAAGATTAAAGAAAAGTAATGAAGGGGTGGGGGAGGGGAGGTGTAGAAAGAGAGTCCTACCAAGCTAAATAAGCATGAAGAGTGTGGAGATGGGTAATGATCCATCACCATTAGTTGTAGAATCACGTTCTTGAAGCCACAATGTTGCCATTTTTACAACCAAAAATTGTAATAAATGTTCAAAGTTTTAAAACATAACCTTTTTAGCTTCAAGGTGAAAGCATGGTGACCCCTTTGGGGCACTTTTGGGTCTAGTATTATAGTACATATGATATAATACTTTTGGTGCATTTAATTTTGGGTATCAATTTTAATTTTTGGGCCCTATAATTATTATTTTAAAAAAAATTCATTATCTATATTGAAGGATCCATGAATATATTTACAATATACATTGGTATAATAAAACCATTGTTTTGTTTTGACTGCACTAATTTTAAGGTTTTTGTAATCATTAAAATAATCAATTCTAATGAAATTTTTAAAAATGGTTTGTTTAACTATGTTTATCATCTTCCATGTGAATGTGATTATTTATCAAAATTTCAAATTATCACACATTTATTTAATCATTGTTGAAAAAAATCATTTTTTGAAATGAAAAATTTCAAATTAGTCACATGATATCCAAACATGGTTCAAATTATGTGTAATGACATGGTTCAATATACCTTCAACTTTAATGAAAAATTTAAATCATTTAATTTGTTTTTGGACTATATTTGTGTTTTTGAATATACAAGTGAACTACATTTGTTTTCAGAAATATACTCCAATCTTCCACTTTATAAAATGAAATGAAATCATTAAAAGAAAATATCTTGCTTATGTTATATTTTAACATAATATGCAAAATTATTGTGAAATTCTTTCAAAAATTTGAAGTGAGACACGTTCAAATATGCACACCCTTGGAAAAGTAGCACAATGTGACATCCCAAAAGGGGTCACTGTATTGTGTTTTCATCCCTCATACAAACATTACATGCTTTTGTTGAATTTCAGGTAGGACCAAAAATATTGAGGCATTTGACTTGGAGCTTTAATGTGCGTGAAGTTCTATGTTAGTGCAACAACAACATCTTCTCCTAGAATATAAAAGCCTACACAAAAGCTTGCAAGACATTGATGTGAAGAATGGGTTTGGGATTTTAAGGTTTAGGATGGAAAATTTGATGGAGCTTTTTCCAATAGAATGCAACAAGGGCACTAATTATGCAATTCTTTGGGGTACATTTCTTCATTCTTGTTCAAGCTTTGCAATGCATGTATTGGTTAGTAGCAATTGAAGAGGTTATCCATACATCCATGGCATTAGAATTTCATTCAAAACAATTGTGAATATGAAAACATTTGCACACAATTCACATATGCTTAGGGATATGTGAATTGCACATGTGCACTGTGTACAAGAATTTTTGTATTTTTATATGTTCCCATGTTCTCATGAAAAGAGAGTTTATGTGCAAAGAGATATCCATGTACTTGTGGGTTCTCCTACAGTTTGGGAACACCCCAGGGCTCATGCCCTCAAGTGGCCCTCCCTTAGGAGAACCCATTCATACAAGAACCTCCCCTTCAACAAATGCAATAGGAAGAATGGGTGCAGCCAGATAATGTCATTTTCATGGAGGGTCCTTAATGCACATGCTAACCTAGTAGCATTAGTAGATGATGTAAGTTTTCTCCCAATTGATGTGAGCATAGTAGCACTAGAAATGACATAGGTTTGTTCCCAATGGACGTAGAGTTTATTGATATAACCACATTCAAAGCCATTGTGACTTGTGACATTCATTTGGTGAGTGGCCCTCAGGTTGATATTTCTCATACCACACAACAATTTCTTATTACATGCGGCATGTATACACTTTATGTGTATTTATGATGCTTATATATTTATGGGTAGGTTGAAAGTGAAACATACATAGTCATTTACCAATCCCCTTTGATTCAATCTTGATGAAATTCCTAAAACTAGGTTGCCTCATGCTTGATTGTAGGTTTTTTTCTTCATCTAGGTGCTATTTTCTTCATTATGTGCATTTGTCATTATTCCCAAATTGAACATGTAATGTTTTATGGAGCATGCTACGCACAGGCCATTATGCATGATGAGGAGGGGCCCTTATAGAAACCTTATTGCATAAATGTAAACAAGACCATTTATATGGGCAATTAAGTATAATCCACTTAAAGTATATGGGCAATTAAAAAATAAATTTGTACTACATAATTACTTGGTTTAGTCAGCATTTAAGGAAACCTTTTGAAACGACAAAATGGCATGTGGATTTTGCACAAGGGGCATGTGGATTTTGAACATGGGTTAGGTCAAGTAGATCCAAGAAGTCTGGTCCATTATGCCTTGTTGGGGGACTAATGGGAAGAAAGGGTGATATGAAAACCATTATGTTATTGTTGATTGTCATTTCATAGTCATGAGTCCTCTTTTTATAAGGTCTTTACCTGATTTTTGTTGATTGTTTGCTCTTGGGGTTGTGTTTACTTGTGTTCTCATTTGCCTGGTACTTTTGATAATGGGTTCCCATCCTTGATTTTTATTTACAAGGATTTTCTTCTTTTTGTTCCACGCAGGAATGTGACAAGGTCTTGCCCTACCATTCCGTTCATTGGTAATGGTTTTTTCTAGGGCCTGTCCCAAAGGGCAATCAATTTTTTCGTTGTTGATTCACGTTTCAATGACATTCTAATCATCAATTCATATTAAAATGGACACCAACATCACGACTAGAGTGAACCAGCAGCCACCAATGCACCAATTGCGGATGAGCTCGTTGAGGTTGTTTTTCGAATGAACGAAAATCCCATCCTCCCTGCTCGCATATATTTTTTTTTCCCACATCTTTTCTACCCCAAAATTTTCCCCCCTCCTACCTACCACCTACCTCCCCCTTCCTATCTACCATCTAC
>Ga0116227_10009930_pt1 | contig 16941 bp, 9 predicted proteins | sample S1TSphgellanicum_FD_89693 | JGI IMG/M metagenome (GOLD analysis project Ga0116227, IMG submission 89693) | Host-associated microbial communities from peat moss isolated from Minnesota, USA - S1T2_Fb - Sphagnum magellanicum MG | ecosystem: Host-associated > Plants > Peat moss > Unclassified...
AAAAGAAAAAAAAAAAAAAAAGTGGTAAAATTTTTTCGCACCCCCTTCCCCCCTTTTATTAAAAAAAAACAAACCCAAAAACAACAAACCAAAAAAACTGTGTAACATTTCTTTCACAAATAAAATAATTAAAAAATTTTTTAGAGCTTTTCACTAATATTATCCTAGTACCTTGCCCACTTTGACACACCTTTGTGAAATAATTAATTATTTTTTGAGGATTTCATTTCAAACAAATCATGTATATTCCCAAATATTTCATCAGATTTTAAATTTTTCCTTTCAGAAAAAAATAATTATTATTTTGTTTTTTGAAAATTTCAACATATCCAAAAATAATACAATTAGTGTTGAACTGGCACAGGTACTATGATATGACTCTTATAATTTGGCTAATGGTATGATTAGCGGGCTCGAGTATAAAAGCAGCACCTACAATAGTACCTTCAGCTTCTCAAGTGAGGCCTCTTAGTGGCAATAATTGTTAAATTTGGACTCATACTTATTACTCCCAGAACAGAGAATTTGTAACGCTTAGAAGGAGCTCAAAACAATTATGGCTGTAAGTGCTGGTTCACCAAAGGCCAATCAGGGGACCTTTTCTCAAATGATTTTTCAATATAGAACAAATACACCATTGAAAAAATCACTTCCTGGGGAAAGGAACTTGCTTAGAGGGGTAGGTAGGTCAAAAGAAAAGAACAAATTGTGCTTACATGAGTATTTGTGCATTTTGGAATGCTTTTTATCAGAGTGGATTTGTTGTTGGCTTTGCCTACCAAGGTAAGGATATGTGTGTTTTTAGATTCATTCTAGAGTATAGTAGCTGAAGGGATTCTGGACCCTAGGTAATATTAGGTTTATTTTTATATGAGGATTTTTGAAAGATGACGTTTTGGCTTGTGTTGAAACTTTAGATTAGTTATAAAGTTATAATATCTTGAAGGATTTGGGTTTCTTTTAGCGGAATTTTTGAAGATTATATTTTGCATGGTCAAATATTTGCGTTTTTATAATTATTCTTTTGCCTTAAGATATAATGTAAATGACAAGGCCATAGTGCGACACACCCCTTGTTGAATAATGATGACTATATAGTTTTCTTTTTGGCTTATGCATTGTATTTCCAATTATTGCATTAATTACTTTGAGCAACCACTATTGCTTTATATTCTTGTAGCTTCTTTACACTCGACTACCATTTGTCATTATAGGAATGCCACGAATGTATAACTAAAAGTCCTAGACCATTTCTTTTACTATTTTTTAGTTTTTCTGTTAGTCCATGTTTTGAATATCATGTGTTCACATTTGCAATGCTACTTGCACAACTAATTTCTCTTTCCCCACTCAGTAATGTGCGATAGTTTTACACACATTACAAAACATTCCAATTTATCCTAAAATTTCCACGCCCCAACTTTCACCCCTCAATTTACCCTAGTTGTATCCTTAGGATAAATGTAAGGTAAATGATAAATGTTGATCATTTACATTTACCCTGATTTAAAATTGAGCAATGCCTATATACCCGTACCCTTTGCAAATTCTTTGAAGCTTATGTACCTTTAACTAGCTGATAGGCAAATTTTTCAAATTGGAATGTAAAGCCCTTACCAGCTTACATCTCAAAAATCAATATACCTCACGGGTAGTGGTCCACTTAACACCGAGAAATAACATATAGTGTATTTTCTCTATTTATTTCCCACAGTGACCGACCTCCAGATCTGAAAGAAACCCTAAAAGGTTGAAGGGGGTGTTTTGTTTCTGAGTTCAGAATATTATGAACTGAATATTGGGAGCTAACTTGTTACTTATTCATTTAAGTAGGGTTTTTCATGTTTAGGGGTTTAAGGTTTGGGTTTGTGAGTTTCCAACACCTTCTTTGGATTAAGGTTTAAAGTTTAGGGTTTGTGATTTTCCAACTCTGACTGTTGAATAGAGCAGCCAAAATACGTGACTGGAACTATTTTTTGCTTTTCTTTTTTGTTTCCTTTTCTTTTGCTTCTTAAATCCTACACCACATCAAAAAGAGCACTTTTGCCTGATGCAACATAATGTCAATTGTAAGTGACTTTCTGTGTAACCGAACAATATCCACTGCAGAGCAGAAAGGAAATATGCACTGCATTCCTGTCCTGTGCAGAACAAGCCAGAAGGCCTTACAAAATTCCCACTCTGATACAAGATTAGACCTCCTGCACATCTCTCAGATGTTCAGACTGTTAGTCACTGTGGACAATTGTTTTGTTTTGACAAACTTTAATTAGTTTCCATGATGCAAACAACAACAGCCTCCCTCCAGCACTTACAAAACTTTATGCCAAGGGTTTTGTCCCCCCCTGCACCAAAATATTTGGGTTTAGGGTTTAAGGTTTTGAGTTTAGGATTTAAAGTTTAGGATTTAATTTTTTTTTAATTTTTAAAATTTTTCAATATTCGTAATGTAGCTAAAGTGGCAACCACTCATAAGACAAATCAAGCTATGAACAAAACATGAAAGTAAAATTGTTTGCTTTCTAGGGGAACTTAATACAAAAATGTGGAGATTTTTGTTGAAATTTATGAAATTTTGGTGATTTGGAAAACTCAAAAAGCAATTTTTCTTTTTTGTCCATTCTCCAAAAAAATAATCACCATGGTGGCAAAATTTTCCCTTCAATTTTTTTAATAAAAAATCCCTGGTTTGGAGTGCTATAAAAGAGTTCTGTTTGCTGTTGAGAGATAGGTATATATGAAAATATGCCTGCAACAAAATAATATGTACATTCATGGCTAACATCCACTTTTGTTTTTTTCTCCCTTTGCTCTCAATTGCCAAAGCATTATTCTCAAATCATCAATCACAAAACACTAGAAATGGGTGCAAGCTTATCATAGCCCAAGAAAAGGAGTGACTGCAACAGAGCTCTTAGAAATCTGAATTCTTTTGTTAACTTTTGTAGGGTTTGTTGTTTGTCAGTCAGTTCAGACAGGTGACCTTTTTCTCAACAAAAGGAGCTGAGCCTTTGTTGGGTGGGGGGATACCTAGTCTTTTGGGAGCAATGATTTGGAGGTCAGTTATGGCATCCCTTGCACTGCTTGAAAACCAATCTATGAAAACACCTACTTACAATATTGAAATGTTTTAATATATAGAGAAGCAAAGCAACCAAACACATAAGTTCAAATTCCATCTGTTCACTTTGGGTCTCATAATTTAGAGAAACACAAATGTCGTGTGGGTATTTGATTTTGTTAATAACCTCAAGTTCCAGTTTTCTTGAAGTTTTAAAATCAAAGAACCTGCAAGTTTTGGTTTTTGGAAGAAAAAAACTAACTTAAAAAAAAAGTCAAAGTTAAACAACCTCCAGTTCTCATGCAGTTTTTTTTTTTTTTTCTTCCCCAATTTAGTGATGTTGGTCAAGTGGCAATAGTTGATAAGTATAATTTGTCAAATTTGGAGATATCCAAAATATGAAAGTAGAAAAATGTTAAGGACCCTTTCATATATTGTAGGTACTTTGTGACAATTTTTTGCAAGTTTTATAAAAAAAATCTTTTTTTTTGACGATTTTTAAAAAGGGATTTTTACAGCAGAATATTATTTTAAAAATATTTCTCACAAAATGCAAAAAAAATTCCACCACACAAAAAATCACTGTGGGTTCTCTATGTATTAAAAAAACTTAAAAGAACCTGCAGTTTTCATGAAAGAACCAGCAAAAAAAACCATGGGTTTCTGGGTGGTTCTTTCATTAATTTTCTTACTCTTTTGAGAATGTTGGTTACAAATATCAAACTCAGTTCTCTGATTTTCTGAGAACAGCAGTTATGAGATCATAACCAGTTCATTGGGGGTGGGGGGTTTTTGGTGATGTGGCGTCACTGGATTTGTTCAGAGCTGGCAGGTTACAAGTCGTAACCACCTAGTACTGGGTCGCCCAGACAGGTACAGCATGGCTATGGTGATAGCAACTACAGGCTCAAATTGGCTGTTGGTGTACTCAAGGGTTATGGGCACATGAAATCCCACCCGTCCACTATGTCGTTCTGTCTGGTGACATGTTATGGCTCACCAGTTATGTCTCATAACATGGCTCGAGCAGGCCAGTTACGAGAAAAAGTCTCACTGCTCATGTGGATCAACTTTTTCCCGTAACCAGCCTGCTTTCACCGGTTATGTAGTCCAAAGAATCACTCTGATAACCAGTGGGGGTTTGGTGCCATTACTGTTATACGCACAACACTGGTTAAAACTGTATTGCATTGAAATACAAGAGGATTGGATTCGTTACCACTATGCTCTCATCTTTCGCAATCGTTTGTTTGTTTACAGCGGCAAATCAAGCCAAACAACATACCTCTTATCATAGCTAGCTGTGATGTTGATTGTGTGTTTGCCATATATTTGCTCATGTACCAACGCTTACTTCCTTCCATGCAGTAAAGTGAGTGGCCTTGGTACTCACTTGACCAGTTGTGCATGCATGAGAGTGGGTGGGAGCTTTAAAATTTGTCAAATTTTTAAGTGTTACTTGACAACAACTCTTGATCCAAAAATCAAAAAGGGTGACTGGGTGGCCCAGGTGTTGATGCCGGTATACAAGTACTACTGTAGTCGTAAGTGCAGATAATACTCTATATGGTTTGCTGTGTTCAGCTCCTCTTCACATTGTGTTGAGGAAGGACATCAGGGATCCAACAAAATGAGGGATTCAGTGACCTGTAGCTGGTAGGCTAGTTAGGTACTTGTAAGTAGTACGTGGAAGCTCCAATTTGCAGAGCTCTCAATCCACTCAAGTTTGGTCTGTTTATATCCACTTTTCAAACCCTTATGTTATGGTTCATTTTTTGGTTTTTTTGGGTGTTTTTTTAATGAGCACCAATTGAACAAATTCATTCATTTGAGTTTGAGTAATAACCTTGAAGACAGGAAAGAGATGGAACTTTGTTAGTAGACGGAATATGCTTGAACAAATTTTGTATCTGTTTGGCTTTTATGTACCTGCAACTCTCCACTCCACTATTCTCCTCCTGATCTTGCATCAGTCAATTGCACTCAGATTGCATATGCTCACAACACCAGCCCTAACTAACACTCACCAAATCATCCCACCCCACCTTTGATCAAAAGGGGTGTGACACGAATCTCAACCCCAAGTGGTGTGAGGGCATATAATTCACACTCAGATTCTGAGTCCAAGAAAAACCAAATCTGAACCATATCCCTTCTATTATTCTGCCACCATTGTTTGAATTTTGTATCTGTTATAGCTGTCATCACCCAACACATGGTGATGATGCCTTCCTTCATCCAAACATCCCTGGCAAGTAGGTGACAGAAGGAAGGACCAACCTTTTTTTTTGCCCCTCTTCTTGTGCTTTTTCAACATGATATAGGTACCTAGCTTGGATGCACATTGACATACAATTATGCACGCACAAGGGGGTACGTACTAGGTACCTATAAATGACCTACCAGTGCAAAATTCCCAATTGAAACTAGATACACATTGATGACATATGAAATAATGCAAAAACAAGTGGTATGTAAACCTAGGATGGGTCTGGTGGACCTGGGAGGTTATTTTCAAAATAATTTCCTTCTTACAAGAAGCTTAATTGAACAAATTGAAATTCACATAACATGCACAACATACACAAACACAAGAGAGATGAAAATTTTACATTTCTTGGGCAAGGATCACCCATGTGTCTAAGTTTTTGATCTTTGTGGGGGTTAACCCAAAGGGAAGTTCATTGGCCTCTTTTTTATTCCTGACATTTCACACATAGAAATTTACAAATAAAAAATTTGAAAAACCAAAAGGATTGTCATTTGGATGTCGGTTTCAATTACTAGAAGTCAGACGACAATAAATAAATAAATACAAAATCATCAAATTTCTATAATTGGTTTTCAGTGTGTAGTCAACAATATACAAGGATGAGTAAAGATTTGTATTTTGTATTTGGTTTATAGCCAGATTAGCCTAAATCTTCTTAATGATGATCACTACTTAGGCTGCCAAAAATGTATTTGGAGGTCATCAAAACATATAAAGGCCTTGCCTTATGGGGATTGTTCACCAAGTCCACACAAGTCCTCCCTTTTGAACACTTTCACAACCAAAACCATACATGGATTTGTTGTATCAAAAATCATTACACATGAAAGTTCCCTTATAAATCTTATGAAAGAATAAAAAGTATGAGAATGAAAAATGAGAATGTACCTAATGCTCTCTGCCCACAACCCCTTAAATACTTGGAAAAAAAAAGGATGAATGATTCTCTCTTTCATTTAGGTGTAAAAGTATTTTTCATTCATTAAGTTTAGACCTATAAGATGATGCCCATGTAATAGTTTTGTAAAATATTCATCCTTTCCATGAATGAACCTTTATATTATTTGGCATCTTCTTCATTAGAATTTTGCATCTTGTCACATGTGAGGTCAAGTTAATTGGCTTTTACAGTGCCTGCAACTGATGTTTGGTGTTAAATTATTCTCACAAAGGTTTGGTTGAAAAGGAAATAATATATTAATTAATGCTAGTTGTTGTTGAAATCCTTCAGAATTAAACTCACGACCTATAGCAATCCTATCCCAAACACTAGATAATTGTTATAAATTCAAAATATAGGGTGCAATTTATGTAGTTATTCTTGCTGTACAAATTCTAAAATATTCAATTTGGGACTAGCAAACCTCATTTTTCTGAAATAAATCAATATTTCGACATAAAACTGCCCATTGTCAATAAAAGCATGTATGAAATGTGTGCCTAAACTAAAATAATTAACTAACCCATATATGAATTTAAAATATCTTTTTAAGTCAAAAAATCCTCATTCATAGGACCCATAAGGTTATTATTTATTTATCATATATACACATCCTTTTTACCCCATGCCATAACTAAATATTATTTCTAGATTTTATTTTTGATAACCAATTTTTGTGGAACAGGTACCCACACCAAAGTGAAATTCTGAAATGATACTAATGGGCAGGTCTACTTTTGTGATAATTACTCATACTCTATTCAACTTCCAGAGAGTTAAGTATTTAGTTTTCAAAGTTGGAAAAAAAGGTTGCTAGGTTATGCCAAAATTGAAGTGTAAAAGTTCAGTATGCAATTTTTTTGTAGTGTTGAAACAATAGTGGTTTATGTGGCCTCTGAAGTGAAGGCCTTTGGAAACACCATTTTCAATAATATGAAGTGCCTTTGGAGCTTCACAAAATAGAGATAATTCTGGAGTCCTTTGAGGGAACAAAAATGGGAGCATAACTAGTGGGTAGGCATTGGGAACATATGATGAAGCACCGTTAGAACATTGCTCCACCTTGCATAAACCGAGAAGCTCTGGGCTCAAATCCCACAAGGGACAAAAAGAGCCCAAATTCAGCTGCACTGGCTTCTGTCAGTATGTTCCTTCTATATGTGTCTGGACAGATTTGTGGGCCTAGCTTTTAGTCCCTGGGGGTTACCAACAAAGGAACTCAATGGAGCAATAATTGATCCAGACTAGGTAACATGCAAGAGTGTGTTGGGTACTGTGATTAGTCGAGGTGCTCATCTTGTCATGGGGATGTCTCGGCACATAAGCACCTTAACTATTCACAGTAACCAGCACACACTCAAGCCAGTTACTTACTGGACATAACTGATTGTGCAGGAGCACCAAGCTTCTTGGTTATGGGACACAGATTATGTATGAGGTTCAGCCAACCAACAACCAAGACCATGCAAAAAGCTATTAAGGAGGTATGAAAATGTCAACATGCGGCAGGATATATGTGATATAACTGGGGAGCTCTTGTCCGATGGCATGCTGCCACATTAGTGAGACACTAGCAGCAATGGGTTATGTAAACCTGGAACTTATTATTAAAATGTTAAGATAAACTACTAGAGCAGAAATAGGGTTGTGATGTTGTTGTGACGAGTGTTGGACGTCTAAGTCTTGATTTACCCAGATATAGGGTAGAACAGCCCATGAGTGATCACTTAAGGTAGGGTTTGCTCACCGTTTTTGCAGCAGGGCCCCATTGTTTATGGTGTCCCAAGAGTAGATGGAGCCTTCCTCATGGCACATCTATTGCACTAAAAATTGGAAAAAATGAACCGGAGATGAGAAAGTTATGGCCCCTCAAAGTAGAGGGGTTCGTTTTTGCAGAAAATTCTAAACCGAACAGCTCATAGCCTATTTTCGATCCTCTCAAAAAATCCTTAAATATTACTCTGTTGCCTTTAGAGTTACAAGAGGATTTGTAAAGCTTAAGATGACGATTTCAAACCAATTTAACTCACTCAATTTGAACAAAACAAAATGAGGAAGTTATGCACTGATGAAGTAAGAGGAGTCCAAAAAAAAAACTTAATGAAAAAAAACACGTTTTGTAATTCGAAAAAACGTATTTTCTTCACTGCTCGTTTTTTTGCTGCTCCTTTGGCTTTGCATTTCAAAGATGATTTGTAGAGCTTGAGAAGGCACTCCTATAACATTTTAAATCACTCAAAATGGAGAAGAATTGAGAAAGATTTGCCAAAGTGATCAGTCATAGGTTAGTGATGGATGATGGGCTGCTCTACCCTACCCATATGTATATAATTTTATTAGGCTCAATCTATACCCAGCTTGTCTCATACCGCTTGTGCAGACAACCCTGGTTCACACAACTTGCACATCTTCAATTGCATGAAGGAAGAGTGGAATCAAGTCTCTCAATCTGCTATTTACTAACTTTGATGGATGGATGAGAATTTGTTCATACTCGTGAGATCACATCTTCTAAGCTGGATTTGCACCAAGGGTTAGAAGGGGATATTTGTATTCCATTAATCCTCTCTTGCTTTGTGCGCCACTATGAACCAGCACCCACCAGTGCACCATCCACTGGATGCCTGTTCTTACTCACTTGTGGATAAACCTCAACTGAGTTAGTATATGGTTTCACCTTGGTAACCAATTCCATAAGAAATAGGTGTCTACCTATATAGGTAGATAGGTTGAAAAATAGATAACTACTAGGTAAGTAGATAGTTTATAGTTTAAACATAGGTAAGGGCTGTTTTTACTACCTACCTACTAACAACCTGATTGTGGGTTGTTAGTAGGTAGGTAATAAAAGAGCTGACCACCGTGGTTAGCTAGGGAACTGGAACCCAACAGAAAAACTGTTTTGTGACCACTTATCATCCATCCTTCACATTGCACTGGTGGGTGCTGGTGAACCACTGTGGCCCTTGATTTGGGGGTTAAAATGACTAAAATATGCTGTGGTTCACACACAGGAGATAGAAAAAACAATATGATGGGGTTAATTTAACCTTACATTGAATTGGTTATATTGAGGGGTTTTTGAAACTATGCAAAAAGTTTGGTCAGCTTAGGGATACGTATGAAAATGTTTTTCAGGGTGCCCAAAAACTTTGGTCATTCTGCACATTTCCTGAGAAATGTTTTCCAGGATGCTTAAAAAAATTTCGGCAGTTTGGGAATTTCTGTTCAATAATTTCGGGCACATTATGCAGGTTGAAAAAAATTATATTTCTGCTCAAAAATTAGGGAACTTGAAAAATCCTGAAGCTTGAAAAGGTTCACAGAAAATTTTCCAGGATGCTTAAGAAATTTCGGGCAGTTTGGAAGATCAGGAAGATACAATTTTTAAAAAAAATTAATTGCTGCCCAATTTGTCTTTGGCACTCGGGAAAAATTCTGATACTCCAGAAAGAATTTTGGGCATTTTGGGAAACTTTATATTGCCCGATAATTTCGGGCACGTTAGAAAGGTTGAAGAGAATTTTCATTTATGCCCAAAAATTTTGGGCACACTGAAAAAAATAATTTGATGCTTGAAAAATTTTGGGCAGTTTGATAATTTGTACTTTTCCTGATACTTTTGGGCAGATTAAAAATGCTGGAAAAAGGTTTTGTTACAACCCACCATTCCAAGTGCTCTCTCACATGAAAGGGAGTATATTGGCAAGAACAACATTAGAAGCTCTTGTTAACATGAGAGGATATTTTTAACCCTTTGAAATCAAGGGGTCAAATTAGCCTCCTAGTCCACCCTAATTTGATCCCAAATCTAGAAAATATGAAAATATTTTATTCCTGGGTAGTAATCCATCCCCCTCTTAACTCCAATGCCATGTCATTTGCCAAGTCAGTTTTTATCCTTTTTGTGTGAATGGGATAGTCTTAATGTTAGTTTATTCATTTAATTTATCCTTTTTATCACCTCAGTGTGAATCCAGCTCTAGAGGGAAAAATAATTTTTGGGATAGATTTCCCAACATTTTGACATTCTTTTTAAGTTTTGTGGAATTTTTTTTTCATTTTTCTACAAACTTTTCACTAATTGATGCTAAACATTGTTTGGGCTGACCACCAATGCAGCTACATCAGAAAACTTAAAAATAAAAATAAAAATATTTATTAAATAAAATACCAGACAAATGAGACTCCCTAGAATGCAGTGCCTTCAAAACTGACTCTTCTTTTCACAAGAGGCCATTATGACAGACATTTTCTGATAATTTTGGCATTTCTTTACACCAATGCGAACAAGATTTAAATCTAAGTAGAGAGCATCTCTTTGATGGATCTCCTCTTCATTCAACAAAGAACTTTTCAAAAATTTCCTTTGTAATTTCAGTCACCTTCTCTGACAGAATTTCCCTCTAAAGCAAAAAAGGGGACCTTCAACTCATGGAAGATCCCAATTTTGTACAAGAATTAAAAAGTAAGGATTCTTGTAATACTGTACCTACAACTAACTGATGTTTGGCACAAAATAATTTGCAAAAGGTGTGTAGCCAAAAAAATTATCGATATTTGTCAAAATTGTTGAAAATATGTTTATTGTCCAAACCATTATACACTTTGTGTAATGTGTTCTTTTGCATACTTGTTTTTCAATTGAAGTTGAAAATTTGAAATTTGAAATTGTCAAACCTGAATTTTTTTAAATAAATGAATATTTGGCAAAGAAGTGCTGATTATTAGTCATATGTACGGTATTGGGAAACCAAATACGTGGTGACTAGAAAACCAAAAAACCTCACATTTTTAGGCATTTTGAAATTTCTTTTAGCCAAATTGCAAAATTAGCCAGAGAAAAAGGATTCTTTCCAAGAGATGGTATGGTGATGGCTGTTGGTTGGCACTGGCCATTTCGTATACTTGATGAGGTTCCTTTCACTACCCTTGCATGTCTTCAGCAAACCTATGTAATACACTCGGTGTAGCTTCAACACTCTGTTGAATACTTAATTAATTTTGAAGATGCCTTGTAAAACATAGAATATTCCTGAATATTTGAAAAAGGGACTGTATTTTCCTTAACAAAATTCTATTCTTTGATTTATTTTTTAATTTCAAAATTTTTACAAATAATATAATAAATATTTTTAAATTTAAATATATACCACAGAGTCAAATACCCGGAGAAACCATGTCTTGAGCACTGGGGTGGGGGGACACCTTACTCCACATGGTGTGCAGAAATGACAAAAGCCCCAGTCCAAAACACCCCCTCTATGAACCCTTCATTAATCACTCACTTTGAGCTTGCTGCTCATTGCTATGCATGAGTAGTGCACTTAGGGTGAGGGGGGTAGGAGGGGGCATGGAAAGCATGAGGCCTTGGACCTGGAGCAATCAATGGGTAGGTACTGTCAGAGGAAAGGAAGGTAGGTGGTTTGGGGATGTGCAGGGGAGGGAGGAAGGGAGGGAGGAGATGGGCCCCAGTGTTTTTTTTAAAAAAATGTAGCCTAAATGATGATAGTGTATAGGAAGATGTAGAAAATCTGGCCAGAAACCAATTATCAAGCCCCCAAAAAAATAAAAATTCCTTCTATAATTCTGGCTACATACTGGCAGGGATGTGTTTTTTTGGCCCCCCAATTGTGTGGTGTAGCAAAAACAGTGATTTTCATATAGTCTATAGCCACAAGAAGATTTAGCCAAATTTGGCTATAGACCAGATTTGAAAGTAGAAATGTTTTAAGAACCCTTTTATGTTCTGGCTAACTGCTGGAACCTTTTGTAGAAACCTTGCACATTAGGAGGGCCTTTTTTCAACCCTAAAAAAAAAACCCCATTGGCCATGAGTCCCTTATCAGATGCCTGTCATAAACAGAATGACCTGCACTTTTCTTTATAATACCTGAAAATATGTGGCAAAAAGCACTCTCAGCTCCATCCTTTATGGAGGCCCATATTCCACCTATAATAATATGGTGGGCCACCCTTCTTCTGCCTTCTGCCTTCTGCCACTCTAAGTTTGATCTCTCAAGCTATGTCAACAACTTTGTAAGAAACTGGATGCACTCAACACTGTTCTAATTAAGCTTGACCCCACTTGTTTCTCTTAGGCAATTTATTATTGGCATTGCATGTCAGGGAGAGACTTACAGTATTGGCAATATTTTGACATTGTGTGGAAGTGGGAGAGAGAGAGAGAGAAAAGAAACTGGTCTAGGTTTCATTTGGTGGCACATTTTGAGGAATGTTCACCAAGTGCTACTATGAACTTAGATTGGCAGGTAAGAACCAGTGTTGGGTGGTTCTCCAATGCCTACCTGCTTCTCAGCCTGGTTCTCACAATGAGAACTGGTTAGCTAGCACCTTTAAATGTGAACCAGAGTGAGAATCGACCTCAGGTTCTCACATGAATGAGAACCAGGCTGTTTTAGTTATTGAGGAAAATAGGAATAAAAGATTTTGGCTCATTGTGAGTTGGAACTTGTAATTTGTGTGCATGTTCAATGAAAGCATAATAAAATAGATAACTCTCAATCCTTGGCAACATAATAAGAAGTAGTCATAAAAATAGCTTAATTGACATCAAAAACCTCAAACCTCAAAATAGCCACCTAAATTACATGAAAATAGCAAAGTAACCACCTAAATGACATCAAGTAGCCCCCAAGTAACTAGTACATATGCACCAATGTTTGTGTGAGTATATTTTACCTGGATATATCCATCATGTATATAAAAATATATGTGTGACATAACTTAACCTTTTTTCTTCAAATTTGATATACCTTAAACTTATGAACATTTTTATTTCACATGCATGTAATTGTAAACCTATTCATACCCATTTTTCACATTTAACTTATGCATGTTCAGAAGCACATTTTATTTTAAAGATTGAATGTATAAACCTTAGGGTGAATCATGTTTATACCAATTTAACATATCTATTTCGAGCTATACCTTATAACTTAATCCTATTTATAACTTTAAAAACCTTAAAACTTAACTATTGCTCAAAGTTTGCTTCCTCAACATTATATGTGCACATAAATGCTACTCAAGCAGTACAAAAGTACTAATTGCTTCTTTTTTCCCTTGTTTGTTGCAGAGGCTTGACCCATTTTTTCCTCAAAAACTATGGATGATGCCCAAACACACTTTGCACCCATGTTAGACTTTTGCATGGATGTTGGATTCATTTTGAGCTTGTAATAATGGACCCATGAGCTATATGCATTTTGGGGAGCTTGGTTGGGGGTTCAGGGAATTTGGTGTTTCCAACAATGGTTGGTTTTCCAAATTGTGGCTCCTTGGGGCACTCACTTTCTGTTTGTGTTTCGGTTGCTGGTCAACATACATAAGCATGATCATCAATTGTGAACACAACCTCCATTTGGAAAAAAAAAAAAAAGGGTGGGGGGGGATAAAATGAACAATGGGAAAAAAATCCCATTGGATGTGGGGTTTAAAATTATTTGAATAAGTCCAAAATACACACATTATTTTCATTATATATATATAATTCCACCCTAAAATAGGGTATATGATTTGGGGGAGAGGGTGGATACGCAGACCCTACCCTAACCCAAAATCTTTAAAATTTCATAAAATGGAATCCTACCCTAATGGGAAGAAAAAATGACAAGTAACATACCCTCCATTCTATATAACCTACGATGCTGCTATTTCAAAAACAATATCCCCACATGACATCAATATGCACCAACCAAAATTTGTTGTAGCCAATAATTATGACCATGGAATTCAAATATGAAAATTTTCCCAATACATAGTGTTTCTGTGGTTTCAAAAATTTCAGAAATATTGTATACCAATATGAATGAGTCTCGTATGTACAAAATATGATGCCAGTCCAACACTGATGTTTTAGAATTTCAACACACATATTCCTTTTTCCAAAAAAAAACTCCATTAAGAAAGAAAGGGTAAAGGGACCCCATTTGCCTTCATTCTTCCTATTCTCACTCGGCTAACCCCCTCCTCTTGATTGGGTCACCAAGACCTAAACCCTAAACCAAAACCTTTGAATAGATAAACCCTCAAACCTTTGAAGTCCCCTGGTGTGGTGCAATGGTACCTTACCCTAACACACAAATCGAGTACACTACTGGGTTTTCACCTTGGTGACCAATTTTGTAGGAAATAGGTCTCATATAGAGGTACATAGATAGGAAAATGAGTAATTACTAGGTAGGTAAAAATGGTTTATACATAGCTAATGGCTGTTTTTACTACCTATCTACTAACAACCTGCTTGTGAGTAGTTGGTAGGTACATAGATTTTATTAAAAAATAATCATTTGAGCTAAAGAAGACCATGATTAGCTAGGGAACTTGAGCTAATGACCATGGTTAGCTAGGGAACTTGAGCTAATGATCATGGTTAGCTAGGGAACTGGATCCTAACAGAAAATTGTTTTCTGACCACTTATCATTCATCCTTCATATACCGAGCTTTTTTTGTCTTGTTGTCGGTTGTGACTCTGGGCATGTTTGACTGTGAACATGTTCGTAAGTCCCCATTTGGTTCCATATTGTTGGGAGTTGGACATCCGGGACGTGGGTTGGTCATGGGTGGGGGTGGGTTATGTCGCACTGACTGATACCTGCAAAGGTCGCTGGGGGTTGTTGTTTAGTAGTGTCGTGTGAAGTAAAGCAAGCAAAACGTATTTCTCACCTTCCCTCCTCCCACTATTCCCCCATTCCAATACACCCCTCGTTGAATGAATGGCACATTCGACAAGAATTATATTATTTTTAAACATGCTGAAATTTTGAAATTTTTTTAAAAAATTTCAAAGAATTTTTTTCTTTGTGGTGGAAGCATGTTTTTAGGCAATGTTAAAAAATATTTTTTACTCCTTGTCAAATTGGAATCTTCAAAATTAAATAATTATTTTGGCAGAGACCCGACCCCACCCCACCCGACAGATGTGCTACTAAACTATGGTATTATGCTTTTACTTATCTACTTGTTTACTTTCTTCGAAATCTCCACCCCCATCCCCCACCCCAAAAAAAAAAAAACATAGTCACTCCTACGGAGGGCCGCCAATTCTTGCATGCATTAAGCAAGGTGCCAATATAAAATTTACTCTAGTTTTGCGAGACAACCTTCAATGGCCTGCAACGGCCTCCTCCTCCTCGTCGTCATCAATCACCACCCATACTGATGAAGTAGTGACAAAAAAGTGAGTTTACCAAAATAATCATCCAATACTCATCTCTCATCCGGATGTGTTTTTTTTTTTTTCCCTTCAAACCTGCATTCGTTTCTTGAAGATGATGGTGGTTCCCAAGTTCAGATGCACCCAAGAACTCTGCCCCAAAAAAAAAAAAATCATCACAGTACGAGTAGTACTCCTGAACAAATAAGTCAAGAAAATCATAATATCTAATGGGGGTGAGTCTTCAATCTTCCTCCAAGAGGGGTGGTCTTGGTGGTGGTCCTCTTGATCTAGATCAACCAGCAAGCTTTCAGCTGCCAGTTTCCGTGGACTTGGTTCTTTTGTACGTATTGTCCATCCACCCCATTTCTCTATAATGCCATTGGTGTTGATTGAAATGCCCGGCGGCTTGTAAGTATCAACTAGGTGGAAAAAAACCAAAGGACTACTCTACTCTTCTTCCATCACAGTATGGGGAAATTTTTTATAAAAAAAAATCCATTTGCAGAGACTGGTAGCAATTTTTGAGCTGATCAAAGCAAAAGAGTCCAGACACCAAGTCTGCCCGATTGCCTATAAAAGAAGAAAGAGCTGGCTGGGGCTCCTCTTCACACCAACCCAAGTGTTGGCAGACTTTTAGAATATATGTATATATATTTTTTGCAAGCTTTGACATTGTGAGAAAAGACAAAAAGAACCCATCTTCTCCTTAAAAAGCTTGCCAGCTTCCCACATTTGCATTGGAAAAAGAAAAGACAAAAGAAAAGACCAAAACAATAAAATAAATATACATACCTGAGTCTTTGGAGTTTGGGTGCTCCTTACTGTGACATTTGTGAGCTTTGGGGTTTGGACTTTGGAGTTTGTCATGGGTTTCTCTGCTGAGGCCATATCTTACAAGAAGATTTGTCCTTCAGGGCAGGACAAAAACAACAAAGAAACCCTTAAGTTAATTTTTTACATGCCAATTTGTTTGCTCCATTGTTGTTGAGCATATCATCATGGACATGCCACCACAATGTCGCCCCAATCCGACAATGCTGTATGTATTTGTTACTGAGGCCTTGTGTTGTCATGCCCATGTTAGTGTTCGAGGTTCTGGCAAAAAACCCACTTCACAGGTTTCATTCAGCTGGTGAGCTTCTGGGGCTGAACCCTTGATGATGGGAGGCAGATGTTCCCCCCCCTGACAATTAGACATGGTGTCGTTGAGAAAACCTGCTGCCCTGACCAAGTTGGCGCTTAGAATCAACCGCCCTCCCCTCAAAAAAGAATTTTAATTAGGGTTTTAGTTCCATGACTTTTATTTATGGGTTTTGATTTTAATTTAGCATTTTCTTTGGGTTCCATGTATTTTTCCACCATGTCCATAGTAACTATTACTGATGTTAGACTATCCCTGTTTTCTTCATGGTTTGTGAGTTTTGGGGCAAATGGGATGGGCACCCATAGGTGAACATACACATACCATAGTAGACCTCTCCTCCCC
>Ga0116227_10009933_pt1 | contig 16934 bp, 17 predicted proteins | sample S1TSphgellanicum_FD_89693 | JGI IMG/M metagenome (GOLD analysis project Ga0116227, IMG submission 89693) | Host-associated microbial communities from peat moss isolated from Minnesota, USA - S1T2_Fb - Sphagnum magellanicum MG | ecosystem: Host-associated > Plants > Peat moss > Unclassified...
GAAATTCAATTTTGTGCCGGCGAAGAAGTAAGGTGCATACTTATCTCGCGTAGACTTATCGCTCGAAAAAGATTTCTCACTACGTTTCGAAATAACAAGGTGGAGATGGGAATTGAATAACAGGATGGAGATCTACTTAAACCGGATAGCCTTAACCGGCGATATACTGCTCACCAGCATAGATGGGATGATGAGCACTACAAGGCAAATTACCAGCGTACCTACGTTAAGCAGCGCAATATCGGCCCAATCTATCTGGATGGGAACGAAGCGCATGTAATAGGATGATTGATCGAGCGTGAAGATGTGAGTTTTATATTGGATATAGCCCAGGCCTACGCCAAACAAGTTGCCTAATATCAGGCCAAAGCCTATTAAATAAAAAGCGTTGGTTAAAAATATCTGCTGAATGTTCCAGTTGGTGGCACCCATGGCTTTAAACATTCCTATCATGCTGGTGCGTTCCAGTATCATGATCAGTAAAGCCGATATCATGTTGATCACCGCTACCAATAACATCAATATCAAAATGATGCGGGTGTTTACATCCAACAGTTGCAGCCAGTCGAACACGGTTTGGTAGCTCTCCGTTACCGTTACCGATTTGAGCGCCGTTGGAATGATATCGCCAATGTTGGAGTTGATGGCCGTTACGCTGTCAAAATCAGTCACGCGTATTTCGTAGCCGCCTATCTGGGTATCGTTCCAATTATTGAGGCGTTTAATGAGCGAAAGATCGCCGATCACAAAAGTTTTATCAACCTCCTCAACCCCAACATCAAAAATGCCCACAATTTTGAGTTTACGCATCCGCAATGGTTCTTGCACAAAGTACATCAAAAACTCTTCGCCAACTTTAAGGTTTAAGCGGTTAGCCGTGTATTGCGATATCATGATTTCGCTTTTGGCCTTTACCGAATCGCTGAAATCAATTACCCGGCCAGCTTCCATTACGGTATTAATAAAACCCCAGTTGTAGTTGCGGTCTACCCCCTTCATCACCACGCCTTCAATTTCGTTATGCGCTTTGATAATGCCGCTTTTGGTGGCGTAAGGCGCTATGCTGGCAATGCGTTTATTGGCCTTGCATTGCGTAATAAAGGTATCGCTTACCGCGAATGGAGAGTTTTCGTAAGATGCGTTTAGATCCAGCTTTGAAACCTGGATATCGCCTGCAAAACCACGGATCTTCTCGCGAATCTCGTTCTTAAAACCCTTCACTATCGCTACCGAAAGTATCATCACACCCAAACCCAGCATAATACCGGTAATAGCTATGCGCACTATCATTTTTGAGAAGGTGCGCTTGGAGCGGAACGAGATGCGCGAGGCTATAAATGAAGCAAAATTCAAAACAGAAACCGATTTTTTATACCTTAGCAAATATGAGTAATTGATGCCGCATTTGCACTTAAAATGTGGTTTGTAATTTTAATATCAAACACCTATGATAAAAAAGCGAATTGCCGCTGTACTGTTTGCCATGGTAATGGGCCAGTTATGTTACGCGCAGATCATTGTTACGCAAACGGCACCAAGGCGCGATGAGAATAAACCACAGCTGGTTATCAGGATCCCGAAAGGTTATTATGAACAGTTTGACCTTCCCAAAGACCCACTGGTTTTAGGTGCCGACCGCACCAACGATTACGTACCCTACCTTAAAGGTAAAAACGTTGGGATGCTGATCAACCAATCATCTATTATTGGGCCAAACTATGTATCCAGTGTGGATAGCTTGCTGAAGCTGGGCATCAAAATCAAAAAGATCTTCGGCCCGGAGCATGGTTTCCGCGGTGATGCTGCCGATGGCGCCAAGATTGATGATACGGTTGACCCAAAAACCGGCATCCCGGCTATATCGCTTTATGGCAAACACCACAAACCAACGCCACAAGATTTGGCCGGCCTTGATATTATGATTTATGATGTGCAGGATGTGGGCACCCGTTTTTATACCTACATTACTACGCTAAACTATGTAATGGAAGCTTGCGCGGAAAACAACGTGGAGCTGATGATATTAGACCGCCCGAACCCCAACGGTTATTTGGTTGATGGCCCGGTATTGGATACCGCTTTCCGCTCGTCGGTAGGTATTAACACCATCCCGATAGCTCACGGCATGACGATTGCCGAATACGCCCAAATGGTAAACGGCGAAGGCTGGCTAAAAAACAAGGTTAAATGCAAGCTGCATATAGTTAAAATGCTAAACTATGATCACCATTTACCTTATGGGCCGCTTATTCACCCCTCGCCTAACCTGAGCACCTGGCAATCTATTTTACTATATCCAAGCCTTTGCTTGTTCGAAGGTACCACGCTGAGTGTTGGCCGTGGTACCGAATTTCCGTTCCAGGTTGTGGGCTCGCCTTTGTTAAAGGATAAGTACAAGTTTACCTTCACCCCGGTGAGCATACCGGGCGTAAGTGATAAACCGCCGTTAATGGGTCAGCTATGTTACGGGATTGATTTGCGCGATTACCAGGTTTTAAAACCACTTAGAGAAGGTAAACTAAATTTGAGCTGGATAATAGACCTTTATAAGGCGTATCCTGATAAAGAACACTTTTTTAACGCCTATTTTACCAAGCTGGCGGGAACGGACCAATTGCGTAAACAGATTGAACAAGGCATGAGCGAAGCCGACATCCGCTCGAGTTGGGAGCCGCAGCTGAGCCAATACAAACTAATGCGGAAAAAGTATTTATTGTATAAATAAAACAATGAGCGATGAACAGAGAATATTGAGTGGTTTAAACTCGCTATTCCTACTGCTCGCAATTAATCATTCACAATAATGAGAATCATTTTCATGGGAACCCCGGAGTTCGCGGTAGCATCGTTAGATGCGCTGGTGAAGGCGGGTTTTGATATAGTTGGCGTTATTACCGCGCCAGATAAACCGGCCGGCCGGGGGCAAAAGTTGAATGAATCGGCCGTGAAGCAATATGCCGTTGCCAACGGCATAAAAGTTTTACAACCCGAAAAGTTGAAAAACCAGGAGTTTTTAGTCGAGTTGAAAGCCCTGCAAGCCGACTTACAAGTAGTTGTTGCCTTTAGGATGTTGCCCGAAGTGGTTTGGAGCATGCCTGCGAAGGGGACCATTAATCTGCATGGATCGTTATTGCCGCATTACCGCGGAGCAGCGCCAATTAACTGGGCGGTGATAAATGGCGAGCTATTCAGCGGGGTAAGCACTTTCTTTTTGAAACAGGAAATTGACACCGGCGATATTTTATTCACCGAAACCGTACCCATTGCCGAAAACGATACCGCCGGCGACTTACACGATACCTTAATGGAAGTTGGCGCCAAACTACTGGTTAAAACCGTTAAAGCCATTGAAACCGGCGGCTATACCGAACAACCACAAGAGCACCTAACCGATGGCGTTGAACTAAAACACGCCCCCAAACTATTTAAAGAGACCTGCCAGATCAACTGGGTACAACCTATGGATAAGGTATTCAACCTCATCCGCGGATTGAGTCCGTACCCTACCGCCTACACGCAACTCAATGGCAAAGTATTCAAAATATTTAAAGCTGAAAAAAACATGAGCGAGCCGGGTATATCGGCCGGTGGTTTTTTAACCGATAATAAAACATTCCTCAAATTTGCCTGCACCGATGGCTTTATTTGCCCTACCGATGTGCAGTTGGAAGGTAAAAAACGGATGGGTATTGAAGAGTTTTTAAGAGGTGTGAGGTTGTAAATTATTATGAAGTCAACGCAAACCAGTATTTTTCGATTGTCAATATTATTCTCTGTAATGTTGCTATTGTCTGTAATGTATGCTCAGAAACTTGGAAGTGGATTAGGATTCCTTTACGGCTTCTTTCAAATAATACTTATACTATGTTTTGCCATTACGTTAGTTTGGTCTATAGTCTTCTGGATAAAAAGAAAGACTAATCGCCCTTATCTACCTTTTTTGATCAATTTAATATTTTTAACGCTAACCATTATACTCCCTTTAAACTGGATCAGGAATAGAGCCGAATTCTTCGTTTATAAAAACGATTATGAAAAAGCTTCAAAGTTGGCCTATAATGAAAATCGTGATTCTACCCAAACATTATATATGTTACCAAACGAGCTACAATATCTCTCCGTAGGTGGCGGGCAGGCATGGGTGTTAAATAACTCACAAGGCAGAGCGGTATTCTTTTTTACATTCAGAGGCGTCCCAGATGGAATCAAGGGTTTCGTCAAAATATCCGGAGGAAGTAATTGCGATGCTTTTACAAAAAATATAGGTAACGAGATTGGTGAAATAAAAGACTTAGGAGATAACTGGTATTATGTTTCAAGCAAATAGTGTTGTAACGGTTAAACTAAAGTCAAAATTACACTCTTATCCAACTTAAATCATGTGTTATCCCGATACTTGCGCCAAAGTACAAATACATGATCACCAACGCCCGTATTACTAAACTGAATCAGGAAATTGAGCCTTTACGCGCTCAGTTAATTAACCACCCGCTATATAAAAACATTACCAGTATTGATGCCTTGCAGGTTTTTATGGAGCACCATGTGTTTGCCGTTTGGGATTTTATGTCGTTGTTAAAATCGTTACAGCAAAAACTAACTTGCGTTACTTTGCCCTGGGTTCCGGTTGGTAGTGCCAATACCCGTTACCTGATCAACGAGATTGTAGCCGGCGAAGAAAGCGATATTGACGAGGCCGGTAACCGCACCAGCCATTTTGAGTTGTATTTAAAAGCGATGGCGCAAGCCGGGTGTAGCGATGTAGCTATTACTACCTTATTAGATCAGCTTAAAGATGGCTTAACCGTTAGCGAAGCTTTAAAAGCCGAAGAAGTGACCACACCGGCATCAAACTTTGTGCAACATACTTTTGATGTGATTAACCGCACACCCGATTATATCCAGGCGGCTGTGTTCACTTTTGGTCGCGAAGATCTGATCCCTTCTATGTTTATCAGCATGGTGAAAGAGATCAGCGCGCAATTTCCCGGCAAGGTTGATACCTTATTATACTACCTGGAACGCCACATCGAAGTTGATGGCGATCACCACTCACAATTAGCTTACCAAATGACTGCCGAACTTTGCGGCGAAAACGACCAGCACTGGCAACAAGCTACCCAGGCCGTAAAACAAGCACTGCAAGCCCGTATCGATTTTTGGGATGGGATTTTGGAAACGATAGGTGCTAAGGTAGTTGTTAGTTAGATCTTAATGAGCCAAGGTTAAAATTAAATTTTATGTCATTTCGACGAACGGGATGGGAAAAGAATTGGGGTGAGGAGAAATCTTCTGCATCATGCTCTTCGTTATCTCGCTCGCAGAAGATTTCTCTTTCGCGCAACAGCACATCCCCTACCCTTGCTCTATCGAAATGACAAACGGGATATAGTATCCTTTTCCGAATCCAGCTACAACTTATTCAACGCTTCCATCAGCAGCTTACTCGTTTCGTTAAAGTAGCGTTTGCGGCCGTAGCCCATTACCCATTGTATGCCTCGGGTAGCGTTGGTGATGAAAACTTCGTCGGCCTGGTTTAGTATTTCGGGGTCGAGTTGGGCTTCGGTCATGGGTACGTTGTTTTCTATAGCCAGGTTCATTACCACTTGTCGCATTACGCCGCCTATACAGCCTTCGCTCAAAGCGGGCGTGTATAAGTGATTTTGATAGAGCACAAAAACATTGGCGCTAATGGTTTCGCATAAAAAGCCGTTCTGGTTCAGGATGAAGGCTTCGTCCAGCCGGTTTTGGGCCTTGAATATTCCGGCCATCACAAACAGCTGCGAGTTACAGGTTTTATAGTTGGATAGCATATTGATAGCTTTGGGCATATCGGTATAGGTATCCATAATGAGACCCTTGGTATTCAAAAAGTAGCGGGGCTCATCTACATGTTGCAATTCCAGACAGTAACCATTTTTATTTTGAGTGGGCGTGTATAAACCTTCGGCATCGCGGTAAACGGTGAGGCGCAGGCGAGCGTGTTTGGCTTTGTTACGGGCGGCTAACTCTTCGGCTTTCTCTTTCAAAAAATAAGCGTCCATTTGCGAGTAGCCATCGATATGCAAAGCACGCATACCCTTTTGCAGGCGTTCGGCATGCAGATCAACAAACTTGAGTTTGCCTTTCATCATACGCATACTCTCGAACAAGCCATCGCCATACCTAAACCCACGGTTAGCTATGCTGAGCAGCTTAGTATCGGCCGGCAATATTTCGCCGTTATAATTGATGAGATTCGGTGTCATTCAGTAATACCTATAACAATAAACTAAGCGTTTTGGTCTGTAGCGGCCTGCATATATTTTTGCCACTTATCTAAAACGGCAACAAAATCGGCAGGCAAAGGCGCTTCAAAATGCATGTATTTACGTGTTGTTGGGTGTATAAATCCTAATGTTTGGGCATGCAACGCCTGCCTCGGCATTAAGGCAAAGCAATTTTCAACAAATTGTTTGTATTTATTAAAAATAGTTCCTTTCAAAATATGGTCGCCGCCATAGGTAGCATCGCTAAACAGCGGGTGGCCAATGTGTTTCATGTGCGCGCGGATCTGGTGCGTGCGGCCTGTTTCTAACTGGCACTCAATCAGGGTAACATAATTCATGCGTTCTAATACACGGTAATGGGTTACGCTCCATTTTCCCTTTTCAGGGTCATCGTAAATGCTTTGCACGCGCCTGTCTTTAATACTGCGGCCAATGTATCCGGTAACGGTGCCATCGGTTTCAATATCACCCCAGGCCAGGGCAGTGTATTTGCGGGTAATGGTATGCTCGTAAAACTGGCGGGCAAGCCAGGTCATGGCGCGTTCGTTTTTACTGATGAGCAACAGGCCCGATGTATCCTTATCTATCCGGTGCACCAAACCCGGGCGACCATCGTTACCGGGCATGGTAGGCAATTGGTCAAAATGATAAACCAGCGCGTTAACCAGCGTACCGGTATAATTATTATAACCGGGGTGCACCACCATTCCGGGGGCTTTATTTACTATCAGTACGTCGTCATCCTCGTACACAATATCTATCGGGATATTTTCGGGGTAAACCTCGGTATCGCGCGGCGGATGCGGCAGCACTACCTGTATCACATCCAAGGGTTTTACCTTATAGTTTGATTTTGTAGGCTTATCATTAACCAGCACATTACCCAACTCAATAGCGTTTTGTATGCGGTTGCGCGATGCGTTTTCAACCTTGTGCATCAAAAACTTATCAATGCGCAGTAAATGCTGGCCTTTATCAACAACTACACGCAGGTGTTCAAATAAATCCTGGTCTTCCTGTTCGTATAATTCGTCTTCGTTGTTCATTGGCGGCAAAAATACCCATTTTACGGTATATTATTTTGTTAAAAAATAATTGTAGTTTTGTTTGCAAAATCATTTAAAACCAACAGTATGAAAAAAATTTTTACCCTAATTGTATTGGCTGGCCTTGTAACATTCAAAGCAAATGCGCAAGATGGCGGCGACGCGATCTCTCAATTGTTTAAAGGTAGCCCTGGTGATGTAAACAAATTATTGAACGCCTACACGTCGCCGTTACTTAAAGGATTTGGCAACGGCCTGAATGGTGGTTGGACCAATACCGCCAAAACTCAAAAGTTTTTACGTTTCGCTATCAGGGTAAGTGCTTCTGGTAGTTTGGTGCCTGAGGCTGACAAAAGCTTTGATGTAAACAGCCTGGGTTTAGCTAACATTAAAGCAACAAACTCATCACAATCAGTGGCGGCTACGTTTGGTGGTAATAAAGATCTTAAAACATCTGTTACCTATACCGACCCTAATAACCCTTTAGCTAAGGTAAGCACAACTTTACCTGGTGGTGTAAGCTCAATTGTACCAGCTCCGCAATTACAATTAACTGTTGGTTTGATCAAAAATACCGATGTTACCTTAAGGGTGATCCCAACTTTCCAGATCAGCGATAAAGTTGGTTCGGTAGGTATGTTTGGTGTTGGTTTAAAACACAACATCGCTCAGGATTTTGGTACCGCAAGTAACATCATTCCGTTTGATTTGGCTGTAGCAGTTGGTTATACCCACTTAAGCTACGAGTTGCCTTTGGATGTTAGAAAAAATGATAACGTAGCCATCCCGGGCCAAAGCCTTAAAGGTGACTTTAGCGGCTGGAACGCGCAGGTTATCTTATCTAAAAAATTATTATTCTTTACTCCTTTCGTATCAGTTGGTTACTTAACCAGCTCAACCGATGTTGGTTTGAAAGGTACTTTCCCGTTTGTAACCGGCGCAACAGTTACCGGAAACCCAACTTACACCAACTACAACGATCCTATTACACTTAACGGATCGGGCGTAAGCACAAGCGGTGCACGTGCCGATGTTGGTTTCCAGATGAGCTTGTTCTTCCTGAAAATTTATGGTTCATACAGCTTTGCCGAATACCAATCGTTTAACGCCGGTATCGGTCTTGGTTTCTAATCCAACCTTTAGTTGATAGATCTTCAAATTTATAGCCCCGTTCAAAAAATCGATAACCCGGTTTTTACAGAACGGGGCTTAAATGTTTTTATAAAGCGCGACGACCTGATTCATCCCCTCATATCAGGCAACAAATGGCGCAAGCTCAAATACATTCTTAAAAAAGCACAAAGCCTGGGCAAAAACCATTTGGTAACCTTTGGCGGCGCTTACTCCAACCATTTACTGGCTACAGCAGCTGCGGCTGCGATGTTCGGCTTTAAGGCTACGGGCATAGTGCGTGGCGAAGAGGTGAACAATACCCACCTGTTTTTATGCCGTTTGCATGGGATGCAATTGCAGTTTGTTGACCGGGAAAGCTATCGCGATAAGCAACAGCTGTTTAACCTGTATTTTGCTAACGATGAGCAAGCCTTTTTTATTGACGAAGGCGGTGCATCTGCCGAGGCCGCCCAAGGTTGCAGCGAACTGATAGCCGAACTGGATCAAACCTTCGATCATATTTTTTGCGCCTGTGGAACGGGCACCACAGCGGCAGGGATCATCAATGGTATCGGCAACCATCAACTCAACACGCAATTCCACGCTGTGCCTGTTTTTAAAAACGGTGGCTTTATGGCCGGTGAGATTGAGCAATATTTAACCACCCCCACTCCTTTTCACTTACACCTGGATTATCACTTCGGCGGCTACGCCAAAACTACGCCACAATTGATTCAATTTATTGAGCAGTTTGTAAAAGATACCGGCATTTTGATTGAACCTGTGTACACCGGCAAAATGTTCTACAGCATTTTTGATCTGGCTAAAACCGGATACTTTAAGGCTGGCGATAAGATATTAGCTGTACATACCGGCGGTATTTTGGGGTTATTGGGGATGATGGATAAGTTTTCAGGCTAACTCCTCGGTACTAATTATGTAATTACTATATCTCCATCGCGTCATTGCGAGCTCTTGCGTGGCAATCTTTATACTGTACAGAGCGAATTGCATAGTGTATAACCTGCATAGCCCGACCTACCTACGTAGAGATTGCCATGCTGCGCTCGCAATGACGTGGTGGTGAACGAAGGGACATCCTATCATTTTGAAAGCCCGCCACATCAAAATGATAGCTTTTTACGCCGACTTTCAAAAATTCCATCCAAAAATTAAAAGCAACTTTTTTTAGGTTCAGTTCAAAAACCAACTTTAAATTGTTTAAAGTTATATTTTGAACCCACCGGTTCAAAAACCGCTCTATTTGCATAATTTAAGGCATTTAGTTAAGTTTGGATAAATCCATCTAACTATGTACAACCTCTCTGTGGCTCCTGCCGATGTTCAGTCTGTTCTAAAAAAACATATCCTTGCCGATGGTTTCGACCTTACCTTTGATATGGAAAAAAGCGAGGGCGTTTACATTCACGATTCTAAACACAACCGCAAACTGCTCGATTTTTTTACCTGTTTTGCATCGGTGCCTTTAGGTTACAATCATCCCAAAATGGTAAACGATGAGGCCTTTAAAAAGAGTTTGATGATGGCGGCCTTAACCAACCCATCAAACTCGGATATTTATACAGAGCAGTACGCCCAGTTTATCAAAACGTTCGACGAGGTTGGCATTCCTGACTATCTGCCCCATGCCTTCTTCATATCTGGCGGCGGCGTTGCCATCGAGAATGCTTTGAAGGTTGCGATGGATTGGAAGGTGCAGAAAAACTTTGCCAAAGGTTATACCATCGAACGGGGTTTTAAGGTGATCCACTTTGAGCACGCCTTTCATGGCCGCACGGGTTATACTATGAGCCTGACCAATACATCGCCCGAGAAAACTAAATGGTTTGCACAGTTTAACTGGCCGCGGGTTACGGTGCCGGTAATGAGTTTCCCGGAAACACCGGATAAGCTGGAAGACCTGCTGCGCCGAGAGGCTTTTACGATTGCTCAGATCAAACAAGCCTTCGCGGATAATAAGGATGATGTTTGCGCCATAATAATTGAGCCCATACAATCCGAAGGGGGGGATAATCACGTACGTAAAGAGTTTTTGGAGCAGTTGCGCCTGCTGGCCGATGAGAACGAAGCCATGCTGATATACGATGAGATACAAACCGGAGTTGGCCTTACCGGCAAATTTTGGTGCCACCAGCATTTTGGCGAATATGCTCGCCCCGATATTTTAGTATTTGGAAAAAAAATGCAGGTATGTGGTATTTTGGCCGGCACACGGGTTGACGAGGTAGAAGGAAACGTATTTAACGTACCATCGCGCATTAACTCAACCTGGGGCGGTAGTTTGGTTGATATGGTACGGTCGACAAAGATACTGGAGATTATAGCCGAAGATAAGCTTTGTGATAACGCCGCCGGTACCGGTAATTATTTACAGCAGCAATTAATAAAGCTATCCGAAAAATATGATATAATAAGCAATGTGCGTGGCCGTGGCCTGCTTACCGCTTTTGATTTTGAGGATAAGGCAACGCGCGATAATTTTATCCGTAAAGGATTAGAACACAATGTAATGTTTTTGGGTTGTGGTACACGTACCATCCGCTTTAGGCCGGCACTTACCATGGCAAAACAACACATAGATGATGGGCTTACAATAATGGAAAAAGTATTGTCGTAGTTAAATAATTTTATTTTAACGATTGTAACAAAATTGTTCCTGAATATTTTTATTATAATATACGTTTTTATTGATTTTTGGCGTTGTTAAGCTATATAATTACTTTAAATACATAATTATACTCGTTTTTTATATATATTTTTGTGCAATCAACAGATACTGAGTTCCCCCACGCGCTTAGTATCGAATTTTAAATACAATGAATTAGTAAATTTTCCCAACCATGAGCAAACACACCGAAAAATTAAGAAAACAACTGTTAGAGATCTCCGAGGTAGTAAACGCCTTTAAATCAGAAGCTGTACAGGTTAAAATCATCGACCGCTTGTTAGACAGCATTATGGAAAGCGAAAGACACGAAGAAGGCGATTTTAAATTACAGGATCGCCGTACACGCAAGTTTGAAACAACAAGCGAAGATGGTACTGATGGCAGGATCAGAGGTCGTAAAAAACCTGGTGCTACCAAAATTTTAAATCAAATTATCCATACCGACTTTTTTGATGTTCCCCGTTCAATTGCCGGTATCGCTAACTACTGCAGAGATCAGTACGATTCTGACTTTAAAACATCAGAGCTATCGGGCATCCTGCTTAAACTCGCCAACGAAAACAAGTTAAGACGCGAGCGCAACAACGACAACAATCGCTTCGATTACGTTAAATACTAAAACAAAAAGAGCCGGTATAACCCCATATACCGGCTCTTTTTATTTATAATATATCCTTATTGTCATTTCGACGAACGCGGTGGGATAAGCATTGGGGTGAGGAGAAATCTTCTGCTTCATTCGCTTCGCCTTTCAATCGCTTCGTTCTGTCGCTCGCAGAAGATTTCTCTTTCGCGCAGCCACACTTTCCTGCCCTGGCTCTATCGAAATGACATAGTAGTATAATTAAATAAATCCCATGTTGTCATTTCGACGAACAGCGTTGGGAAAAGCTTAGGGTGAGGAGAAATCTTCTGCTTCATGCTCTTGACCTTTCAATCGCTTCGGTATATCTCTCGCAGAAGATTTCTCTTTCGCGCAGCCACACTTTCCTGCCCTGGCTCTATCGAAATGACATAGTTTGTTATTATTCTTGCCTAATCGCCTTTACACAAACGCGCTAAACCCAGTTATCGCCCTGCCAACTATCAGCGAGTTGATCTCTTTAGTACCTTCGTACGAGTAGATGGCTTCGGCATCGGCAACAAAGCGGGCCACATCATATTCCAACAATATACCATTGCCACCCATAACCTCGCGGGCACGGCTCACTACATCGCGGGTACGTAATGAGCAAAATACTTTGGCCAGCGATGCGTGCTCGTCTTTAAGCTTACCCTCATCCTGCAGTTGCGATAAACGGAAGCATAAGGTTTGCATCGCCGTTAAGTTGGATAACATCTCCACCAGATGATTCTGGATCAATTGGAACGACGCGATAGGCTTGCCAAATTGTTTGCGCTTGCGGGTATAATCTAAAGCGGCTTCGTAGGCTCCACGGGCGCAGCCAACGGCCTGCCAGGCTACCCCGGCACGTGTCATTTGCAGCACTTTGGCGGTATCTTTAAACGAATTGGCATTTTGCAGGCGGTCAACCTCTTGCACTTCGCAATCTTTTAGTGTGATCAATCCGTTTTGCACAATGCGGAGCGCCATTTTATCCTGGATCTTTTCTACCGTAAAGCCGGGATTACCTTTTCGTAATAAAAAGCCTTTCACTTGGTTATCATCCAGATCACGCGCCCAAATCACAATTACATCGGCAAAGGTGGCGTTACCAATCCATTTCTTTTGTCCGTTTAGTACCCAGGTATCACCATCGCGTTTGGCGGTGGTAGTTAAACCTCCGGCAGCTGCCGATCCAACTTCGGGCTCGGTTAAACCGAAGGCGCCTATCGCTTTGAACTGCTGTAATTTGGGCAACCACTCCTGCTTTTGCTCTTCGGACCCGCACAGGTATATTGAACCCATGCACAGGCCGCTTTGCACGCCAAAAAAGGTAGAGATCGAAGTATCCACACGGGCCATTTCCATAGCCAGGATGCCTTCCATTAAAAAAGATTTATTGGGGCAGCCGTAACCCTCGTAGGTTAAACCGCAGATGTTTAACTCGGCCAGCTTGGGTATGATCTCAAAAGGGAACTCCGCCTTGAGCCAGTACTCGTTGGCTATGGGTTTAATTTGCTTTTCCATAAAGGCGCGTACTTTGAGTTGCAGTTCGCGTTCTTCGTCGCTTAGCGCATGTCCCAAATGGTAAAAATCACCTTCGATGGGTGGAAGTTCTTTGTGGTGATGCCCGCCCTTCAGCATTTTAACAACGGCACCAAGCTGGTTATCGTCCAGCTTGCCAACGGCGGCCATTACTTCGCCAAGGTCTATTTTTGACGCGAGGGTGCTGATCTGATCAATATCAATAGATTGGAACAGGTGGAACAGCCCGCGGGCTTTTGAAAATATATTAGCCATAATTTAGGTTTTGGTTATCCTGATAAACGGCAAATTAAGGAACGTGTTTCATGTTATGGTAAAAGATATGTCATTTAGCACATATCACAGCTGCCTGTAAACTTAAAAATCCCAGCACTGGCAACGCTGATGAACCACAGGGCGTATCATATCATAGTTTAATATTTAACACCACTTTTTATGAAAGCAAGATACTTACTGCTGATATTATTTGTCGCCACACTCACCGCCTGCCGAAAGCATGAGGAACAACCTATGGAACAAGCCATTCAGCCGGCTGTTAAACTGCCTTCTATGCCGGGTGATAAACCTGCGCTTAAATTAAAGGACATGGTTGTTAGCGGTCTCCCTTCGCCTTATTATCACTTTGCTTACAATGATTCAGGATATATTGCCAAAGCGATTTTTGCCTCAGGCTTAAGCTTTTACGACATGAGCTACACTAACAAAAAGCTAAGCGAAATGGCTATGAACAAGGATGTACCTGTAGATACCAAAAAAGACAAACTTAAGTATGATTATGATCAGGGTAACTTAACCGATATCAGGGTAATGGATAAAAACGGTGTCTTAAACAGAGTGTGTTATTTCACATTTTCTGCTTCCAGGCAACTGGAAGCGCTGGAGTGGGTTGTAAAAATAGGCGAAGGCTTTGCTACAGAAATGATCATGAGTTTCAGTTATTACCCAGATGGCAATTTAGAAAAAATCAGATATTCAAGCTCTCCTGTTGGTTCACAAACAGTATCTTTTTATGAGGATAAATATGAAAACTACGATGATAAACCTAATGCAGATGGCTTTTCTTTGTTACATGTAAATCCCTATTTCTTTGATTTTATACTGCTGCCATCCGTACACCTGCAAACAAATAATGCCCGCAGGTTAACGCATACCGGAGATGGAGAGAATTATATCATAAATTATTCTTATACCTATGATACCAAAGCAAGACCAATAATAAAAAGCGGTGATTTTTATTACACTAACGGGCAGTATACAGGGCATCATGTTAGTTTACAAACCACCTTTTCTTATTACGATTAATCAAGAATATATTGAACGTATCCTATCGCAAACTCATCAAATTATCAACACCCAAAATCCGTTTGGATAAAAAGCCTTCGCCGTAGCGGGCGCCTATTACCTTGCCCATTTCGCGGGCGCGGCCTTCAACAATGGGGTAAAAATCGGATGAGGAAATGTACGTTTGATGCTCTTCTTTCCACTCGGGGTTATAAAATTGGGAGCCGTAGGCTTGTATGCTTTCAATCTTTTTATCCCAATGCTCGGTGATATCCACAATTACATCAGGCTTAATGTATTGATCCTGAATAAAGTGGAGCAACAAGCCTGGTCGCCATTCTTTTTGGAGTTGTCCATCTTCACTGGTTTCTATCTTGCGCAAGCCGGCTAAAAAGCAGGAATCAGCAACTAATTCGCTGGCGCGGCCGTGATCGGGATGCCTGTCGTAATAAGCGTTGGTGATCACGATATCGGGTTGATATTTGCGGATAGCTGATATCACCTTTAGCTGGTGCTCCTGGTCATTCTTAAAAAAACCATCGGCCAGTTTAAGGTTTTCGCGAATGGTTAACCCTAATACTTTTGCAGCAGCATCGGCCTCCTGCATCCTGATCTCGGCAGATCCGCGGGTGCCCAGTTCGCCCTGGGTTAAATCAACAATACCAACTTTGTGGCCCATGGCCACGTGTTTTAAAATAGTGCCCGAGCAGCCTAATTCGGCATCATCGGGGTGAACGGCTATAACAAGGATATCTAATTTTTGCATTTTTATTTATCGGCAGACAGTAAACGCTCTATGCGTTTTTTTACTTTGGATGAGGTTGGCTTGGTGAAAGGGAAAAAGAAATCGACCACCTCGCCTTTTTTGTTAATTAAGTATTTGTGAAAGTTCCACCGTGGTTTTACACCTACGTGGCCGTTCTCTTTTTTATCGGCTAAAAACTTGTAAAGCGGGTGCGCGTATTCGCCTCTAACCCTTATCTTATTAAAAATGGAATAATGAGCGTTGTGGTTCACCTCGCAAAAAGCTGCGATAGATTTTCCTTCCAATGGTTCCTGCCCGCCAAAATCGTTGGATGGGAAGGCGAGGATCTCAAAATTAGTCCCCTCCATCTCTTTACGCAGCGTTTCCAGATCGGTGAGTTGTGGTGCAAACCCACAATCTGATGCTGTATTCACAATTAAAACAACTTTATCCTTATAGTTAGCCAGGCTAACTTGTTCCCCGCTTAGCTTTTCAACGCTAAACTGGTAAATATTTTTCTCATCCATTTAGTTACGGTGGTATAAATAACCCGAGGCGTTTAATATCGATTCAATATCGTGCTCTTCCTGCGGATCATAGGTTTGTTTCAAATTGTGACCGAATAATCGTGCCAGTGATTGAAACATAAACGCGTTAATACCACCCTTTAGTTCTTTTACCAGTTCAAAACTTGTATCGCCGGTTTCGCGGTTCACCAGCTTGATCAGTATTTCGCCCTGGGTGATACTCATATTCTCTATTTCGTGCTTAAACAAATCTTTAATTTCTTTTTCGCAGGTTTTCACCATTTCTTTCTGGCGCTTTTTATCAGCGGTGGTAGCCAGGTCGCGCTCCAACTGGCGGTAACGGTTGCCGGCATAAATGGCATAAGGCTCAACCTTTAATACGTTGTAGCGCAGGCGGTAAAAATTCATCTTGTCGGCATCAGTTTTAAAAACCCGGCCATCGCGTATGTAGGTTTCTTTGGCCATTATCCAGGGCACTATCTCGCCATCCAAAATGGCAGTAGCAACCTTAATGGTATCGTTTTTGCCTAATTTAGGCTGTCGGGGTTTAACATCCTGAGCATGGGCGCATGTCAGGAAGCAGCAAAACACCAAGAAATACCCGATTAATTTCATAATTTTACTTAATACAAAAATAATGCTATTTTTTTGAGTTATTATATTCTGAAGACACAATTTAACGTTTGTTGCACTTATATTGCAATAAAATAATTTATACCCCGGAGCCGCCGAATGAAAGAGTTAGTGATTGACCTGGAAGCTGAGAAGAACGAGATACTAAAACGATATCGCGCGTTGCTGCGTGCATGTAAGCCTACCATGCAAAAAGGCGATAAAACCATGATACGCAAGGCTTTTGACCTTGCGCTGGAGAGCCACCAAAACATGCGCCGCAAAAGTGGCGAGCCTTATATATACCACCCCATAGCCGTAGCACAAATTGCCGCCGAAGAAATTGGCCTGGGTACAACATCTATTGTATGTGCATTGTTACACGATGTTGTTGAGGATACTGATGTTACACTGGATGATATAGAACGTGATTTTGGTAAAAAAGTAGCCAAAATTATCGACGGACTGACCAAAATATCGGGCGTATTTGATACCAACAGCTC
>Ga0116227_10009935_pt1 | contig 16932 bp, 19 predicted proteins | sample S1TSphgellanicum_FD_89693 | JGI IMG/M metagenome (GOLD analysis project Ga0116227, IMG submission 89693) | Host-associated microbial communities from peat moss isolated from Minnesota, USA - S1T2_Fb - Sphagnum magellanicum MG | ecosystem: Host-associated > Plants > Peat moss > Unclassified...
GGATCAACTGGATAAAGCAATCCCTCTACTGCCACTGCATTTATAAAATCTTCTGTAATTACTCCTGGTTCAACTGTTGCCTGCAGGTTTTCAGTATCAATATTGATGATGGATTTAAACTTTTCCATAGATAATGAAACCCCGCCGTAAATGGGTAAAGCCGCACCGCTTAAACCAGTTCCTCCACCCCGTGGCGTTACCGGAACATGATGTGCATTACAGATTTTAAGCAAAGCTGATATTTCCTCCGGCGAAGTTGGCTTCACTACTACTTCTGGTTGATAACGTAAGTCTTCTGTTTCATCATGACTGTAATGGTCTAAACTTTCAGCATCAGTAAATACTTTTTCATCGCCTAAGGCTAACTTGATTTCGGATAAAATTGCTGCATTTATTTTAGTAAAGGTCATTTCTATTTGGCTGAAGTGTATGACAATTGAACAAAGGAATACCCGATTTGCCCAGGCATTGGAGGGTTTAATTTTTTTATATTCACATTTACATGGTCCACAAAGGGATAAATATTGATCACTTTTGAGATGATATTTTTCAAAACTGTTTCCAAAAGCTTTTGAGTATTTTTCATCTCATTCAGGATAATCTCGTTCAAATCTTCGTAATTCACTGTTTGAGCAAGCTCATCATCAAAGCCCTGAGGTATAAATTCAGTCTCCAGATCGATTATAAAATGATTTCCAATTAATTGCTCTTCGGGATAATAGCCATGCAGAGCAAAGCATTTTACATCTTTTAAAGATACGGTTTGTTTGTATTGACTCATGAATCTTTTGTATGCTGCTAAATTAAATTTTTATTCATGAATATCATGCCCCTTGTGGTAAATTGTTACCTTTGAAATAAACGCTATTTCTTAACCAGATTAGAAAACGACGATGAGCATATTAGCAAAAAAAGACCTTTACGAGGCTCCCGACTATTATTTATTGGATGAATTGTTAACAGATGAGCATAAGTTAATTCGTGCAACGGCAAGAGAATGGGTAAAGAAAGAGGTAAGCCCAATCATTGAAGATTATGCGCAAAAAGCAGAATTTCCAAAGCATTTAATAAAAGGTTTGGCTGATATTGGTGCTTTTGGACCAACTATTCCCGTAGAATATGGTGGAGCGGGTTTAGATTATACAGCGTATGGAATCCTGATGCAGGAAATTGAACGTGGCGATTCAGGAATCCGCTCTACGGCATCCGTTCAAGGATCTTTAGTGATGTACCCGATTTATGCTTATGGAAGCGAAGCACAACGCAAAAAATACCTGCCCAAGTTAGCCAGTGGTGAAATGATGGGTTGTTTCGGATTAACGGAACCCGATCATGGCTCTAATCCAGGTGGAATGGTAACTAATATTGCGGATGCGGGTTCTCATTATATTTTAAACGGTGCAAAAATGTGGATCAGCAATGCACCTTTTGCAGATATTGCTGTAGTTTGGGCAAAAGATGAGTCAGGAAAAATTAGAGGAATGGTTGTTGAACGTGGGATGGATGGATTTTCTACACCCGAAACACACAACAAGTGGAGCTTAAGGGCATCTGCTACAGGCGAACTTGTTTTTGATAATGTTCAAATTCCAAAAGAAAATGTCTTTCCGGAAATTAGTGGATTAAAAGGCCCACTAGGTTGCTTAAACCAAGCCCGTTATGGCATTGCCTGGGGTGCTTTAGGTGCTGCAATGGATTGTTATGATACTGCACTTCGGTATTCTAAAGAACGAATTCAGTTTGGAAAACCAATTGGGGGTTTTCAATTACAACAGAAAAAACTGGCCGAAATGGTTACAGAAATTACTAAAGGTCAATTACTGGTATGGCGTTTAGGTGTGCTGAAAAGTGAAAACCGAGCCACTGCTGAACAAATATCGATGGCAAAAAGAAATAGTGTAGAAATAGCATTGGATATTGCGAGAAATGCCCGTCAAATGCTTGGCGGAATGGGAATTACTGGTGAATATTCAATTATGCGGCACATGATGAACCTGGAATCGGTGGTCACTTACGAAGGAACGCACGATATACATTTGTTAATTACCGGAATGGATGTGACCGGGTTGAATGCGTTTAAATAAAGAGCAGTATTTTTGTGATTATCAAGATTGGCAGGATCTAGGTGCAGAATAAAAAAAAAGGATTTTCTTGATTATCATGATCAGTATATAGTGAAAGTGATGAGTAGAGAATAGCCTGAATAAAATGAAATAAATATTTATAATTCTCAACCACAATTTTTAAAGTTTATTCTAAAAATTCTACTTCTTATATTGCAACAACAAAGATTATGTAAATACCAACGTCCCCTATTGTTGTAGTTTTCATTCCATTAATTTAATAAAATGGATATAGAAGATTTAACTTATAAAATAAATGGTTGCGCTATGAAAGTACATAATGCTTTAGGCAACGGCTTTCAGGAAGTTATTTATCAAAGATGCTTAGCAATTGAATTAGAAAAAGCTGGTATAAGATTTAGAAGAGAAGTTGAGCAGGAAATTTTTTATGATGGTGTGGTTGTTGGAAAACGACGAGTAGATTTTGTAATAGAGGATATTCTCACTATAGAGTTAAAAGCCTTTTTTAATTTGGAAGCTGCTCATCTTGTTCAAGCAAAGAATTATGTTGTCGCTTATCATTTCAATATCGGATTATTGATTAATTTTGGCGCTACAAGTTTACAATTTAAAAAGATTTACAATCCGAAAATTAACAAATATAGATCAAGCCACGAAAAACGTAGTGATTTGCTAGATGAATAATGTTATTTATTTTTTTACTGCTATTAATTTTCACAATAACTAATATAATACTCTTTAAATAATAGATTAAAAAATTACCGGATCTGACTTTCTTTAACTATGATCCTGAATATTCCTAAAATCCTATAAATCCTGACCCAGAATGGACTATAAAAAATATACCTACCTACCCGCTACACCTGAAGAAGTATACTTAGCACTTACAAAAGACATCAGTATTAAACTCTGGACGGGTGCTGAAGTAGAATTTGAAGAAAAACCAGATACCGAATTTTCTTTTTGGGATGGTGATATTGTAGGTAAAAACCTTGAGTTTGAAACCAATAAAAAAATTGTACAACAATGGTATTTTGGCGAAAACGCTGAACCTTCTATTGTAACCATCAAACTCCATGAAGATAAAAAAGGTACGTCATTAGAGTTTAAGCAAACCAATATCCCTGAAGCGGATTATAAAGATTTTACAGAAGGCATTGAAGAATATTTTATCGGTGGTCTGGTCGATTTCTTTGATGAATAAAACATAAACTTTGCCTCGCTGTTTAGATTTTAAACTAAAGACAAAAGCATGAACAGAACTGTAGGACTCGTATTAATTATTGCTGGCATCGCGATGCTCATCTGGACTGGCTTCTCCTATACTAAGAAAGAAAAAATAGTAGATGCTGGTCCAATTCAAATCTCTGCTGACCGTGAAAAGTCTGTAAACTGGCCACCTTACGCCGGCGGCATTATTTTGGTTGCCGGAGTAATTGTATTTGTGACGTCGAAGAGGAAATAATTGATATGTCGTTATTAAATACGAAGCAATCTATCTTGTTAATAAGATAGATTGCTTCGCAATGTAGAATTAGTATAATTATTATATTTCACTACTGTAAACAGATCTTATTGCATCTCTAAGATTATATTTTGAAGCCATCACTTCTCCATATGCACCAGCACTGCGGATAGCAAAAATATCACCCCTGAAAGATTCAGGCTGTTCTACTTCTTTGCCAAAACAATCTGTGCTTTCGCAGATTGGCCCTACGATGTCATATTTAACTGGGGTCTGAGATTGAAGATTGGAGATTTGAGATAAATTTTGAATTTTATGGTATGCCTGATACAGTGCCGGACGCATCAATTCGGTCATGCCTGCATCCAAAACCACAAAGTTTTTCTTCTTCCCATTTTTGATATATAAGGCCCTTGTAATAAGTGATCCAGTTTGTCCGACGAGCGCTCTTCCCAGTTCAAAATGAACTTCCTGTCCGGCTTTAACGTCTAAAAATTCATTGAATATTTTAAAGTATGACTGAAAATCAGGGATTTGATGATCTGGATGATAATAGTCGATACCTAAACCTCCACCTACGTTTAAAACTTTAACTGTAAAACCTTTATCCTCAAACCAGCTGGCAAATTCATTCACCCGAACACACAAATTTTTATATACATCGAGGTTGGTAATTTGAGAACCAATATGAAAATGAATCCCGATAAATTTCAGGTTTTCAGAGGCTTTCAAAGTCTCTGCACATTCTGGTAAATCCCAGGAATTAATTCCAAATTTATTTTCATCTAAACCTGTGGTGATGTTGTGGTGCGTATGTGCATCAACATTTGGATTAATCCGAATGGCAACCTGAGCAACTTTTCCTTTTGCAGCAGCCAATTCGTTCAGCACTTCAAGTTCCTGAATAGATTCTACATTAAAGCAAAAAATATCCAGATCCAGGGCTTCGTTAATTTCTTTATCGGATTTACCTACTCCAGCAAAAACGATTTTCTGATGGTCGAAACCTACTTCTACTGCCCTTCTAACCTCTCCGGCACTCACACAATCTGCACCGAAACCAATGCCTTTAATCTCCTCCAGCAGAACAGCATTGAAGTTTGCTTTCAAGGCATAGTGGATATGAAATTGATACGGAGCCGCTGCTTCTGCACAAGTACGAAGAGTTTTTTGCAGTAAATCCGTATCGTAATAGTAAAAAGGGGTTTCTATATTGTTAAACTTTGATATATCTTTATCGACGAACATGTTCAAATTCCTTATTATAATTTTAATTTTATTCTTTGGGCTGGTATACTTAGGTAATTACCTCGATTTAAAGCACGGAAGAATTACCCAAAAACAATACAATGGAAAAATCCGATTTACTATCGTATTGCTCCTGATTGTACTGTTTCTATTATTTATTAAAAAATGAAGATTGTAGCCGCTACATTTATTTTACTCATCATTTCACTGGGATTATTCAATTCCTATAAAAAATACAAGAATGATTTACTTCCGAAAAGCTTTTTAGCGCTGCACATCTTACTTGGCCTTTTGGTCATCATTGGCGCACTCTACCTTCTATTCGAATAATCTATTATGTAAGCTTCTTAGTGCTTCGGTTTTATATTCACTCAGGATAAGTAAAGACACATTGTAATTGCTCCCGCCATAAGAAATCATCCGGATTGGAATATGCTTTAAACCTTCTAAAACCCTGCTGGCGAAACCATGTTTTTCTGAACCAAAATCACCTACCACACAAACAATACTGTGGTTGGTATCTACTTCAACTGTTCCGAAACTTTCCAGTTCTTCAATAATCTTTGGAAGATTTCCGATTTCATCAATGGTTAAAGAAACGGCAACCTCAGAAGTCGTAATCATATCGATTGGCGTTTTATAGCGTTCAAATACTTCAAAAACACGTCGAAGGAAACCATAAGCCAATAACATACGGCTCGATTGAATACGAATGGCAGTAATACCATCTTTTGCAGCAATGGATTTGATCTTTCCCTTTTCACTATTATGCGTAATCAATGTTCCGGCAGCCGATGGCTCCATCGTGTTTAATAAACGAACAGGAATTTTATACTTCTGTGCAGGGAACACAGATTGCGGATGCAAAATTTTCGCACCAAAATAAGCTAATTCAGCCGCCTCATCGAAAGACAATTGCGCAATTGGCTTCGTTCCTTTTACCACCCGAGGATCATTGTTGTGCATCCCGTCAATGTCTGTCCAGATTTGAACTTCTTCTGCTAAAATTGCAGCGCCAAGTAAAGAAGCAGTATAGTCGCTACCACCACGACGTAAATTATCTACTTCACCAAAGCTATTGCGGCAAATGAATCCTTGCGTGATGAATAGTTTATTCCCTTTATGTTGTTCTAAAAGCGGGGTTAAATGCTTTGTAGTATATGGAATATCAGGCTCATTGTCTTCATCAGTTTTCATAAAATCTAAAGCTGGTAACAACACAGACTCAATTCCAATTGACTTTAAATAAATGTGATATAAAGTGGTAGACAATAGTTCGCCTTGTGCCAAAACTACTTTTTCCTCAATTGGGGTAAAAATATCATTGGTTAAAACGGCTAAGAAGCTAAAATGATAATCAATCACCTCATTTCCCATTTCCTGAAAATCACCAGCGGGCAAAAGTTCAATTACAAAATCCTTATATTTTTGATATAAATTTTCTACTGCAGTACTTCCGTTCTTCTTATCTCCAGCTAAAAAATAATTAGAAATTTCAACTAAACTATTTGTAGTTCCAGAAACGGCTGATAACACTACAATCTGTTCTTCATTTGGATTAATAATATCCAATAACTTGGTCATGCGCTCGGGGCTACCAACAGATGTACCCCCAAATTTTAATATTTTCATCTACTTAAATTATTATATTAACTGTGATAAAAACTGCCAAAACTTTACATAATTCCTTTAGAATTGTGAAAAAGTCAAGATGATTTTACTTTAATACCGGAATTTCTTTATTATTGTATCGGGGCGTGAAAATAAGCAAAACAAGCTTAAAAGCAACATCCTCAACAAAATAAAATTTGGATAAATCGAAATAAATGAATTTCGACCAAACTTCAATGATGAAATTTTGTTCAACACCAGATATTTAATTAAAAAAAAGCTCAATGCAAGCAATTGACCAATCTACACAAGCCACCATTAACCAATGGTTAGGCGGTAATTACGACGAGAAAACAAAGGCAGAAATACAAACCTTAGTTGATCAAAATGCAACAACAGAACTTATTGATTCATTTTATAAAAGTTTAGAATTTGGAACTGGTGGTTTACGCGGAATTATGGGCGCAGGCTCTAACCGAATAAATAAATATACCATCGGTACTGCCACTCAGGGTTTAGCCAATTACCTCAACAACAAATATCCTGGTGAAAAAATCAGTGTTGCCATTGCACACGATAGCCGCAATAATTCTGATTATTTTGCCAAAATTACGGCTGATGTTTTTTCTGCTAATGGTATTTATGTTTACTTTTTTGAAGAATTAAGACCTACTCCTGAACTTTCTTTCGCAGTGCGTCATTTCGGTTGTAAAAGTGGTGTGATGTTAACGGCCTCGCATAATCCAAAAGAATATAATGGCTATAAAGCATACGGGGCTGATGGCGGTCAGTTCACTTCTCCTGATGATAAATTGGTGATTGATGAAGTAAATAAAATCAGCAGCATTGATGAAGTGAAGTTTGATCGTGTTGACGCTAACATTGAATTAATTGGAGAAGCGGTAGATAAATTATATTTAGATGGTATCACTGCACTATCTATTTCTCCTGAAGCCATTAAAAGACAACATGACTTAAAAATTGTTTATTCTCCTATCCATGGTACTGGAATTACTTTGGTACCTAAAGCACTCGAGCAATTTGGTTTTACCAATGTAACTATTGTGGAAGAGCAGAGTAAACCAGACGGAAATTTTCCAACGGTAGTTTATCCAAATCCTGAGGAAAAAGACGCTTTAACTTTAGCCATGAATAAGGCAAAAGAAATAGATGCCGATTTAGTGTTAGCGACAGATCCTGATGCAGATCGCGTAGGTATTGCGGTGAAAGACAATGATGGTGAATGGGTTTTATTAAACGGGAACCAAACGGGCAGTTTATTAATTAATTACCTTTTAACTGCATGGCAGGAAGCTGGTAAATTAGATGGCAACCAATTCATTGTAAAAACAATTGTAACTTCTAACCTGATTGAAGAAATTGCAAAGAAAAAAGATGTTACTTATTATAATACACTAACCGGGTTTAAATACATTGGTCAGGTAATGACTGAACTGGAAGGAAAAAAATACTTTATTGGTGGTGGTGAGGAAAGTTATGGCTACTTGATCGGCGATTTAGTTCGTGATAAAGATGCCGTTGTTTCCGCTGCTTTCATTTCTGAAATGACTGCTTACTATAAAGATAAAGGTGCCAGCTTATACAATGCCTTGTTGGATATGTATGTAGAATATGGTTTGTATAAAGAAGATTTAGTGTCGCTAACCAAAAAAGGCAAAACCGGCGCTGAAGAAATCAAAGCCATGATGGTGAAATTCAGAGAGAATCCGCCTGCTACGTTAGGTGGTTCTAAAGTTTCTGTATTAAAGGATTACGAATTAAGCCAGGAAACTGATCTAGTAACTGGGAAAGTAAGCAAATTGGATTATCCTACTTCTGATGTTTTACAGTTTATTACAGAAGATGGAAGTATTGTATCTGCTCGTCCGAGTGGTACAGAACCAAAAATTAAATTCTACTGCAGTGTGAATGCGCCATTGGCCGATCGAGCTGATTTCGCTAAAGTAAACGAAGAATTAGGTGATAAAATTAAAGCTGTGATGGCTGATTTACAGGCATAAGAAAAAGTTGCTCACATCTAAAAATAAGAACCACAGGTGATGTTTTCATCTGTGGTTTTTTTGTTTGAATAACATAATTTTATTTGCAAACTATTGTAGTTCTTTAGAAATGAAAAGTTATAATTCAGAATTGTAATTCTTATATTTACACCACAATATCAATTATTATGACAGAGATCATTTTGAAAGGCGATGTAGAACAAAGTAAAATTGATGCTTTGCTATCCTTCCTTAAATCATCGAATATCGATGCCGAAGTGAAGATTACGGATGTAAAAAAAATCCAAAAATCAAGTGCTTTTTCTCTTGCCAAAGGAATATGGAGTGATTATAATGTTGATGCAAATCAACTCAGAGATAAGGCCTGGAAGAGATAATGATATTATGTGATACAAATATCTTTATTGAAATTTATAAAGGAAATTTATCAGTTATAGATGCTTTTACAAAAATTGGTCAATCTAATGTTGCTATTTCCGATGTTACCTGTGCAGAATTATTATATGGAGCAAGAAATAAAATAGAGCTTGAATTGATTAAACGAGATCTTAACAAGCTATTTATTTTACCTATCTCTTCTGCAATCTCATCTCATAAACTTAATCGAACAATATACATTATCCCATAACTTAAACCTTCCTGATTCCCTCATTGCATCCACTGCTATTATCCATAATATTAAATTATATACACTCAATCTGAAAGATTTCAGGTTTTTAGAGGATATCGCTCTATTCAAAGTGTAAAGTTTATGATCACAATATCAGATAATAAAATTTTAAATCTTATCACGTTAATCTGTTAGTGTCATTGGATTTATAAACACATTTTCAGATGTTTATAAATTTATCGATAGATCGAATGACTTAGCGTAATGCCAGGTTGGCTCGCAGATCAAAATGATCACCGCAGATTTTGCTTCTCGCTTCCGCGGAAATCTCCAGGATTCTGCGGGATGATTATTTGAGCAATAGCAATTATCCCTTAGTAAATTTTTAATAAAACTAATACAATCATTCGATATGAAAGATGCTGAATCAAGTTCAGTAGGACGCACAAAGAAATTTTTAATAAATATAGATTTCACGATTCGTCACCCTGAATTTATTTCAGGGCCTATCCAAAAAATCCTATTTAACTTTTTCTTTGCTAACCTCAATTTCGTTTGTACATTTGCAATCGAAGTACAATGTTTAAAAAAGCCCTTATATTTTTTCTGGTAATCTGTACCATATCAAATTGCTATATGCAGTTGATCGTTTATTCAGGCTATCAAATGAATAAGGAATACATTACCTCTGTATTTTGTATTAATAAAGCCCACCCTGAACTACATTGCGACGGACAATGTTTCTTAGCTAAAAAACTAAAAGATTTAGATGGCAAGAACAAACAAACTCAGGAAACGCTGAAAAGAATAATAGAGGCCGATCCAGAGTTTCGGGTTTTAGCAATCAATCATCACATTCCCTATTTCATAATCAAATCTGAAAGTCTTTATCTTGAAAAACCAATAAAAGATCTTTCTATTTCTATTTTCCATCCGCCGAAAACGGTTTAAGTAAATCTTTTTCTTGCGATCGTTACCTTGATCCGATAGCTATCGGATCAGCATGACGACCGTATTAGAATTTCTTCAAATATTTTACTTATTTAATTTTCAAAAAAATGAAATTATCTCAATACTTAATGGCATTATTATGCCCTATTATACTCCTTTCATCATGTAAAAAAGATGCAGATGAAACCGCAACCGATACAAAATCCAGTTTCACTTTAGAATTCGAACACCAGGTAAACGGAGTAGCCCTGAATTTAAATACTACAACTTATAAAAATGCTAAAGGCGAAGATTTTAAAATCAATGTATTCAAATATTATGTGAGTAACGTTAAATTAAGCAAAGCAGATGGAACAACTTACCTGGTTCCAGAAAGTTATTTTTTAATTGATGAATCAAAACCAGCATCAAAATTAATTACCGTAGGCGATATTCCAACGGGTGATTATACTAAAATTGAATATACCATCGGTGTAGACTACGCACGTAATTTTGCAGGTGCTCAAACTGGTGCTTTAGATCCAATAAATGGCATGTTCTGGACCTGGAACAGTGGCTATATATTTGTTAAAATGGAAGGTACATCTCCGCAGTCTACAACAGCAAATCAGGCTTTAACTTTTCATATAGGTGGTGTGGTAGATCCTAATAATACAATCAGAACCTACTCAACTGAAATTAACAGCGCCAACCCACTAAGAATCAGAACAGATTCAAAACCAGATATGCACTTCATCGTAAATGCCGCTGCACTCTTTACTGGTACAACTGATGTTAGTTTTGCTACCTTAAATTTCACTATGGGTGGAGCCAATTCAGTTATTGTAGCCAACAACTATGCAAAAGGTTTATTCCGCTTAGATCATATTCATAATTAATGGTTAAGAAAATAGTTGTCTTCGCAGTACTTACTTTAAGTATTGCGTTGATGTATGCCTGTAGTAAAAACCAGGAAGAAATTAAGCCAGAAGAAAAACCAATAACATTTTCTATTCCTGCAAATTTTCCTACCCCGGCATACCAATTCGAACAAAATAAACTGAGTAACGCTGGCTTTGCTTTGGGTAAAAAATTATTTTATGATACCAGGTTATCTGCAGACAAAAGTGTGTCATGCGGCAGTTGCCATCAGCAATTTGCCGCTTTTGCAAATCTTGATCATAAAGTAAGTCATGGTGTAAATAACTGCCAGGGAAAACGAAACGCTCCACCCCTTTTCAATCTGGCATGGCAAAAAGCATTCTTTTGGGATGGTGGAGTGAAAAACCTGGAAACATCACCATTAAATGCCATTACAGATGCCTGTGAAATGGGTACTGATATTCAAACCATCATTACTTTTTTGAAAAGTACCTTACCCTATCCAGATATGTTTAAACAGGCTTTTGGTACGGAGGAGATCAATTCTCAATTGCTACTAAAATCACTCACACAGTTTACTGGTGTATTGGTTTCGGGAAATTCGAAGTATGATCAGGTTATCCGTAAAGACGCTGGTGTTTCATTTACCGAAGAGGAACAATCTGGTTATAATATTTTTCGGGAGAAATGTAGTTCCTGCCATGCTGAACCATTTTTCACAGATTTTTCTTACCGAAATAACGGACTTGATTTAGTTAGCTCAGACGAAGGTCGTTCTCATATCACAGGTGTGCAGGCTGATTTTGGAACATTCAGAATACCGAGTTTAAGAAACATCGAATATACTGGTCCATATATGCATGATGGTCGTTTCTACAGCCTGGACGAAGTGCTAGAACATTATGATTCTGGCGTTAAAGCAAACAAAAATTTAGATCCATCACTTAAAAATGGCATTCAATTAAATAGTGTAGAACGCACACAAATTAAAGCTTTTTTAAAAACCTTAACAGACAATGAGTTTATTAAAAACAAATTATATAGCGAATCGTAAGTGGCTAATTATTATGTTGTTTCTACTTATTAGTAGCAACGTCTTTGCTTGTGATATCTGTGGCTGTTTTATGGGGATCACACCTTATTATAATCGAAATAGCATCAGTGTATTATACCGTTACCGATCATTTAATGGTTACGATAATCAATCACACTCATTATTCCCTAACGGAGGAAAGTTTTTCATTCCGGCAAGAAGTCAGAATTCACCGATCACTGGTCATGCCGGAAATCCAGATGACTACGAATTGTATCGTTCGTTGGAAATACGAGGTAAATATTTCATTAACAGCAGACTGGAAGTTAACGCCATCCTCCCATATGTGTCAAATAGCGAACGTTATAATGGCTATACTTCAACCATTGGTGGCATGGGCGATATTAATCTTTATGCAGGCTATCACATTGTTCAAAAACTGGAAGATAATTTTAAACAACAGCTGATTGCTGGTGCCGGGATTAAATTGCCAACAGGCAAAAATGATTTTAAAAATATGGCTGGCATCCGCTATTCATCTTTAATGCAAGGTGGCACAGGGAGTACCGATGGTTTTGTGTACCTGAATTATCTGGTTGGATTGGGAAAGTTTGGTGCCAGTTTAAATACCTCTTACAAAGTAAACGGGAAGAACAGCCGGGAAGAAAGTATTGCGAATAGCACAACGAGTTTCCTTAATATTTTTTATACCCAAAGAATCGGGAAAGACGTTCAGGTGATACCTTCTGCACAGTTTTTTTATGAATATTCTGCTGGTGAAAAGTATAATGGTATCGAAACAGGTGAACATGTGATGAACAATTTAATGGGTGGCGTTGGAGCAGATATCTTTTACAAAAATGTAGCACTAAATGCCGGAATCCAAAAAAACATCTGGGAAGCTGAAACCGATCACCCCATGAGTGCAGGTAAAGTTTATGTCGGAATTACTTATAATTTTTAAATACAAACCATATGAAAAATACAATAACACTAGCATTATGCTTAATCGTTTTCCTTTTTAGTGCCTGCAAAACAGAACCAGACTCTAAAGTGGTAAAAAAAGAAGTACTTAATCTCCATGATAAACTAATGGTTGATGGTGGAAAAGTGATGTCAAATAAAATGCGATTAGATTCCGTTTTAAAATCTGGTAAAATGAAATCTCCCCAGGATTCCATAAATATAGCTGATCTGATTACAAATCTAAATCAAGCTGATGAACGTATGATGGATTGGATGCATGGTTTCAAAGATGACTTTAAAGGCAAAAATGAACAGGAAGATTTGGACTACTACAAATCTGAAATGATGAAAGTTAGACAAGTTGAAGATGATTACATTAAAGTAACCAAGACATCAGATTCTATTTTAAACTTATATCATGTTGCTCCGGCTACAAAGATGAACACGGAACATCATAAACACTAAACAAGTTTCTAAGCCAGTATTACCCTGAATTGATTTCAAGGTTTTAATAGTATGAAAGATGCTGAAATGAATTCAGAATGACGATTCATTTACAATTAATTCCCTCCTACAATACAGAGGTTGTATATTTACACATTAATAAAATAACATGAATAAAATTATTTCTTCGATAGCCGTTTGCTTGCTATCCATTGCTATACTTTCATCTTGTAAACAAGATAAAAAGCTTCCATTCTATGGTGAACGCCATGCTGAAACCGTTAGAGATGAAGCTGGAGTTGAAAAAATAGATACCGTATATCAAACCATTCCTAACTGGGCTTTTTTAAATCAGGATAGTGTGCTTACGACTAATAAAGCTACAGATGGAAAAGTATATGTTGCAGATTTCTTTTTCACGTCTTGTTCGACCATTTGCCCTACCATGCACCGCAATTTAATGATAGTGTATAAGGAGTTTAAAACGAATCCTGATGTGATGTTTGTATCGCACACCATCGATTTTAAATATGACAAGCCATCTGTATTAAAAAAATATGCTCAAAAGTTAGGCGTAGATGGCGATAAATGGCAATTTTTATACGGCAGTAAAGACAGTGTTTATACCTTAGCGGAGAAAAATTATTTAGTAGCTGTTGGCGAAGACAGTACAGCGAAAGATGGTTATATTCATCAGGGTTACCTGGTATTAATTGATAAAGACCGACGGATTCGTGGTGCTTATGATGGTACGAAAGAAGATCAGGTGGAACAATTAAAAAAGGATATTCCAGTTTTATTGGCTGAATATAAAAAATAGTATTATCACTTTAATCGTCATTTCGAACGAAATAACATGGAGAACTTTTTAATTGATATACATTAATTTCTCCAGTTCATTCGGGATGACGATTTATTTAAGCTAAATCCATGCGCAAATATATTATTCATTTTATCTTTCTATTTGCTATCGTGGCAATAATTATTTCCTGTCAAAACCAGGAAACTATCGATTTGCAAAACTATATGTCAAATGGTAAGGATATTTATAAAACCAGATGTCAGAATTGCCACGGGGAAAATGGTGAAGGTTTAGGTAAATTGGCTCCACCTTTAACGGATTCAGTTTTTTTAAAAAACAATAAAACACGTTTAGCTTGCATCATTAGGAACGGAACTAACGAACAGATGGTCATCAACGGTAAAACATATCAGGAAAAGATGCCTGCATTTCCTGAACTAGCCGATATTGATGTTGCGCAAGTGATGGTTTATATTACCAACTCATTTGGAAACAACCAGGGATTTGTTCCATATAATAAAGTTTCTGTTCAATTACAGAATTGTAAATAATCTAAATTTTTAGTGTCTTTCTAATTTAAAACAGGCATCTTTGCCCAAAATGCAGGTTGTTCTATCGCTGTTTCGATTTATCGGAAGAGAGGAAAGTCCGGGCAACGCAGGGCATCCCGCTTTCTAACGGAAAGGGATTGAGGATTGAAAACCTGAATCACGGATTAGTGCAACAGAAAATATACCGTCTTAACATAAAGTTGGGATAAGGGTGAAAACGTGTGGTAAGAGCGCACGAGCATTACAGGTGACTGTAATGGTTTGTAAACCCCGGGAGTTGAAAGACCAAATAGGCTAACGCATGTAGGGCTGCCCGTCCGATGTTAGTGGGTAGGTCGTTAGAGATAAACGGCAACGTTTATAGTGGATTAATGATAGAAATTCTGAGTAATCAGAAAACAGAACCCGGCTTATAGACCTGCATTTTTTTATTTAAATTAGATAGATATCATTCCCCTTTCTGATTATTTTAGAATTCACATTAATAGATTTTTATCTGTATGATGTATTTCCAGTGTTGAAGAGCATGTACAACTTTATCTTTTAAGATGATTAAAACATTTTAAAAGATTCACCGTTTATAGCCTTAATTATTGTATAAAAAACTATACATTAATTAAAAAATAATATATTCGCATCAGAACTTGAACAAATAAACATTAAATGGCCAAACTATTAATTATTGATGATGAGCGGGCAATAAGAAGTACCCTACGCGAAATCCTGGAATACGAAAATTACGATGTTGAAGATATTGACAATGGTATCGACGGCCTTGAAATGATCAAAAGGACTAATTTCGATTTGGTACTCTGCGATATCAAAATGAATAAGATGGACGGCATGGAAGTATTAGAGCAGGCCCAACTTCTTAAACCTGATCTGCCTTTCATCATGATTTCCGGACACGGAACAGTTGAAACCGCTATTGAAGCCAGTAAAAAGGGAGCTTTTGATTTCATTTCAAAACCACCAGATTTAAATCGTTTACTAATTACGGTTCGTAATGGTTTAGATCGTGGAAACCTGGTTACCGAAACAAAGGTTTTAAAACGTAAGGTTAGCAAAACACGCGAAATTTTAGGTAAATCTGAAAGCATTTCGAAAATAAAGGAAACTATAGAACGCGTGGCCCCTACAGAAGCCCGTGTGCTCATCACTGGTGCAAATGGTAGTGGTAAGGAATTAGTTGCGAGGTGGTTACATGAAAAATCCAATCGTGCGGATAGTCCGCTAATTGAAGTCAATTGCGCAGCAATACCCTCAGAATTAATTGAGAGTGAATTGTTTGGCCATGAGAAAGGATCATTTACCTCAGCTGTTAAACAACGAATTGGTAAATTTGAATTGGCTAATGGTGGGACACTGTTTTTAGATGAGATCGGTGATATGAGTCTTTCCGCTCAGGCGAAAGTTTTACGTGCGTTACAGGAACATAAAATATCACGTGTAGGTGGCGAAAAAGAAATTGAAGTTAACGTTCGCGTATTAGCGGCAACAAATAAAGACTTACTGAAAGAAATTGAAGACGGCAACTTCCGGATGGATTTATACCACCGCTTAAATGTAATCAATATTCATGTTCCACATTTAACAGAACGCACAGACGATATTCCAGTGATTGCACAAAACTTTTTAGAAAACATTTGTAGTGATTACGGAATGCCGGTTAAAAAGATAAATGATGCCGGAATGGCTGCTTTACAAGCTTTACCATGGACGGGTAATGTACGTGAATTACATAACATGATTGAGCGATTAATTATTTTGAGTGATAAGGTGATTACTGAAAATGATGTTCGTGCATTTGCCAATCCTGGCGGCGGAACCAACATTGGTGCAGCTTCAAGTACCCAAATAGCTGGTTCAAATAGCAGCTCTTCGGGTATGTCATCATCTTTTGATAGCTTTAATAATTTCCAGGATTATAAAGACCATGCTGAGAAAGAGTTTATAAAATTTAAACTGGAGAAAAATAATTGGAACGTTTCAAAAACGGCTGATGAAATAGATATCCAGAGAAGTCATTTATATAGTAAAATTGAAAAGTTCGGATTGAAAAGGGTTGATACCCCCTAGCCCCCTAAAGGGGGAATTCCTAGCGATCGCAATTACTAGAGCTTAAAAAGGTTTAAGGATCTTGATCATAAACAACAAAAGCAGGAACTGATTCCTGCTTTTGTTGTTTAAGAATAAATTTTACTTTTGCTTCATCAACATAGTCAGTAAACTCCCGTCATTGCGAAATCGATTTTTCATCGATTGAAGCAATCTCATTTGTGATA
>Ga0116227_10009936_pt1 | contig 16932 bp, 12 predicted proteins | sample S1TSphgellanicum_FD_89693 | JGI IMG/M metagenome (GOLD analysis project Ga0116227, IMG submission 89693) | Host-associated microbial communities from peat moss isolated from Minnesota, USA - S1T2_Fb - Sphagnum magellanicum MG | ecosystem: Host-associated > Plants > Peat moss > Unclassified...
AAAAAAGACGAAAAGATGAAAGAAAAGATTAAAGAAAAAAAGACCAAAAAAAAAAAAAAAAGGCTTAAAAAAAAAAAAAAAAAAAAAAAAATAAAAAGGAAATTTTTTCAATTACTATTATTTTGGTTTCTATATCCGTTTTTTTTTTTTTTTTTTTTTTTGTTGTTGTTGCAAATGGCGATTATTTTTCAAAAAGGCAAAAAATAAGTTTAGTTTTTTTGTCGCCAATTTTTTCAAATTTTTTTAATAATAAAAGAGAGTCGTCAGACTCCATATTAAGTTCCAGTAGGGTAGCCAAAAATAATATAGTAGGTTGCTTCAATGTTTCTATTTTCACATTTATTTCCCTTATAGCGAAATGTGGTTTAATCATCTTATGGATTATCACCACTTCAGTAGCCAGCTTACATCACAAAATTGGAATTAAAAAAAATAAAATTCTCTTTCCCTTTTTTTCAATTTTTTGAGGTCAAAAAAATTGGCAACAGATTGTAAAATAAATTTCTTTAAGAAAATTTGAGTTCAAAATTGGCTTGGAAAATCAGAAACCTCCAAAAAGAAAATTCTGAAAACAATTTGTTGTCGTCATAATGTGAAAATTCACCCAAAAAACAGAGTGAGAATAAAAATGAAGATAAAATAATGGAAAAATAAACACTGAAAATAACATAATAGGCATAGAAAATTTGCCCAAATTATCAAGCTTGTTGAACTTTTAAATGCCAAATAAAATTTCTCGCCGTAATTCTTTTTTTTTAAACTAAAATTTCTATTCTTGGCTAATCCCCCAAAATTTGCAATCTTTGAAATTTGGTACCAAAAGTCAACAGAGCTCGAGACGTAGACTTTTGTCTTAAGACCTGGATTTTGGGCCCTCCTCTATCTTCCTTAAAGCGCAAAAGGATTTAGGGTTTCTAGGTAGGTTCCTCCTCCTCCTCCTCCTCCTCCGACGCTGTGCCGACGACCAACAAGTCTCCGTTGCGACGCGCGTCGCAAAGAAACAAGCGCGGAAACAGACACAGATTTCCGCGCATACGCCTATCTCTCTCTCTCTCATCCTCCCACTCACAGTTGCGACTTTGTGTATATTAAGTACCCATCCCTGTCTCACATATCCTCCATTCCTTACCTCATCCATCACTTCTCTCCTTTTGTTTTGTTTTTGTTTTGCCTTGCATTGCTCCTCTTCTTCCCACGGACCAAAGTTTGGATCCCTGAAAACTAGCTAGCTACGTGTGTCTGTGTGTGTGTGTTTGGAATTTGTTTTTTCAAGGATTGTTGAAGAAAGTAGAAGAGTGAGCAGTAGGACTTGTAGACCGGTATTGGGTTTGTTCCATTGAAGAAAGAGAGGTGTAAATTGTAGAAGAAATGTCGTGTAGTAATTTCTTGACGGGGTTTGTGAATTTCGTGACACTACTGTTGTCGCTGCCGATCATCGCAGTGGGCATCTGGCTTGCAAAGCAACAAAATACTGTGTGCTACCATTTCCTGGAATGGCCGGTGATCATCATCGGGGGGATTATACTGGTGGTGTCGTTAGTGGGCATGTTGGGTGCCTGGTGCAACTTTAATCTGCTCTTGGTGCTGTACCTGATCGTCATGTTCTTGCTCATCGCTTCCCTCTTCATCTTCACCATCTTCGCATTTGTCGTCACCAACGGTGGCGGTGGGAATGCCGTGCCCGGGAAAGGTTTCCAGGTACCCCGTTTTCTTGCTCTCTCTCTCTCTCTCTCTCTCTCTCTCTCTCTCTCTCTGTGTATAGCCAAAAAGCGAAATTAAAAGTGCTAAAATCAAGTGCCTTTTGAGGTTCTCAATAGCCAGAATTTGACCAAAATTTTAAGAAAATTTGCCAGATTTCTAGACCTGATTCAAGTCGGTAGGTAGCCAAAAATATTTTTAAAAATTCTCATTCTGGCAGTGAGGATGCCATGTACGAGAAAGGCTTCCAGGTATCCTTTTTTAAAAATTTAAATTAATTTTGTGATGTTGCTGAAGTGGCAATTGTTCATAAATAATTTAGCCAAATATTGAAAATATGAAAGCGAAAAATCTTAACCACCCTTACATTGTAGGCAATTGTGGTGACTTTTTTGGAATATTTTTAGCAAAATAGCGAAAATTCTCCACCAAAAACATCACTACTTCCAGGTAGCCCTTTTGTTTAGCTGGGTACATATATATGTATAGCCAAAAAAGAGAATTAGAAATTAAAAGTGCTAAAATCAAGTGCTTTTTGAGGCTTTCAATAGCCAAAATCCAACCAATTTTTTAAAGAAAATTTGCCAGTTTTCTGTACATGGTTCAACTAGGTAGCCAAAAATATAGCATGAGGTTTTAAATTTTGCATTCTGTTGGGGATGTCATGTCTAGGAAAGCTTCCAGGCAGCCTTTTCTTATTTCTGGCTGGCTATATATAGCCAAAAAGCGAAATTAAAAGTTAATAGTCCTAAAATCAAGTGCTTTTTGAGGTTTTTCAACAACCAGAAATTTTACCAGATTTGCACACATGGTTCAAGTAGATTAGCCAAAAATATAGAAGCATGTTTTAAATTTTTTTCTTTCATACTTTATATTGTAGCCAAATCTGGCCAAATCCTTGTATGGATGATTTGCCACAAAAATTGACACTGCAATTTGGCTCCAGGAGTACCATCTGGGGAACTATTCTACATGGCTACAAAACCAGGTGGACAAGGCTTCCCTCTGGGACAAGATCCAGATCTGCCTCAAGGATGCCAAGGTTTGCAACAAGTTGGATAACGAGTACCCAACTTCTACCCAGTTCAATGCTGCATCCCTCACACCTGTTCAGGTATACACTTGTTTCTTCCTTTCCCCTTTGGTTCTCTGCCTGGATTTTTCCATGAAGTTTGAGATTGAGCTTTGTGGGCAGCAAAAGGAGTTGCAGTTGGGGACCATGTCTGATTTTCAGAACTGGAACTGGAGCTGGATTTTACTTTTATTTTCCATGAACCAGACTCAGGTTTCCATTTTCTTGTGGAGCCAGAACTGGAACTAAAGGTTCTTCATAAAAGTCAAGAACTGCCCAACACTGGTTCATACCATTGCCTTTCAAGAATTGACAAATGGGGGCTTTTTTTTCTTTGTGATGGATTGATTGCAGTCAGGATGTTGTAAGCCACCTTCGAGTTGTGGTTTTACATTCGATAATGCAACAACCTGGACAGCAACTCCTGCACCATCTGCAGACCCCGATTGTTCAGAATGGAACAACAACAACCTTTGCTTCAACTGCACTTCATGCAAGGCTGGGGTCCTTCAGGACATAAAGCATGACTGGCGGAAAGTGGCAATTGTTAACATAATCATGGTTGCGCTTCTTATCATCATCTACTCTGTTGGCTGCTGTGCTCGCCAGGAGAGGGGTTCTTCTCACAAATTGGACCCATAGTTTTTCAACTATCAATTTCTGGGTTTCTTCTGACACCTATTGTTATGATGGTGTCTGAAAAAACAAACAAATTGAACCCATCACCCTTGGATTGAACTCATGGGTGGGTGGGAGAGCTTTGGGTTTAGGCAACTTGTAAACTATATACTACTGTATCTGGCCATAAAAACAGTGGTTGATATGTATAATGTATAGAAGAAAGCAGGGAACAAACAGGGTTTCAGTGTGAAGTTTAGATGCTGGGGCCAAACTTCTCTATTAGGGATCAAACAAGGGACTTTGCTCGCTGCATATTGCCAACAGCAAAGGAATTGGATTTGGATTGGCTTGAAATAGATAGAATAGCAAGATATTGATTTCTTTAGTGGTAACAAGATATTACCTCATTTCCTGTTCTCAATTTCTCTCTACACTTTGCAACATCTGTTGCACTGAGAAAGATTCCAATTTGGAAATATTTTTTTAAATTGACAACTCCTCCCATTGCTCCTGTTGCTTACATGCAAAGTTTTTAGTTCTTTTTCTTCTTAGTACTACTGCATTTATAAATAGGGGAAAATTGAGGAAATGGTTGGCATATGTAACCAAAATACTAAATCATCTTCCATTTTGTCTTTCCAGCCCTGTTTCTTGGATTACTGATTATACACCGTATGATGCAAGCTATGGTACATAGGTGACGAATTTTGTACTTGTTCATAGGGAATTTAACCTGTGAAGTCCCTTGTGTGTGTGCCATACCATACTTGAAATAGTTCTATGCGGTAACCCAAAAATGGTGGTTGCTACTTTCAAGTAAGCTTTTTCAATATCTTTGTTGGACTCTTGAACCCTTGTGGAGTGAACTCCCTCGTGACCAAAATATTCAAGAGATGAGTTGAAAGGCTGCAATATGAACAATAGAAGCATTAGATGTTCATGAAGATGGTGAGCAAAGTATCTCACGACATTAGTAAGCTCTGGTGCCTGACTTTTGCAAGTGTGCCCTTCATGGTTGGGAGTCTTATTTGCCAGAGCATGTAGAAGAGGAATTTGAGAATCACATGGAGGACCTCATTGAACCTAGTTATGTGATTGGTGACAATGCTACATGTGGAATAGCCATCATGTGTTTTGGTGGTATGCCTATTTTGACGACGAGGTTTTTGCTTCAACGTAAGTGTATATAATGTCATTCAAATGAGGAATACGGTTGTGTAGCCACAAATGAAGTTGATACAATCTATTTCAAGCCTTAGACCAACTTAAAGACAATGATTGAATTGAATGATAATGGAACAATTACACACTTGAAAGTGCTAAAGTTTGATGCAAATGACAACAATTTTCACATTGCTTCAAGATCCAACATCCATAACTAAATTACGACATTTTGGTTATCATGATAAACCACTTGCCTCATCTCCTATTCTTTAACACACACAACTACATAGTAGGAAGCATAAAAAACCTTTAATTTATATTGTTTTACCAAGTGTGAAAGACCATCCATTTGAATAAAAGTGTATCTCTTTCAAACAAATTTGCATAAAACTTTCTCTTTGGTGTTGTCTAGCCAACATGATTTGTAAATGCCTAGAGATATCAATTTGTCTTGATCGACTATGAAATCATGTAGGTCACAAGTGTCCAATTTGATTATGTAGAAATCACATAAGTCACTATAAGTATATGATGTTATGAGAAGACTTGACTTGTCGCCTCCATGGTTGTAAACAAAATCCTTAAATCATTAGAACACTTTGATTTCAATTTGTGACAAGTTTATCCCATAAACATGAACATGTCTGTTTTCAAATTTCATGCCCCATGATTATAATTATTTATATTTATAATTTCACATTTCTAATTAATTACATACTTTATGTAACTTTCACTTGTCTTTAATTTAATAATCATATGTAGCTTATTATTTAATTTCATGACTAAATTGAATTTAGTAATTTTTTATTATCAAATGTAAATATAGTAAATGATTTAAAATAATCATTCTGAAATTAAAATAATTTAAAAAATCTTTGGGTTGTAAAGTCATATATGTATTTAATTTAAATTGATAAAAAGGATTCCAAATATTTTAGGTTCAAATATATTTTTAATTAGATTACATCATTGAATGATTATCAGAATTCTATAATAAATTAGTTCCAAATATCATCTAATTCATTTACATTTTTACTTTTTAAAACTTCAAATGCAAAACCATAACATTAGTTTCTAAAAGTATTTCAAAAATTTCGATTTATTTTTTTAATTAAGTAATTTTAATATGAAATTAACCTCAAATTAAATACATAAGTAAAAATCATTAATGATGTTAAAATTCACTTAATCTAAATATTGATATAAATCTCATGTAGAAGTTACAAAGTACCAAAATTGGTGGTCAAATAATGGTCAACATTAATTTTCATCAATTCTTCAACACACATTTTAATGATGGAATCCCAACAATAGATACATTTAGTTGATTGTGCACAACTAGATGAGGCACATAATTATATGATTAAAATTTTAATAGAATGCAAAATTTTGTCCCAATCAAAGATGTTGGGTTTTGGCACAATGTGGAAAAGATGTTGGTAGCATGCACAATTATACAAAACTTGTTCATATTGATGAAAAAGATATTAAAGAAGTCAATGTTTGTGCCATTAACATGAATTATGTTGGTGAGTGCTAGTTATTTAAAATGTGATTATCTAAATGGCAAGTTGTTCAACCTTCCATGTTGGAGTTGATCATGTTGATGTGTTGTTTCAAACCCTTGTTACAACTCTTGCTCAATTGTTTTGTTTATGTGATCACATGGTTTAGATCATGGACTTGTGCAAGTTGCAAAAAGTTAATGAAATTCTTATATTCTTGCAAAACCATGTTTTCTATTTCAAAGTTGTGAACCACATCCATCCAAGTTAGAACAAACAAGAAAAGAGAAAAAAATAATGTGTGGAGGCCAAGATTCTGTTAATCACACACTACCTACCTAGTGTGTAAAAGCAATTCTATTTTTTATTGCTTGTCAAGATTTGTAATTAGAAACTACATGGAGCAATATAAGTTTCTTGATAATGACTTTGATTATGGTAAAGACAAATGTGGTGAGTTTATGAATTGCAAAGTATACTTTGAATGCAATTAGGCACATTCATGCTTTTAGGAGCCACCTTAGGCATAATGAATCCTTTTTTTACACATTGGTGAAACTCATAAATTAAAATAGTGTTGAAATGTCGTGTGTTGTATTTGTATGGGGACCTTTTTAATATAGTAGTCTAGCATCTAGATAAGTTTGAAAGTAATATAATATATATTTTAAAATTCATCACATTTTAATGGCCATAATGCATGTTTTTCATGCATAGAAAGCACAATAAAATCATGTAAAAAAATTTTTGAGCATTATTTAAACATTATTTAATCATAAAGTTTTTACATTGTCATAGTGCAACTAAGGAGGCACTGGTGGCTCCTAAAAGCACAAATGTGCTCAACTTGAAGGATCAAAAGGCATCAATGACTTAGTATTAGAAAATACAATTCCATAATTATTCAATGACATTGATGCCATGAGCTTAATATAGTTGCAACCTACATCTACTAATTGTCATGTGTATGCACTTCCTAAGGCTTGCATTGATGTTGGACACCACATCTTTTTTTTAAGGAAATTGTTAAATTGAAATTTTGAATAGTCTTTAAGTATTTGATCATTTAGTGTATCTTGAGGTTTCCCTTCTTAAGGATTTAAAACATTTGTTGAGGTCCTATTGTGTTTTCTTGTTATTGTTGAAGGAATTTGAAGTTTGTTGTTTCTTCTTGATTTTAAGCTTGGTACAACACCAACAATGTTGGGTTAAAGTGTTGACAACATGGACAAAGAAAAAAATGGTAGTTCTTATTGCATCTCTTGGCTACATGAGGGTGGAAACACATTAAGGTGGAATACATTGGACATTGTAAAATAGAAAATTTATGACCTTTTCAAAATTTCAATTATATCTAATTTTAATCCATATGTGCAAATGAGGGAATGGGATTCATGTAAACGATGAATTCAATGGTGACATTTAAAATTGAAAATTCATGATGGACTTTTGAAGTTGCACAAAAACTATGGGATAGTCCATAATAATGAATAACAAATGAACTAATTAAATGCATCACACTATATGATATATAACCATAAATATATTTTTGGTATAATGGATGCAAAATATGATTCAATCATGTTTTTCTTAATCAAAATTTTATTTATTAAAGAGGATTTCTTTAATAACGTCATTTATTGACAATGAATAACCAACTTGGAGTTCATTTAAAAAGAAATCAATAAAACATACAATTCCCTGAAATGGGGCTAAATTTCACTGCTCCAAAAATTGGTTATATAGTTCTTATGTTTCAATAACTAGGTAACACCAAATTGCACACAAATCCATTAACAAAATTAACAAGGTTCTTGTCGATGTAATGGATAAGATCAATGTGACTCAACTTGATATCAATGAACACCACTCCAAATTTCACAACTACATCTTCAAAGAACAATTGTAGTACTTCAAGTCAAAAGACAAGAAGGTCCACAAAACAATCAAGGGCATGCTTAATGTGTTGTCGAATTTGAACACAACTATGTGCCATGCATTATTAAAGATCAAGCCTTAATGCTTCCACCAATTGCTTTCCTTAATTTTTCAAAGGGATCAAGAAATGATTTGCCATTGCAAAACACACAAATTGTAAGTGATGATGAATAGGGTAATGTTCATGAGTTCAATAGTGCTTGAAATAATACAAACTACAAGATGTAATTCAAGGACATTTCAACAATTCAAGCTCAATTCTAAATGGTTTTAATTGACACATTTGAATTCCAATAAATATATGCATTATAAATACGCCATACACATTGTTGATCAATACCAATAGATTGATGCATTACAAATACATGAAACACATTACAAATCACTTCCAATTCTAATAAATTATTGTATTGCAAATACGCTAGACACATTTCAAAGATCAATTCCAAGAAATTGATGCACTATAAATACATGAAACACTAGAAGAAATCTCCCAAAATGCAACCAATGCATTTGCAACTATATGCAACTAATTGTCATTTACAACTAGCTCTAATTGTTTTTGCAACTATTTTACACTTTCAACCATTCTTGCAACTATGTTACAACTACATTTACAACTAATGACTTCTTCATCCTACACATTAAATTTTTTTTCATCCATGATCAAACCCATATGTCCCATTAGTTGCAAATGGAACCAAACTTATTCGCACTACTAGGGTGTCAAGATCGCCCTTAGTGGTATACATAGGTGTATTAGGAAACTTTTGAAAAGTATGTGTACTTTTGTTAAGTTTTATTAACAATATCATGGGGGCATGTTTCCAGTGGTGTATTTATAAAATTGTATTTAATGTGTATTTAAGCAAATTAACTACCTACCTACCTACTTGTATATGTTATTTTAACTACCTAACTTAACTTATCCACCTATCTACTCATATGTTTACCTATCGTGCCTAAATTACCTACCTAAAATAAACTACCTATAATGAGAATTATTTTTAATTAATTGATGATTAATAGTTCATATGTAGTATTTATAATTAATATTTCAATATTATTCAATATATTAGTTATTTATTTGTTCCTAAATAAATATTAATCAATTATTTATAAAGAAAGAAAGAAAGAAAGAATTAATATTTAATTCATAATGGTTACTGTAATAATATTTTAGTTATTTAAAATTATATTTATGAACTATTCATCAATAATTTATAACTAACTAAATTATTTGATTGAGTAATTCATAATTATTTAAAAATTAATTAGTTAATTATTTACTTATTATTTAAATCTAATTACTAACTGGTCAATATTTCAGTTATTTATCTGAAAATTTTAAAAATATTAAGGAAAACTTATAAGTAATCATTTGATTAATTAGTTATTTTTCAGTCATTTATTTTTTAATATATGAATAATGAATTAATAATTTATAACTATATGAGTTAGTTAATTGATTATCATATAATAATAAATAAAAAATATTCTTATTATTTATTAGTTACTTATTAATTAGATTTAATTATTAATTGGTCAATATTTTAATTATTTATTCTTAAATTTAAAAAATATTAACGAAAATTTATAAATAATAATTTGGTTCAATAGTTATTATTTCAGTCATCCATTTTTTAATATATGAATTATGAAATTATAATTATAATTAAATTAATGTATTACTTATTATTTAAATATTGAATATTAAATGGTTAATAATTTATTTATTTATTTATTTATTTATAAAATATTTAAAAAAATGTAATTATTTGGTCAATTAGTTATTATTTCAATCATTTATTTTTCATATATGAATTATGAATTAATAATTTATAATTAAATGAGTTAGCTTATTAAATAGTTGGTTAATTATTTATGTACTTAATTATATAATTTATAAAATAAAAAAGGAGGACAAAAGATATGAAATAAACTTTTTGGTTGCAATTTAGTTTGCAACTAAATTACAACTTCAACTTTTATCCCATATGTTTTGTCCTTTACTTCCATCTTGAGAAGTATATAATGAGGAGGTTTTGTCGTACACTTTCACATAAGAAACACATGCCAATTGGGATGAGCTAATCAAAAGTGCTTAACCTTTTAAGGAATTTAACCCTAAGGGTTAAACCCAAAACAAATTAAAAATACTTACCTACTTATTTACCTACCTAGTTTAACCTACTTACCTACCTACCTACATAGTCCAACCTACCTACCTACTTATTTACATACCTACCTATTCCCACTTAAACATTGATTTTAATTTATTTTGACCAAAATTTAAAAATGCCATGTGGCATATTAGTATCATGCCATGTCACAATCTAAAACCATTAACAATAAATGAAGAAAATCCACCATCTATTTTTAAAACAATTTTTTTAAAAACAATTTTTATTTGCCATATGTCATTATGTAAATTGTTGATTTTTATGGTAATATATGGATGGCATACAATAGTATATGGATGGTGAAATGTTTTGTTGACCATTGACTTCATCCACACTTGCAACCAATGTTTTATGCAACTTGTCTAATGCAACTAAGCAATTTTAAATAGCAAATGTCTTTTGCAACTAAAATATAGTTGCAAATGGTAGTTTTTTTTTCTAGTTTTCTTTCAGTTCCAATAAATTACTATATTGCAAACACACCAAACACATTTCAAAGATCAATTCCAATTCTAGTAGATTGATGCAATGCAGATACACCATACACATTATAGACACATGTGTTCATGAATTTGAAAAAAAAAACTTGCAAGGATTCAACATTCAAAACATCTAGGATTTTGTGGTCTATGGTTACTTAGGTATTGTTCAATTGCAATGTGTTGAGTGACCCTAAATATCTCCCCTTGTTGTAATGTAAGTTTAGCATCATGTTCATTTACTTGCTCACCTCATATTCAATTATTTTCCTTCTATTATCTCTTGTTTTGCCACATTCTCCACCTCTAGGTGTATCATGAATTCATCAATGTCATAATCTTTCCCATTTCATAATCATATTATGTAAAATGTAGTAATAGATGACCACATTAGGAAGGAAATGCACATCCAAGTTTGATTTGATGAACAATTCTTGAATGGTTTTCTTTAAAATCCCAAAACTATTTTCGATTACGACTTTTGCATGATTGAACTATTTGTTGAACAATTCGTCAAAAAGAGAATGTGGAGCTCCAATTTATTTGTGATGCACCATCAACCATAGATGCAAGGGATAACTTTTATCCCTAATTATGTATGGTTTGATGCCCTCATGTGAAGTCCATTCGTTGAACAAATCTCCCCAAGTAGTTCTTTGGTAAATTGAAGATAATTGCAACACTCTTTCATCATTCATAGACCTTGACATCCCCACAAAGACATCAAGGAACCATTTCCTATTATGAACAAATATGGCTTGTAGTTGCATATTGTATGCTTTGGATTTGAATGAGTAATAGTCTCTTACAAAGGATGGACTTTTGGTGTTGGTATATGAATTTGAAAAACATCAATGGCTCTTTGGATACTTGACATCCTTGAAAACTCCTTGAAACCCTCCATCACATGAAACAAATTATTTCCTCGAGCCCATTGAATTAGGTTCTTGAATACCTTGTTCACCACATGCATGAATTCATAGAAGACCAAGTGAATTGTGGATTTTTCAATAATAAAAAATTCATTGCATTACAAATAATTAGATGCATGTGCTAACTTGTATAACAAGCAAGCTACCTTGATGTTCATTAGGATAATGCACTTATACCTCATATTTTTGTTTTCCATTTTATGTTTTAATCTTTTATTTAGTTGCTTCACGAAACACTTACTAACCGTGTGCAAGCAACATATTCTGGACATACTTGCTACCTTGTTTTCTATTTGAAAACACCAAAAAAATAATCTTTTAAACTTTTAACCTTCTTCTAATATTTGAAAAAAATTGAAATTTTATATTTTTTTCATGGGCATTTCTAATTTCCTTTTAACTTCTCAAAGCAATTTGTGTCATATCATTTGGATTAAAAAAAAAATACTTGCAAAACATTACACCTACTTTCAAGTATTTGAATTTTTTTTTGAAATTTTCACAAATTTTAAGTTTAATTCAAGTAATTGAAGGTAACATGATTATAACAGTTTTGCTTTTGAAGTCTATGCAAAAAATAATTAAAATATACCCAAAAATAATATTATTATCCCCATAAAATCATATACTTGTTAGTCCTTTTATTTAAGGACCTCTATATTTTGTTGTTTATTATATTTTTTATATATACTTTACCATGCTTTCATGTTTTCACGCAACCCAAAACTATTCAATACACTTTTTTTTGCATTGCATCATAAGGAATTGAAAAAATCAAGTCATTGACTTTGCTTTAACCAAGCCACCTAAATCCCAACTCTAAAGCAAATTAGCAACAAAAGTTATTTTTTATATATGAAGAATCAATACCTTAATCATCCTTTCAAACATAACTTAATCAATGTTTGTGTTGTCATTCAAAGAAAAGGATTATAACTTGCATATAAAATCAAGTGACTCAAATGCAAATTCCATATGTACATGACCAAGGATCGACAATTATTGTGGTTGGATTACAAGTTGAAAAAATAATGTAAGAAGAATTATTTTCAACTAGTGTGAACCCTGTGCATAATGCACATGTGTGTTATTTCAACAATGTTTTTGGTTTTTTAAAAAACCTTTTCTTTTCAAACAACTGTCCGTGGCCCGGGTGCTAGGCCCGAATGCCGTTCTTGGGAGACGGGCTGATTGCCTCCGGGGCCCTGTCTAGTCCTGTCTAAGGTAGGGTGGTAGGTACCTAGGATGATCTTGTGGCTTCAGCAGGCTCTGTGACCTAGGCTAGTAGGTACCTACTACCTACCTTACAAATAACGATGCGGTGAAATCACTGTCCGTCTGGAGTCACTGTCAGTTGAATTAATAACTGTCAGTTGGGTATAGCCCTGTCACAGATAGACAGACCAATAGACAGACTTGCTAAATTAATATATAAGATGGCCTCATGATGAAAGGTGTCGCAAAAAAAAAATGCATTAAACAAAATACATTATGTTGCAACAAAATTGCAAGCAAAAACACAAGGACATTAAAAACTACAAACAAAACACAAGGACAAAAATAACAATCAAAAGAAAAGATTGAAAGCATTACACAAAATAGGTGTTGTAGAAGTTGAGGAAGATGTTATGTGAATTGACAAGGCATTATACAATGCTACAAATGAAGGTGATGACATTGGAAGCTGATGAAAACATTGCAACAAACAAAAACCACAACTCCATAATGTTGCAATATATTGAAAACATTGCAATGTACAAGAACCACAAAACCATGGTATTTAAAGTGAAGGCACTACAAGTTGATGAAAACATTGCAATGAACAAAAAACATAAAAGCACAATGTTATAAATGAAGGTGTTACACATGAAGGTGCAAGAAATTGAAATGAACAATGGTCAAGCTAATCTCACAACATTATGATGAAATAACTCAAAAGAATTTGTACAAAGGAAGTTAGAAAGGAAATTGGTACCACCTACAAAACTACATGTGATGATGGAAGTTACAAAAGCAAAGTTCAAAAGATATCTACAATGGTTGTTGTGTTTTGTAATCAATGTCATTAAATCTAATCACTTTTTTCTCACGTATTTCATTATCATTGTTGTCATGAATGGTGGTAGGTAGCATTTGATTGTTGGCTTAACCTAACACAATGTGTGAACTGAGAAAACCAAAATATAAAAATCACTAATTAATTTACTAGTTGATGGTGTGAACATTGGTCTAACAAGCATCCTTGAACCATCCACTAATAATCGGGGTAACCTATCTTTAGGTGTGAAGTAACCTTTAATAATAGTTATTAACATATTTTAAGTAACAAGTTTTCGCAAATTTGACAATAGGTATTGTTTTGTTATAATAAACCTATGATTATGGTTACAATTTTATTCAAGTTTTTGAAAAATACAATCTCATTCTTGAATCTTTAATGTTGGAAAGAAAAAATTGACATGAAATAATTCTAGTCCATGTAAATTTCAAAGAAAGATTGCTTACATGTCATAAAAAAATATGATGAAAAATTCACTTGAAAATGAACCTAGAAATACAAATTTTTTTTTACCAATTCCTTGAAACTCAAAGACCTTCCTTTGTACATGTCTTTTGTCGCAACCCTAGCTTTGGGCTTGTAACCAAAGCAAAGGGGTTACAAAGTTGCGGGCCAAGAGGAAGCCCGAGAGTCAAGGTAAAGAGGTCGCAAGGGTGCGGGCCAAGAAGAGCCCGGGAGTCACATCACATATTCTCGGGAGTGTAAAAAAGTGTGAGGGAGTATGAAGGAGTGAACCCTCACATTCCCAAGGCAACTCCCACTTTGGGAAATGGAGTTTTGGTGGACTTCCAAAATTTCAGAGAACAATTTCAAAGGTAAAAGCTCAATGACTTGTGGCGTTCTTTATATCATTGAAAAGCTCTTGGAACGTAGATGTCTAAAATGAGTTCGCATAGCTCATTTGGACATCTAAAACACAAGTTATGGCCAAAAGAAGGGTCGGGAATCAAATTGCCAGTTTGACTCCCGACTAGAAAAAGTTGGGAATTGATCTGATTTACTTAGCTATAGAGGGCGTGCGACATACCGTTGAAAAACTCTCAACGAAATCTACAACTTTGCTTCAATTTGCATCTCGATCCGAGATCTGTTCGCAAAGTTATGGGGCTCCAAAGTCGCGGGAGTCCCAACTGGCGCAATTTCAAGATTTTCACTCAAAAGTCCCGGGAGAGAAAAGCCATTTGGATGTGGTCTCCGTGGCCAACCATAGAATATACTATAAGGGGGAAGGTGATGACTTCCCCCAAGTTCAGGCCGTGATGAGTCTAGTGTGTCCGTGTTGCCTGTGGCTTGTCCTAGCACCATGTTCCATGTAAACTTCAAAGAAAGATTGCTTACATGTCACAAAAAAATATGATGAAAAATCCACTTGAAAATGGCCCTAGAAATACAAATTTTCTTTTACCAATTCCTTGAAACTTAAAGACCTTCCTTTGTACATGTCCTTCCCTTATAGTAATGCCTTATAATTGTTATTTTTATTCCACACCTCCTTACCTAGCTTGGGTTGACAAATATTAATTTTTTGAAACATTTAATAATTAGATATGGATACAAAATGCTTTCATGTGGATCGATATTTTTATTTTTTATATAATGATGAATGGGGTAATATTAAAATTGGTTCCCAAATCTTGGAAATTATAAACTTCTTTTTGAAGGCCAAACACACACTTGCCTAGTATTTCCCAAAATTCATGAAGAGGTGATGTACCCTTCACTAAATATATTTTAGCAAAAACAAATTATTAAAACACATATCTAATTATTAGATATTATAATCAAACATGCCCATTTAACACTAGTTTTTTGCTTTGTATCTTTCTTTACACTTATGATGGTGAATGTGTCCAATCCATGTTGCTAATTAAAGTTTACCATATCATTAAAAAAAATTTGGAATTTTTAAAATTAACAAATGACCCTAGGCCACATTTCAACTGTTGATTTAAGTCCATTTCAATCATCCATACCTAAAAATATAGAATTTAGTGAAAATTTCTTGTCATAAATGACATTTGTTGATTTCAACATGAATTATGAAACATATGTTAAAATTCATAAGACCAACAATAATATAAAATATATAAGATATTCCATATTATGATGATTGAAGTGGTTCACTATTATTCAGAGATAAATGCAATCTTAACCTTTTATCTCATAATGGATGAAGTTCATCCATCAACATCCAATTTCATTTATAAATTGGATAAGAATGACTAATAATATTTTTTCACCCATGATATATACATTTTTAGGAAGAAGGTTGCTTTCAGAGATTCCTTAGATGACGAGCCTTATGAAAAATTTCACAACCTAGTCCCATAAAAAAATATAAATTAAATTAAATTAAATGGTGTGTGTCTTGACGGCAACGACTGATGAACTGTGTAGTACTCCGTTTCCGTTCCGTTTTATGACTGGTTTGTGGCTGGTGGCCCCTTGCTCCCTCCCTACCACACTCCCTTCCTTCCTTCCTTTTCTGTCTCTCTCACTCTGTGCGCCACAACGGTGTGCACGGAATCGGTGGCTCGCTTGCTCACGTAATTGCGACCTTTCTGTTGTCTCGTCTCGTCTTGTCAGTAATAGAGTTAGTACTAGTTGTAGTAGTCCACAATCGCTCTACGTATCTTTCTTTTCTCTCGCAGCAATGTACGTTTGAAACACCTCTGGCCCCCCCCCGCCCCTCTCCTCCCTTCCCGCACCTTCTGTACTCGTCCTTTGCATCTTGAGGAGGAGAAGAAAGAAAAAGCTTGTCCTGTGCTGCGCTTTGCTGGTCGTTGTGTGTGCGCGAGTCGTTGCAGTAGCTCACATTTGGAGAGTGGGATTTCAAGGCAGAGAGTGTTGTTGAGAGAGAGAGAGAGAGCGAGCGAGCCTCAAAACGCGCTGAGCGCTTTCGTTCGTTTGTGCTTTGTGCGTGAAAATTGTTTATGAACTAGGAGGTCGCGGTTATAAGGGGGTTCTTAGCAGCGTTGTTGTTCATTTGCTTGCTTTTGTGGGGTTTCAATTCTTGGAGAGAGAGACAGAGAGAACGCGCGCGCAAGAAGCTTGCAACCATATTCGTCAGTAATTATATTGTGTAGTTCTGGTTTCTTTCAAGTGGAGAGGAGTGAGAGCGCTAGCTTCCGCAGCGTAGCAAGAAAGTAGAGAGACTCGATAGACTCCTAGTGGTGCTCGCTTGCGGACCCACAGACTCGTCAAGACGTGATCAAGGGGCAAGAATTTCAATACCCAAGTACGTGTTCATTTATGCTGATCATGCATTGCACATCTTCCAT
>Ga0116227_10009937_pt1 | contig 16931 bp, 12 predicted proteins | sample S1TSphgellanicum_FD_89693 | JGI IMG/M metagenome (GOLD analysis project Ga0116227, IMG submission 89693) | Host-associated microbial communities from peat moss isolated from Minnesota, USA - S1T2_Fb - Sphagnum magellanicum MG | ecosystem: Host-associated > Plants > Peat moss > Unclassified...
TCGCTTTCTACCGGTAGCATCTAAAACAAATATAAATTTGCCCTTTGCCTTGCTCAACAAAGGCCAGTTCTGGTGCAATACAGCCTCTTCCAGAGTTTTGTATTTTCCTTTAACATCTGCTGGTGTTATTACCTTATCATGACCTAAATTTTCGAGAATAACAGCATCCAGCTGATCGAAAATTTTACTTGTAAATACTTCAGGAATAGTAAATCCCTTACTCCTGATCGTATCATCTTTTGCCTCTAAAGTGACAAAAACAGGTGTATGATCGGGATGGGCCAGCGACCATTTTTTTAATTGTTGCAAAGCAGTTTTTAAGGTGAGCGCAGAAGACCTGAAATCCAAATCCGGAACGTGTAAAACTTTAAAACCTGGTGTCTTCATTTCTCCTTGCTGATCAAAAGCTGGCTGTCCTTTTACCTGATCAAAACCTTTAGGATGTGCGTATTTACCGCCTTTTTCATCAGCATACACATCAATCTCTAAGTTTCTTAAGCCCAGATTCAACTGTGCCGGCATCGGGATATGTTCATAATCCAATGCATTGGCAGCAATAGTATCCTGAGATTTAAATACCTTAAACAATGCAGGATTAATGGCCTGTTTATAACTGTTATGAGAACCAATTACCTGAATTTTATTTATGGGTAAGTCTTCTTTTTTAGCAATCAAGCCTATTGCAGGCAATACCATCAATAAGCCAATACAGGTAACCAGTCTCATATTTTTAAAGTTTATAGGTAAATTAATAACCAGGATTTTGTTTCAAATTGGTATTTAACTTTAACTCATTAGCCGGAATCGGGTAAATTCTTCTGGTTAAATCTTTGTTCATGGATAATACATCGTTCGGGAGCGGATATTCTGTTTCAAATTGTCCGAAACGGATTAAATCGTTTCTTCTCCAGGCTTCCCAGCTAAATTCACGGGCTCTTTCATCAAGCAAAGTGCTTAAGGTTACCGTAGTGGCTGCAGTGGTACCAGCGCGACTTCTTATTTTATTTACCAGCAACAATGGTGTTTGCAATTCGCCATTTACAGTAGTGGCTGCTGCGCCTCTTAAAATAGCTTCCGCCTTCATCAACATCACATCGGCTAAACGTAAAACCGGCATGTCATTTCCATTTAAACGGGTGGCCTGGATAGCATTTACATCTGGCCAGTATTTTACGGAACGCACACCTTTTGCCTGATCGGCTACGGTATTGCCTAAATCCATCGGTTTGCCTGGTTTAAGAATTAAATCTGGTGTAATTTCAATTTGAGTAGTTGTACCAGCAACAAAAACAGGTTTTGATAAATCAGGCTTGCGGTTTGCATCTGGCGCATATTGCTTACCGATTAACCAAAAACTGTTGCGAATATCATTGGTTAAATTAAAACGGTTGTAATATTCTGGCGTGGTACTCATGGCAATACTAAAACCTACGTTTATACCGTATGATGCTGCCAATGCCGGATAGAAACCAAACCTGGTTATTTGGTTACCTGGAATCTGCTGATCGTAAGGAATGGCAAAAATGGTTTCGTTTACCTGTGGTCCGTTATTTACATCAAAAATATCGCTATACTTCGCATCAAGTGCATAATTGCTGTTTTTCAAAATTTGATCAGCCATGGTTACCGCATCATTATATCGTATCTTTCCAGTATAAACTTCTGCGTTTAGATACATTTTTTCCAATAAAGCATAAGCCATCGCCTGCGTTGGCCGGCCATAAACCAGTACACGATTGTTGTTATCTTTAACAGGAAGTTGTGACACAACGGCTAAAAGTTCTTTTTCGATAAATTCAAAAACTTTTTCACGGGTTTGATTTCCAGGCAGGGTACTTACCGGGAAAGTATCAATAATAGGCACGTTTCCATACAAATCCATCATGAAGTAATAATATAATGCCCTCATGGCTCTCACTTCAGCTAAACTTGCTGTTTTAGAAGCCGCTGAAACAGCAGATTCATTGGTAAGATTGATTAAACGGTTGCAATTGTTAATGCCACCAAAACCCCACTGCCAAATGTCTCGAACATTCGGGTGATCGATGGTCCAGGTGTGGTAATGAAGCTGGCGATACTGACCACCGTCGTCAAAATTTCCATCCCGGGCAGGAATGATTGCTGCATCGGTAGAAAGCTCCTGCATTCTCCAGTAAGGCACACCATACTGTGAAGATAAATTAGAATACATGGTTCCAAAAAGTGCTGCATAATCAGAATTAGTAACCGGAAAATTATCTTTCACATATTGAGATTCTACATCGACATCTAGTTTGCTGCATGATTCCAGAACCACCAGGCAAGCAAGAATATTAAATAGGATGATAAACTTTTTCATTTTTATAATTTTTAGAATGATGCACTTACACCAAAGCTGAATGTTCTTGTTTTTGGATAATAATTGTTGTTGTCTATTCCCGGAGTTAATCCTCCGATGTTAATTTCAGGATCTATCCCTGTATAATTAGTAATAACAAATAGGTTGTTTGCGGTAACGTATAACCTGATGGCCTTAATAGAAGGTGTTTTAGGTTTAATGGTATATCCTACCGTGGCGTTATCCAAACGCAGGTAAGAACCACTTTCCAGATAACGATCGGAAATGAGGTAAGCATTAATATCATTGAAAGATTCGCCTAAGGTACTGCGAGGAATATTCTGCAATTTTGCATCGGCCGGGTTATTTAAAGATGCTGCTGTAGCATTTAAAATTTTATTTCCCAACACACCGCGAACAAGGAAATTCATATCCCAGTTTTTGTAGTTGAAACTATTTGCCCAGCCGTAAATTAATTTAGGCTGTGCATCACCAGCAATTTTTGCATCAGTGGTTAAAGGCTGTGTGGCAATGGTTTGTCCGGCAGCATTAATATAAGTACTTACACCTGCAGCATTTTTACCAGCGTAATTCCATAGGTTAAAGGTACCTAAGGCATAACCTGGCTGAATCAGCTGACTGAAATTTCCGGATTGGCCTTTACCACCCAACTGTGCCGTTTGGATGGCTGCTATCTTATAAAAATCATCTGATAAGGTAACAACCTTATTTTTATTGGTGGCAAGGTTTGGAGAGGTTGTCCATTTAAAATTATTTGTTTTAACCGCTACCGCATTTAAAGTAAACTCCACACCTGTGTTTTTAATTTTACCTACGTTCGCTGTTATAGTAGGTAAGAAAAATTGTGTGGTAGACACTTCATAACGATCGTAAATTAAATCAGAAGTTTCCTTGATGTAAAAATCAACCGAGCCCGAAATCCGGTCTTTAAACAAACCAAAATCTAAACCAATGTTAGTGGTTGCCGTACTCTCCCATTTTAAATCAGGATTTTCATTTCTAACCGGGCCAATGGCATTGCTGATGTTTCCATTATTTAAGAACTTGTTACTTCCGGAAAGTGTTCCGTAAATCAGCAATGAAGAAAAAGCATCAAAACCTAAACTATTTCCTGATACCCCATAACCAGCACGCAATTTTAAATCACTGATTACTGGAACCGCTTTCATAAAGTCTTCACCTATAATTCTCCATCCTGCAGAAACAGCCGGGAATAAACCCCAACGGTTGTTTCTTCCAAAGGCAGATGAACCATCATTCCTTAAAGAAGCCTGTAGCAGGTATTTTTCGTTATAATTATACTGAACCCTACCATAATAAGAAATTAACCTCAAGGTAGAAATGGGCGCATTGTTAAAAGCTATCTGTGATAGTAAACTAGGATTGGAAAGAAACAAGTTATTATAACCTAAATTATCATTTGAGAAATTCTGTGTAGTTACACCAAATCCATCATTGGTTCTATCTTCCTGCCATGAATAACCACCTAGTAATTTCAGACTGTGTTTTCCAAAAGTTTTATCGTAATTAAAATAGCCTTCCAGTACCTGACTCTTATTTAAAACATCGATTTTTTGCGCCTGACCATTTACTCCTCTTGCCAAACCAGATTGGCTATTCAGGTAAGTGCTATAATTATTCTGATCTCGTTGCGATGATACACTCGCTGTAAATTTTAATCCGTCGATAATGTTTAGCTGTGCCATTCCATTAATCAACGTCTTGTTGTTCAGGTTATCAATATCATTGTTATCTACTATGGATAAAGGATTCCGGGTGCCGCTTCCGGTACGGTTATAGTTTTCTTTATAGGTTCCGTCAGCATTGAAAGGGCTCACCGTTGGCAAATAAAACAGCATGTTAGATAAAGCCTGTGATTGGTAAATATCTGAGCTTTTTGAATTGCTATTGGTAACCGTTAAACCGAGCTTCAACCTATCATTAAAAAATTTTTGGTTTAAATATCCCCTTACAATTGTCCGCTTTAACGAAGTGTTTTTTAAAATTCCCTGATTATCCAGGTAGTTTACGCTGGCGCCATAATCTGAAGCCTGACCCGAACCACCAAAAGAAACATTATGATTTTGTGAATAACCTGTTTTTTCTAATAAAGATTGCCAGTTGGTATCAGAACCATCGTCATCAACCGAGTTTAAAGTCTGTTTATTATCTGCAAGGTATTGTCTCAATTCAGGTGCAGAAAGCATATCGTATTTTTTTGATACCTTTTCTACCGCAGCATAACCGTTGTATGAAAGCCTTGACTGCCCATTTTTAGATCTTTTTGTGGTGACGATGATTACGCCATTGGCTGCGCGTGAGCCGTAAATTGCTGTTGAAGAAGCATCTTTCAGAATGTCGATATTTTCAATATCAGATGGTGCCAATAAATCAATAGATGCACCAGGCACGCCATCAATAACATAAAATGGCTCCTGCGCCGCACCTTCTCTTAATGTAGATGGGCCACGTAAAATGGTAGAGGGTTTGGCATTTGGATCACCGCTTTTAGTTACGTTTAGTCCGGCTACCTTTCCTTGTAAAAGTTGTGCCGGATTTACCATTACACCCTGATTAAATTCTTCAGATTTAATAGAAGTTACTGCACCAGTTAAATCTTTTTTATTTGCTGTTCCGTAACCAATTACCACTACATCTTTTAAGGTTTGGTTATCAGGCATGATGGTTACGTTAATCTTTGTTTGATTACCAACATTTACTTCCCTTGTGATTCCTCCAAGCATGGAAAAAACCAACATATCGGTACTTTTAGCCTGAATACTATAAAATCCGTCTGAATTGGTTGATGTACCAATATTACCCCCTTTAATTCTGATGGTAACACCAGGAATAGATTGATTGGTTTCGTCAATAACTTTGCCCGTAATCAGTTTACTACTCTGGGAGTAGCTATTTAAGGCGAAAAGTAGCATTAACATGGCCAGACACTGCCACCTCTTGAGAAAAGACAAAGAAATGAATTTGTAATTTGATTTCATGAATGAATAGTTATGATTGTTTGGTTTTTAACCCTTCAGGCAAACATCAATCAGGTGCTTGTTAGGTGCCACAAAGATGGAATGACAGCGTTAGGAATTTGGTTAGTCAAGGTTATGTTATTGTTAACATACGGCGCTCTATTTTAACAGAATATTAAAATTATGCCGTGTTGTAAATCCTTTTAGCTTAAAAACAGATGATTTTTGAGTTAATCACTACCTAAATTTTTTAAGAGAGAATTGCTATTGCGTTCACATTATTACTGATGCGATTAATAGTTATTGATAAGATAACATCAACTGTGTAATAAGTTAAAGATACTTTACTTGCTTTGCGATTATTTAATAGAATCTAAATATGCAAAACATGTCATCAAAAATCAGTGCTGATCTTCAGGCATTCATTAATAAATTTGAGCCTTCTAAATTTAAGGTGATGCCTAAAGGCATAGAAATTCGTGGAATTAATGATATGCACCGAAATATTACCCACGCAAAGGAGATCATTGAAATGCTAGAGCTGAACCTGGAAGTTTCACACAATGCCGAGATGTTAAGTTACAAAGGTTTTGAGGTGAATAACCTACAAATCAGCTTATAAAATTATTGCTGCACATCACCGCTGAAAAATTAGCCCATCTTACAGTAAAACCTTTGCTTATTATAGGATGTTGTTTGAGTATTGAAATTGAATACTTAAAGCTATAATAGCAATAATATATATGATGGGAGAAAACAAAATAATATACAGCAATTTACTAGAACTTTCTACGAGCGATTATCGGTTAACGGAAGGTGAACAAGACATAAAAGGGTGGAAAGTAAGAAACGAAAGCGGCATTACAATTGGTGAAGTAAAGGATCTGTTATTTGACCCGGAGCACCTTGCCGTGAGGTATATGGTGGTTAACCTGGAAAATACTGGCAATGAGCCTGATGAAAAGCCTATTCTGATTCCGATTGGTTTAGGTCATCTGCATGATCAGGAAAATGTGGTGGTGCCAGACTTTCATACAGATCAACTTCATGCCATGCCGTTATACATTAAAGGTGAAGTTACCCATCAAACAGAAGATACCATCAGAGATGTTATTGGTAGTCCTGCTGCGTTAAGAATGGAGGAAAAAATAACTGAACTGGATCGTAAGTTATTTTATGATCATCATCACTTCGACCGAAAGGGATCTCTAATAAAAAGAGATAATGATGCGGATGGTTTTTCAGGTGATGCCAATGCTGCAGATCGTGGAGAAGAACGCAAAACCATTCATGAACTGATCGATCAATCTAAATCATCATAAATCAATCTGCGAAGTCTGAAAGCCCTGTGCGGCAGAAAGACTTCGCCATTTTCACTTGCAGATTGAAAAGGTTTACTCACCTTATTCCTGATAAAACTTTGTCAATCAACTTAACTTTATCCTCACTGTTAAGCTTTTTCTATAATTTTATTTAAACCAATAATGTGTGAAGCCCTTCCATGCATGTCATATCTTGGCTTTCCGAATGCCCGGATCCAATGAATAGATCCATCTTTCCATTTCACTTCATATTCTGCGTGATATACATCATTACGGTCTATAGCATCTTTAACAGACTTTTTTATCTGCTGTCTGTATTTGGGTAACATGGCCTCGAAAAGATCAGAATAATCAAATTCGTCATCTATCTGATAACCATAGTTTCGCTTAAATTGATCATTTGATGTCATCTTTCCGGTAGCAAATTCAACTACAGTGTAGCCCATTTCTCCGGCTTCAATTGCACTCATCAGAACAATGTTAGCTTCCTGATTCAATTGTTTTGCTATAACTTGCTCGGTAATATCTGCCAGTATAAAGATGATATGATTTGATCCATCTTCTATACCCCTGGTCAATTGCATGGTTACATTGATGTATAGATTTTTTAACTGATGATCATTCCATACCAATAGCCTAAGCTCTTTACCTTGCTGAGGCATTCCTGTTTTCCAAACCTTTTTAATTAATGTCAGAAAATCCTGTTCTTCCAAATCCGGAATCACTGTAGAAAGTGATTCCCCAATAACAGTAGCATCTTTATTTAAAATTTCCAGCAAAGTTTGATTGGCCTGCTCGAAAATATGATCATCTCCTGAAATAACTCCAATGGCCATAGGCGCCTGCTGAAACAGAATTTCAAAATGATCCTGAAGGCCTTCCAGATCCCGATTGGCTTTTGCGATTTGCTGTTGATAATCGATTAATCCGGCATTATCAGCTACAATATGCTCGTTCTCGATCATTAAATGATCTGTTTGCAGCTTCATTCCAGCCAGATCCATCACCACTTTGGCAAGTCCCTTCAAAATTCCCTGTTTTGTTTCATCGAATTCCATAGGCTCGTACCCCATTACGCACAATGCACCAATCCGATATCCATTGTCAGAAATTAATGGTGCGCCTGCATAAAAACGCACATTATATACGTTATTTGCCAATTCAGGTATTTTAAAAACATCTTCAATAACGGTTGCATCATCATATTTAATCACCTCATTACAAAGGCTTTCCCTACTGTAAACTTTCGATTGACTTCCAAATCCAATATTAGCTTTAAAGAATACCTCGTCTTTGTCTACAAAAGAAATCAGACAAATTGGAAGGTCAAAAATTTTGGCAGTCAGTTCGGCTAACCGATCAAAACTGGCTTCAGCTGATGTACCAAGAATTTGATAGCGATTAAGTGCTTTTAACCTATCAGCTTCGTTTTGGGGATGTTGAGTTGAATTTCTCATATTTAGGATTGGAGGTGACTTATAATATCTAAGGATTTTATTAAAAAAATCTATTAACCAGGATCAGCAACTAAATGCCAGGCCAGTATTTAAATTTATGGGCTATAAAACAGGATCAAACATTTTTGATGTATCATCCTTTAAAATCAGCGACAGCTTCTTTATCAATTTGAAGCGCATCGCTGTAATTAAAAACTAATGAACGGTTACGAGTGGGTTTATTCTTTTGATCAACAAAATTTTTCCGGCTAAGTTCTTTATAAGAATGATTTCCTCTTCTGGCTATAGTCACCGCACTTAATAATGATACCGGTACAAAAAGAATCCATACATCACCATCTACCGGACAGTTTGCAACTTCAACCCAACCACTACTGGCAGCATCAGGATATAATGTATAACTGCTTTCAACAGATTTATCGCCGCTATTATATAGCCTGCAGTTACTGGTATTACCAACCCTTGTAAAACCACATGTTGATGTTCTGTTGCCTGGTGTCCGAAGGAAATAATCATTACCTCTGCCAGAGGGTTCAGTATAAAGTACATTATCAACAAGGCAACCTCTTACAGCATTTTGTGCAAACATCTCGTTTGTACAGCATAAAATAAATATCAAAAATAAAATAAATTTTTTCATAAAATACCCAAAGGGTATGTATTAGTTTACATAAAATCATCAAAAAGGGGAAGAGGGAATATTTTACTTGCGGCTAAAAAGAAAAAGGAATCATTGTCACAAAACTACGTAATTACACATATTTTGGACTTATTAAACATACAATAGTAGAAATTGTTGTACGTAATGACTTTTCAATGAACTTAGTTAATCATACTTAAAAGTGCTCCTAAGCGCATTTTTAGCGTTTAACGTATTACTAAATCGAATAAAGTATTAAATACTAGAGTGGTCTTTACCAGATTAGATTTATCATAAAGCTGATACAATTAAATTCAAAAAAAAAGCAAGGAAGGAACCACTCTCCCCTGCTTATCATTAACTAAATCTAAATTGCCTCAAAGGTACTGACCGAATGGAAACTATCCAAATTATAGCAACATTGTTGCATTAATAATTTTACCGTTTTGTTTGTATAAAGGGCAGCCTGGTCTTCTTGTACGCATATGAACAGAAACTGATCGATACCGGACACCTTTGATCCTCAATTTCTCTAAACCATTGATTAAAGCTATTTAGAATAGTTTTTTTTGCGTTGGCATAACCTTGGTTAACATGCAAAATTAAAATAAAAACACTATTCATTTAAAAATAGAAATTATGAAAATCACTATCAAAACCAAGATCGCAACTGTATTTATCGCAATCCTTTTTCTAACCACCATCTTTCCGACATTTATCTATGCCGTAAAGGCCTATCCTATTGAGATTAAGTCGTTAGCTTCATTTAGAAAAATTTCAGTAAAAGGTAATATAGAAGTGATACTGGTGCAAACAAAAGACATTGGTATTAGCTATGCAGAAGATAACCTTGGATCTGTAAATGTAATTCAAATTGGTCCATTGCTTCGCATTACAGCCAAAGGTACAGAGAGGAGTAAAATCTTCATTTATGTTAATGATCTTTATAGAATTGAAGCTGAAGATCATGCTGTTTTGAAAACCCAGGGCAAATTGAAAATTCCAAATCTTCAAATATTCCTGAAGGGCGAGTCTCAGGTAGAAATAAATAGTGAAACCTCTTCGCTCTATACTAATATTTCAGATCAGTCAAAATTGACCCTTAGCGGATCTACAGGTAACCATTTCCTTGTTACAGGTAAAGCGCCCAGGCTAACCTTTGAAAATTTCGCAGCTTTAAAAACTTCTATTAATCCAATAGAAAGTTCGGTAATGGATAAAGAGATTGCCTTAAATTTCCGCACTGGAAAAGAAAGTAATTAAATCCATTAATATGTTGCACTGGTCAATTTGTGCATAGTATTGAATTTTCATTTCGTTTTGGGTAGAAATATTGATGGTTAGAATATTTTAAGAGCTGATTTACAGAGGTTAAAGGAGAAAATGGTAAGATCCAGCGTATAACTAATTGATTTCAAAATGGGGATGTATTCATCAACCAGTGATTATGGATATTGAGCTAGTGATCAAACTTATAAAAGCTTTATAAAAAATGCAAATGCGATAAGACGAGCTTATCGCATTGCAGAAACATACGGGATGTTTATGTTGGAGAGCATTGTTATATCTGCTTCAATAAATAATGTTTAAATGTAGTATTTCTAAGATGAAAAAACAATAGCTCATATGATTAACATGTAACGTAAAAAATACATTTGGTATTTTTAAAACAAACAAATTATTTACATAAACGTCATAAAAAACTTATAACCTTGATTATATGAAAAATACAGCATCTTGACAACTTAATTTCTTTTGATTTTTATCAACAACTATTAATGAATTTAACTGATTATATTATCATCAAAAAAAAAGGTAATGGATTAATATCCTAATATAATCTGCACTTAGCTTTAGAATTGTATCAAACATTTTTGCGATAGACTGCTTAAAAGCTTGCCTGTTATGGTTATTAATTACCTTTTAGAAGATTTGTGCAATAACCCAAACAAACACAAACTTTTAGAGTTGTATTCAAAAATAAAAATTAATGGAAAATCATACAATGCTTCAATACTTCGAATGGTATTACCCTAAAGATGGTAGCCTTTGGAGAAAAGTTCGTGACGATGCAAATGGATTAAAGGAAATGGGAATAGATTCGATTTGGTTACCCCCAGCCCATAAAGGGATGGACGGCACAGAATCTACTGGATACGATTCTTATGATCTTTATGATTTGGGCGAATTTGATCAGAAAGGTAGTGTTGCAACTAAATACGGAACTAAAGAAGAATATATTGAAGCTGTAAAAGCAGCAAAAGAAGCAGGGCTTCAGGTATATGTAGACATTGTGCTTAATCACCTTGGCGGTGCTGATGACTTTGAGCCAGTGATGGTAAGAAAGGTAAATCCAGAAAACCGGAACGAATTTATTTCAGAGCCATTTGAAATTGATGCCTATACCAAATTTACCTATCCTGGCCGGAATGGAAAATATTCTGAATTTAAGTGGGATTATCAATGTTTTACTGGTGTAGATTATGATGCCAGAACACAAGAAACAGCAGTTTATAGCATTCAAAATCAATATGGTGAGGGTTGGGAAGAGGTAATAGACCATGAAAACGGCAACTATGATTACCTCATGTTAACTGATATAGATTTTAGAAACCCTGCTGTAAGAGAAGAACTTAAAAGATGGGGAAAATGGTTTCATGAAACCGTAGGTTTTGATGGTTTCAGACTGGATGCAATCAAACATATGCCCCATGCTTTCTTTAATGAATGGCTTGACTACCTTCGTGCAGAATTGGGTGCTGAGCTTTTTACGGTAGGTGAATATTGGTCGCCATACGATTTGCAGTCCATGCTTAATTATATTGATGCTACCGAAGGACGCATGTCGCTTTTTGATGCTTGTCTGCAGGCGAATTTCTCAAAGGCCTCTAAAGCTGGGGAGTCATTTGATTTAACGACTATCTTAAATGGAAGTTTGGTACAGGTGCGCCCGGAACTGGCAGTTACCCTGGTAGAAAACCATGATACACAACCACTGCAATCCTTAGAACAAACTGTAGAACCATGGTTCAGGGCGCATGCTTATGCCATTATTTTACTTCGCGAAGCAGGTTATCCATGTGTATTCTACTCGGATGTTTATGGATCTTCTTATACAGATAAAGGAACAGACGGAAAGGATCATGAAGTAACCATGGAATCACTTCCGCAATTGGGGCAATTATTAAGCTTAAGAAAACACAAAGCTTATGGTTTTCAGCGTGATTATTTTGACCATCCAAGCTGTATCGGTTGGACAAGAGCAGGCGATGAGGAACATGAAGGCTCTGGTTTGGCTGTGGTTTTATCAAATGGCGAGGCAGGCAATAAGCGTATGGAAATGGGTGCTCAATTTGCAGGAAAAACTTTTACAGATTGTTTAGGACACTTAGAACAACAGGTGACCATTGATGAAAATGGATGGGGAGAATTTCTATGTGATGCCGGTTCAGTATCGGTTTGGGCAGTATGCAATGATTAAACCTGAAAAGACAATCCTATAATTTCAAATATTGTAAATAATGAGTTCATTGCATCAGCTTTTGCCTGGTTGTAATGAACTCATTTTCATTTCAGTATTCTTACTGATAAGCCTAATCATTATCAGGATGACGCAAAAGTTCTTAGATCAATTCCTACAGATTAGCATCCGACAGCCCATAAATCTTCTAATCAGTTAGTTCATAATTCCATAAAAATAAAACAATGTTAGTTTACATCGGTTGCTATAGGTATTAGAATTTACTCAAGTGGTTTATCTTATTATTTTATATATAATTCAGATCAACCTCCTATAAAACTCAAATAAATGGCCTATGATTGATGAAAAACTAAAGGAAGCAGAAATTATTTTTGAAGAAGTAAAAAAGAATGCTGAACTGCGGGTAGCACTTCTGAAACTAGACACTGTACATTATGTAGCAAAGTTAAGTGCCAATTTAATTACAAATATTTTCACCTTAATCTGCGGTCTTTTAGCCTTTCTGTTTGGAACAGTAACCTTGGGGTTTTTCTTCTCCGATTTATTTAATAGTTATGCATTAGGCTTTGGCGGACTCACTTTATTTTATGCACTTGTTGCCATATTCGTTACGATGATGAAAACCAATTTTATAGAGTCTGTCATCATTAATTTTACCATTCGAAAGTTCTTAAATACACGAGGCAATGAAGACCATAATCAATAGAAATATTAATGATATTGCAACGTTTGATTTGCAGCGTAATGCAATAAGAAAACAAATTGAAAAGAGCAATAGCTATTTGTTACATTCAGCAAGTAAATTGAAAAAGGTTGATTTAAAAAAAATCAATCTGAACGTTGGTAAATCAGCATGGCAAAGTGATATTGAAGCAATGGGCAATATGAGGCAAGAATTTTTGCCACGTATGGCTGGAAAAATACTCAATGCAACTGTACTTCGTAAAAAAGGTTTCCTCCAGCGAATCATACTTTCGGCCGCTGCCAGATTTGGAGTAAAAAAGCTATTAAACCAGCAACAAAAAAAACCATCAACAAGGCCACCTATAAAAACTGCTAATTTTATTAATCCAGTAAAAAATGAACAGCAGATAAAATAATCGATTTTAGGATTATTGTGCATGACTTCCCTATTTTAAATTTATTTCTTCATCCATAATGAAATTTACCGTCAAACAAAACTGTATTTTCTTTAGCCTGATTCTAGCATTTGTGTTTTCTGGTTATCACTGTGAAGCGCAGAATCAAGCAACACCATCAAAAGATACCACCGTTAAAACCATTCCTGATACGCTGCTCTTTAAATTGCAGACAGCCCAATCGGCCATTACGGAGATTAATGTTGCCAATAAAAAAGGTTATCAAACCGAGGCCATTAAGAAACAAATTGAATCCATCAGGGATAATGTAGCACCTCTGATTAAATCTTTTGAAACCAAAAAAGAACTCGATACCAAAGGCTTGTTAAGCTATGACCTCATTTTAAGGGATGCAGATACCAAACTCAAAAGTATTACCGCTATCTTGGTTCAAAGTAGTAACAACCTTCAAAAAATGTCTGATCAGGTAGTTGCTTTAAGCAATGATACCCTGCTAAAAAACGATCAAAATACGAAGGAAATTCAATTGTATCAACCTCAGATTACAGAAATTAAATCACGCTTGCAGTCTGCCGGCAAAACAACTGGAGATCAACTTAATCAGGTAAATACGCTCTTGGCGAGTGCATCTGCCTTAAATGTTAAGGTGAATAACCTGCAAACACAAACTGCAGAAAGATTAGAAATTTCTGGAAAACAAGCCTGGAGCAAACGCGATCCATATCTGTGGGAAGCGCCACTTCAAAATCCTGCACATAGAAGTACTGATAATTTAATTAAGGCTTCCTTTCAGGGACAACAGCAAATTCTTAAATATTTTATAGACTCCACCTGGGATAACCGGTTTCTGGCGATATTAACTTCCATTATATTTTTCATTTGGGTGCGACGAAATTTCAAAAGTTCTAAGCGGGCAGCAATCAGAAAGCAAATTGGAGAATTAAAATTCGAATACTTAAAACCTTTCCCTATTCTTTCTTCACTTATTGTATTGCTTAACATTACCCCTCTTTTTGAGCCTGATGCGCCTTCATTATATGTTGAGCTCATTCAATTCCTCCTATTATTGGTGATGACAATACACCTCTGGAAGGTATTGGAAAAGAAGCAACTTCAGTTTTGGATCATCCTCATTTCTTTATACGCTGTGCTAATTCTAGGAAATGCAGCTGTAGATCAGAGTTTGCCCTTTCGCCTGGTGCTAATGGCTATTAACATCTTTTTTATATGGATGGGTATTCAACTGTCCAGGAAATTAGTTTTTAAAGAGTTTTCCAAAAAGTATGTCCGTTGGGTGTTCTATATCCTGATATTTATGAATATACTCTCCATCCTACTAAATGTATTTGGAAGGGTAGATTTGGCAAAAGTAACCAGCTTAACTGGTGTAATAGGATTGGTTCAACTCATTGGCTTAGGTGTATTTATGCAGATTATACTGGATGCACTTGATCTACAGATGAAAATAAGCTCCTGTAACAAAGGTATTTTTTCGAGAATCAGTCATGATAAAACCAGGGCTAAGCTTAAAAAAATGCTTTCAATCCTTTGCGTGGTGCTATGGGTAATGGTATTAATGATCAACATGAGCATTTTGGGTGGTTTATGGGGTTGGGCGACCGAAATACTTTCAAAACCACGTGCATTTGGAAGCATTCATTTCAGTTTAGGAAACATCTTCTTCTTCATTACCATTATTTACATTGCCAATAAACTGCAAAAACATGTTCCCCTTTTATTTGGTGAAGAGCGCATCACCTTTAATGAAGATAGCGGACATAAAGGATCGAAGGTGGCCCTGGTTCGCCTGGTTATCATTGTAATTGGGTTACTCCTTGCTGTGATGGCCTCTGGTTTACCTATGGATAAGCTTACTGTTGTTTTGGGTGCATTCGGTGTTGGGATAGGTTTAGGTATGCAAAACATTGTTAATAATTTCGTTTCCGGCATCATTTTGATTTTTGAAAAACCCTTTCGCATTGGAGATTATGTAGAACTTGCAGATAAAAAAGGAAAAGTCCGTGACATTGGAATCCGATCCAGCAAACTTTTAACACCTCAGGGTTCGGAAGTGATTATTCCGAATGGCGACTTACTTTCTGGAAGGTTAGTGAACTGGACATTGGGTAATGATTTTATCAAAACCGAACTTCTTTTTAAAGTGAGTGCAGAAAGTAATTTCGAAGAAATCAAAAAAATCATCTCAGAGATGTTGGATGATGCAGAAAATACAGTCAAAAAATTACCACCTGAAGTATTGCTCAATAACATCACCGCAGATAGTTTAGAAATTAAAGTGCTGCTTTGGATCAATAACATTTATGTTGAAGCAGAATTTAAAAGTGATTTCTTACAACAGCTGGTAAAAAAGCTTAAGGATGCCAGCGTTAAAATTATGTAACAGGCAATATTGGTATTGATATTTTCAGTGTATAAATAATATGGTATAAATCATTTCCCGCAAAACTTTTCTGTATGAAGTCAGTTGTGTAATAGGGTATTTCCGAACTACAAAACAGATTTATAATGACAAAAACAACACTGACCGTTAACCAACAGCGTTATGAGCTTAACCTGCTTCCATGGGTTTCTTTACTTGATGCTTTACGTGAACACCTTAAACTTACAGGAACTAAAAAAGGTTGCGATCATGGGCAATGCGGCGCATGTACCATTATTTGTGATGGCAAACGAATTTTAAGCTGTTTAACCCTGGCCGTGATGAAGAATGATTCTGAAATTACGACTATCGAAGGCATTGCCGGAGGTGAATCCCTCCACCCCATTCAGCAAGCTTTTATTGATCACGATGCATTTCAATGTGGTTATTGCACACCCGGACAAATCTGTAGTGCAGTTGGTATGCTGCAGGAAGGTCATGCCCACACCCGTGAAGAAGTTCAAGAATTAATGAGTGGTAACTTGTGCCGCTGTGGAGCCAACATTGGGATTATAGATGCCATTATGCAGGTTAAAGATGGAGGTCATCATGAATAATTTCGAATTTAAGCAGGCTACTGATACCCGGGATGCGATAGATTTAATTAATCATTTGCCTGAAGCTGCATTTGTTGCCGGCGGTACAAACATCATCGATCTTTGGAAGTACAACCTGACCAATCCATCCAGTTTGGTAGATATCAATCACCTCCATGAAAATGCAGAAATATCAATCTTAGAAAATGGGAATATCCGTTTAGGTGCTGCTGTAAAAAATGCAGATACGGCATACCATCCTTTAATTGCTCAAAAATATCCTTTACTTTCTAAAGCCATTCTGGCAGGTGCATCTGCACAAATCAGAAATATGGCCAGCAATGGTGGGAATCTGTTACAGCGTACCCGTTGTTATTATTTTTATGATCCGGATGTACCTTGTAATAAACGCAAGCCAGGTTCTGGTTGTCCGGCAAAAGATGGGTATAATAGAATGCATGCCATTTTGGGAACGAGTGAAGCTTGTATAGCAGTATTTCCATCGGATATGTGTATCGCACTCTCCGCACTGGAAGCCACTGTAAATGTGAGCGGGCCAAATGGCGATCGAAACATTCCATTTTCACAATTTCACCGTTTACCTGGTGACAGACCTGATCTGGATAATACCTTGGACGA
>Ga0116227_10009939_pt1 | contig 16930 bp, 15 predicted proteins | sample S1TSphgellanicum_FD_89693 | JGI IMG/M metagenome (GOLD analysis project Ga0116227, IMG submission 89693) | Host-associated microbial communities from peat moss isolated from Minnesota, USA - S1T2_Fb - Sphagnum magellanicum MG | ecosystem: Host-associated > Plants > Peat moss > Unclassified...
AAAACCCAAAAAACACAAGCTTCCTCCCCTTTCCCTCCCCCCCAAAAATCCCCCAATATTTTCCCTTCTCCCTTGGAAAAAACCCCCGGGTCCCTCTACGAAAAAAGAAACCCCCCCCCCCCCCCCCCCCCTGAAGGCAACACATTCCAAGAGCTACGAGCATCTGTGAAATATGCACTTCACTACATATTGTATCCAAATGCATAAACAAGATGTCAGGAATGCAAACATCAATTTCCAAAGAAAGCATATGTCTGCCCAACCAACCTGGAGTTGTTGATGCTCCTAAGCTTTGTCTAAACATCTCAGGGAGTTCAATCAGGGGGAGTTGCACCCACCACAGATAACAACATCATCAGCAATCCAACTCTTCCAAACCCACCTTCTCTATTACAAAGTATTGATTCTTTTTCCATCATCTGTACATCAAACAGATTTGAGCTACCTATCCAGCACTCCACCCTGCATAGATACCTGCAAAAGAGATTCAGAAGCAGACCTGTGCAAACCCTTTAAGACCTCCCACCAACCCAACCCAACACTGCCATTCACACCGTCCATGCACATGCCCACAACCACCATCACTTTTGCTGAAGAATCAGGACACAAAAAGACTTTTGATTAGAAAGAGAGAACAAGTGAATTTACAACTGTGTATTTGCAGCGACGCACTCATCCTACTACAGTTTTCCGTGTCATGATATATGTACAACATCACGACGTTTGTTTCTTCTTCTTCTGAAGGACCGCAGTTCCCAACAGTCTGAGGCAGCAGGAAAAGAAAGAGCAGCTTCCAAATCCGCCCATAGATATCCCATCCATGATCCATGAATCTACTATGGGAGATGTGCCAGGAACGAGGAATATGCACACACCCGGATCAAAAGAAGCACACTGCTCAGCTGCTTTTGTCCAAACTTTTGTCAAATCTTAAAACCAAGGGATGAGTGATACAAAAAAAAAATTCTCTGGACACACTTGGGGAGGAGGAGCAGATAATGCAATAAAAGTTTTCCGTCCTCTAGCCGCCTTCAGTTTCTACGAAAATCTCTTCTTCTCCATCTGATCAGATTCTTTCTTCTTCCCAAGAAGCCTGGCAACCCTACTAGGGCTGGCTGGCTGGCTTACAACGGTCAAGCTGCAAACTTTGCGTCTGGAGCACTAGTAGCCTGATGAGAATCGATCTACACAACCCGAATAGAGAGGTATCTTTCTATCTATCTATCTATCTACAAGAAGCTGCTACTACTGGGCGGGGGTGGCTTCTTGGAGGTTCACCCTGTGCCTCTTGGCAGCCAAGGTTGCCTTTTGCTTCACCAGAGCGGCGAAAGTCTCCCACGGCAGCTCGGGAGGGATGGGTTGGTTTAGCAAGTGGTGCGGCGAATCCGGAAAATTATAAGGGATTTTCTTCCTGGTATAGTAAATTCCTACATCGTACGCTCTGGCAGCTTCCTGTGGTGTCTCGTAAGTACCCAACCATATCTTTCGCTTCTGCGATGTGGGTCGGATCTCCGTCACCCACTTGTTCAGTTCCGGCCGGTGTCTCACGCCTCTGAAAGGCGCCGTCGAGTCTCCTCCGCCTGCTCCTGCTCCTCCTCCTCCTCCTCCAGTGCAACAACTAGTACTGGACGCATGATCGTCCGTGTTATCGTCCCATGCTGTTGGCTCCTTGTTTAAGTCTATGTTCCGCGACTTATAACTTCGGTCCGGCGAAGAAGAAGCATGAAGACGCATTTCTTTTCTTTTCTTTTCTTCTGCTCCTCCTCCTCCTCCCACCGACTCCTATAACCCAACTGAAACTGTTGTCACCTTCCTCCTAGCCTTGAATGTGTTTTTCTCCTCCTCCTCCTCTTCCTGCACTCACTCCTTACCAACTATTAGACCTCAAACATAATCCCTCCAAACAGACAAGCAATCCACCCACCTAAACTCCAAGATCTACGTCCTCTTTACCACTCCTATCCTTCGCACAATCCCACTAGCTACTTATCATAAACTTTTCCTTTCTCTCTCCCTCTCTCTCTCTCTCTCTACCTCATGTGTTTTACATGCTCTCTATATGCAGATAATGAAAGCTCTCTCCTACTACTACTACACCTGTTTTCCGTCTCTCTATTGCCGAACAGGCACAGAGAGAGAGAGAGAGAGAGAGAGAGAGAGAGAGGAGCGTGAGACAGGCACAACACGCAACAGAAAGAAGAACTGGGGAATGGGGGGTGTGTACAACAAGCACGAAGGAGGGAGCAGATGGGGCATGTGCGGGGACCACTAGCACCAAAGCCGCATCACCAAAACAGCTTCTAGTACCCGGTTTGACCACGTAAGTTAACTGGGGAGAAAAGAAAAGCACACTAGAGGACTACCGGAGACTCGGGAGTGACAAAATTGAGACCTTCGTTTTTTCCTTAGAGAAGAGAAGCGGCTAGCCTTGGAGATCGATCGAGTCGAAGCTCGTAGCCCTGTTCCCCACTTTGACGATGGGAAGAAAGCCCACGAAGCTACCCCAGGTAAAGTAAAGAAATGGGATTCGACCAGCGCATGCATGCAATGTGTGTGGAGAGTTGTTGTAATGAAGGTGGCGGAAAAAAAACACACTAGGCAAATAATATAGGTAGGGTTTTTTTTTAGGAGTGAAAGAAAACCTAAGTAACAGCGAGCAGCGTAAGCAACTCTCAAGCAACCAAGCAAGCAAGCAGGCAAGGAAGGAAGGAAGCAAGCAAGCAAGCAAGCAATCAAAAAAACCAGCCAGCCAACCATCACTGCAGCGGCGGATTATACGCGCACACACCACCGACACATGTGGAAAAACAAAATTAAAAAATTGGCCAAAATATCCTTGGCCCGCCCACTGCCCACCGCCACCGCCCATCTCTCTCCGTGAATAAATGATGATCACCCATGGCCCATGGGCCATCATCATCACCTTTTCTCCCCCCTCCCCGCCAAACCCTTACCCTATCCTCCTACCCTAACCTAACCAAACCTAATCAGCCATATCCTATCCTATCCTACCCTGCCCTACCCTACCCTGTCCTGCCCTGCCCTACCCTAACCTAACCTAACCTAAACCTAACCCTAACCAGTCCTGTCCTGTCCTGCCATGTTGCTTGCACACCATTCCCGCCCATGCCGTTTGTTCCACTTTAGGTTGACTTGTGTTTTCACTTTGGATTTCAGTTTGTGTCGGTACGTGGTTACTTAGTAGGCTAGTTCAGTTTTCTATGTAGCTCACCTACGTGGCGATCATCCACAGGAAGATAACATATATATATACAATTTAATTTAAGATGTATTTTTTTAAAAACAATTTAATTGGCAATCCTCCCTAGAAAGATTTTTGCCACATCTGGCTATGAACCAGATATGAAGTACACCTCTTTAATCAGCCTTCTATGTTTATTATGGCTACCGCACTGAAAGCCAGATATTCAAATCTGGTGATTCTTACTGTTTTTCTCTCTTATGGCGATTGAAAGCCTCCAAAAATGAAGTGATTTTGGAGGAAAGCTTTTATGTACCCCCCCCACCTACGTGGCAATCATCCACAGGAGGATATATTAAAAAATTTAAATAAATTGGCAATCCTCGCTAGGAAGATTTTAGCCACATCTAGCTATGAACCAGATATGAAGTATAACTCTTTAATCAGCCTTGTATGTTTTATGGCTACACACTGAAAGCCAAATATACAAATCTGGCGATTCTTGCTATATTTCTCACTTATAGAGATTGAAAACCTCTAAAGTCACTTCATTTTTTCATTTTTTTTGTAATTTTAAATTTCTCTTTCTGGCAAATTTTCTTCAATAAAACAAAAGCTGGTACCACTTACTACCAATCTTTCACTCTCTCTCTCATTATTCAGTTAAAACTTTAGGTTGCTCCAATTTCTTTCTTTCTTGTTGTTGTTTTCCTTGCAATTAGTGCTTTTTCTTTTTTTCTTAATTGTTTTTTTGAACTAGCCAAAAGTAATTAATGGTCTTCCATATGAACATTTAGCCAACCTTGGCTATAATTGAGATATGAAAATTAAAAACTTACATATTTCTAGATTTTTCGCTACTTAGTTGAACCCATGTTTAAAATTCTGGCAAATTATTCCCCCCCCTTTTTTTTTCCCTTCAAATTCAGGCGATTGAAGATCTCAACAATCAATTCATTTATGCATGTTGAAATCTTAATATCACTTTTTGGCAAAATTTCGTCAGCAGGAAAAAAGGGTTGAACCAGACTGGACTCCAATTTTATTAAGAAAAAATTTCAAAATCAAAGGTTTTACAAAATTCAAAGAACTGGTTTGGGGATTAGACTGGACATTCCATAAATACTAAAAAAAAAGGTTTCAGAACTAAATCCACTAAAGGTTCCCTTTACAATCCAAAACCACACAACACTGGCTTTTACCAATGTGGGCCACTTATTGTGTTTTTTTAAAAATAATAATAAGCTGGGTAGGTTATTTTCTTTTTTCAGGACCACACAAGGTATCAATATCTTCTTCTTTTTTAAAATAAAAATTCTAGACTTTCCAGTTATCAATTTACTTGATTATTACCATTGGTCACAAAAAGTCGGTTCTCAAATGCCCACCTTGAGAACCATCGGTAATACTACCTAGGTAGGGTATGTTACAAGGTTTGTAATATATATATATATATATATATATAATTATTTAATTATTTTTTCTTTCTTTCTTTCTTTCTTTCTTTATCATAAACACATTTAGAGTTTTAGGATTGATAACCTAACAGGATGAAATTTCAATCATCCGGGTAAGTTATTAAATGTTGAAATTTCAATACCCGACTCATAAGGCTGTTGCCGGTTCTTGGAATTATTATGTACCAGGCAGGTAGGTTCTCTCTCAGGTTTCAAAAAACTTCATAACTGGCCTGGTAGGTTATTGATACCCAGGTTACTAACCAGGCTGATAAGTGGCCATTTTTCTCAATAACCGGCCAACACTGGTTTTGCCAATGGTATCTCTCTGTAGCTGCTTGATTTGGGAGGAGGGACCCCAAACTAACAATTGATGGAAACCCTGGTAAGCTCCATTAAACAAAGCACCCAGCAAAGGAAGAACAAAGAGAGAGAGGACCCAAAAGGAACAAATTCTGTTCCAAAGTCCTTTTGGTTATTTAGGTTGTTCCATTTGTTCTGCTTATCATCCTTTTCTTTTGCAATCAAGTTTGTTGGGTTGGGTTTGTATCAACTTGTTCTGGCCCTGACTTCTCATTACCATTCTCTCATCCCTTCTCATGACCCTTCTCTCATAGGGCCCAAAACCAACAATCCCTTTCCCTTGTTGCCGCATCTGTCTCATCCCAGTCTCAACAACTCTTCATACACAAGGAGTGGCCCAGCACTGAGGTGCAATTTTCAAAGACCGCCCCCACCTCCAAACCTGGGCATAATTAAAATTGATGTATGTATAACCATGATATCACAAGGATGGGTATTTGACAAAAGCCTTACCTAATACCCTCCATTTATACCTCACAAGGAACGAGAACAAATTAGGTTTAGGGTTTATTTTAGGTTTAGGGCACACTTTGCATTTCAAGCGCGCTTGAGATAGTTGACCCTCAAGCATTGAGAGCACTTTTTGCACAAGGCTTTTATATTTTTTCATGTTTGACATCTCCGTTGTTTTTTTTGAACACGACATATGGAGTGTTGATGTCTTGTTCATGAATGTGAAGGAGTATGAGTTGACAAAGCTTGTAGGTTGTTGGACTACCTATGAATTTACAAAATGCAAAGAAGGTAAGCTTCTTTTTTTCATCTGTTTGCATTTGTCATTGCATGTGCTTGCAATGCAATTATGTTTGTGCTTATAGCTTATAGATTTGTGTTTACTTCAAAGAAAACAATAGAGCTAATTTTTACAATTTCATGTTTTTGTGCTATAGATGCACATTCACTTGTGCAAACAAGCAACAAACAATTTGTTCACATCTTGAAAACTTTTTAATTTTTATTTTTTGTAAGCTTCATCAATCAGTGCTTGTAGCTTGCAATATCTCCTTACACCAACACCTTAAGCACTTCATGCTAGAGCTTGAAGTGTAAATACAATGTCTTTATGATAACCTTGCAATAATTGAATTGAAAGAGGTTACACATATCAACGCTTACCATGATTGGTATTTTGTGGGGACATTAACATTGTAAAAAGGTGACAATCCTTGAATGAACTCACTTTTTGGTTTTGTTTGCTCATGATTTGGTGCTTGTGATTGGTTGCAAAGTGCAAGGTAGTAAAATATGAATTCTTTAAGTTAAATGAACTTGGGGGATGTTCATTTAATCTCAATCTTCTTTCATTAATCTTTGCAAGTTGTGTGAATAGTAATACCATTGAAAACTTGCAAGTGGTTGATACAACTAGAGAATTGCCTTTTAAAACTCATGATGTTGTTAATGAAGCATACCAAATAGAAGTGCACATGGAAGAGTTCAAGAAGCAAGGCCTTGTTTGGAAGCTTCACAATTGTAACTCATCAACATGAGCATCCTTCAAAATAAATACAAACTAACCCATAGATGTAAATGCCAACCAAATCATGAGATGCATAATATGCCACCGTCACATTTGTGGCCTTGAAATCATAGCCTTGTGCATATTGGGTGTTGCCAAGGTTTGATTGCATAACACAAAGGAAATTACATTATCACCATGAAAAAACATGTATAGGTTGAACATAAAACATTGTTTGCAAAGAATGTGAAACATGCAATTAGTCACCTTATATCTCCATTTAATCAAAAACCAATTAGTAAAAGGATCCACATTACACCAAATGCCATCTCTAGTTTTTTTGTTGCTACTAACATGTTTGTAAAAGATCATGGCACACATATGGGTTGTGGCATATGTAAAGGACAATGGGTTCAATTTGTAAACATGTGCATTTGCCTTGAATTATATTGTTTCTTGTAATAGCTTGGGGATGTCTAAACCTTTCAATAAAACTTGCTTGGAACATGCACTTTGAAATGTCTACTAATATGCTAATATGGAAAACAAAGTAGCTTGGGGATCCAATTATATTGTTTATCAAGTTTGCATAAGCCAACATTCAAAAGTGAATTACATGGCCTACAAAATTTAGCAAAGGGAGGCAAGCTTAGGACAAAGCATGTCATGGGCATGAAAACTATGAAGATGAACGATGAAAAGACAAATTTAAGTCTAAATCCAAATGTAGAACATAAAAATTAAGACTAAACTATAAGAGGTTAAAAACAAGAACATGAAATGTGTAAACAAAAATGCGAACAAATATTTATTGTGATAAAACATGAAAAAGTAAACAAAAAAGGAATAAATCAAGGTTGTGGAACAAGATCATACCTTAAAGTAATGTTGAACATATTAAAGAAAATAGAGGGTTTTACCTTTATTCAAACCCCCTTGGGGTCCTAGCTTTAGGAGGTTTCTATGCAGGAGGTTTCCATGTGGCCACCAACTAAAAAAGCTTATCAAAAGGTTTCTTAATTACAATTCAACCGCAAATTAACTATGACTTAACTAAAAATTAATGAAGAATGAACTATAAAAATTTAGGAATGAATTAGAAGTTAATTAAAAATGGACTAAAAGCACTTGGGGATGAATTCAAAATTAAAAGTAGACTATAAAAACTTGGGATTGAAATAAAAATTAACTAAAAATTATCTTAAAGTGAACTAGGAATTAACCACAAATTAACTATAAATGGACTACAAATTAATTATAAGTTAATTACGAATGGACTATGAGTGAACTACAAAATTATGAATGGAAATCCATGTGAATGAACTCCATTCATCATGTGACCATGTCCAATATTGGTGGCTATGACAAAACATGCATAGATTATGGGTTACGGCCTACAAAATTGAACATGTTGGTGAAAATTAAATGAACTAAATGTGTTTCTTACATTTGGTTTTGTTTTTGTCTTTTTTACAAAAAATTTCTATAGATGCATGAAAATAGTTATACAACTTATTTTGGTTTTCAGTATTCGACATTGTTTTATGTTTTATGGGTTTCTAATTACAAATTTTCAATTCAATTTCTATTATTCCAAGATTTTTGACTTTTCACTTAATTGTTGTTCTCTGTTGTTTTCAACAAATATTGGTGTTACAAAGTTCCAAGCACCTAGGCAATATGAGAGGTTGTTGTTAAAATACTAACACCCATAATAATTAAGTGTGTGATGAATAAAAGCCATGGACATTGGTTGCTTGGAAATACCTTGTAATTTATCATTTTCACGTGTTGTGAGCTTTAATATGAACTTGCACATGATATTGTCATTTATAGTTTGGATGATTTGGATGTAATTTCTTTTGCAAAGTTGGAGGAGTTACAAATTCATGTGAAACCACAAGAACTATAATTGTTTATATCTTTCATCTCATTTTTGCATGAATTTTATAACCAAAAATGCCATCAAAAGTTAGTGTTAATGTTAAATACTAGGTTTAAAAGTATGTCTCTAATCACATCACATGTTGGTCATGAAAATGCATCAAGTTTGGTTGATAATTATGAGTTGTAGTTATCACTACCTCTATTGACGAAGTTTTACAAATCACCAATGCCAAATATAATTGAAGATCCTCATGTAATAGGTTCATAGGTGGATTTTAAGGATTTGTTTCACACCATCAAAACGAATCCATACACAATGAAACACCTTGTGTCAAGAAAGGTTGATGGATTTTGCCATTCTTTTGTTGATGTAGATTGCATTTGTATGTTTTAAGTTGATGGTGGATAGAATCACACAAATTTTCTATTTGTTGCAAAGTTGGCAAGACACATTATGGGCATTCCAACCTCCCAAATTGAAACTAAAAAGATTTTTTTTTCCATTGTTGGAATCCTCACATTTCTTCCATAGGCATCATCTTCAAATTGAAAATCTTTACAAATTAATTTTGGTCAACAAAAATTAACTATTGATCTCATTTGCACATTGATTACTTGAAACATGTTGATTTGGTAAATGTACATGTAATGGAAATTAACGTGATAGATGAACTTAAGGTTGAATTTGATGAAGGAATGGAACATGAAGAGCTGTTGGAAGTTTTTTTTATAGGATTTATCATTTTAGGTTTAGACACATTATGAATTTTCTTCAAATGTATCTTTTGGTTCTTGTATGAAGCTAAACATTGATGACAATCATGAAATATTTGTATGTTTGTAATGCTATTCAAAGTTATGAATGTTGAGTCTATTGGTTTTTGTTTAGATCAGTCATGAGTTATTTGTGTTTTTGTAAAGTTAACATGTTGGCCTATGTTTACGTTTTTGTAAAATTGGGGTGTTTTGTAAATTTGGTAGAGTTGTGAATGTTGGTGTTCTTATTGTTTTGGATCAAGGCATATGAAAAACATATGGCATACCTAAGAACTACATTTGACAAACAAAAACAAGACTTCTACTCTAATTTAAGAACACATCCAAATTGTTTTTAACAAAGGTAATAAGTAATGGTTGTTTGTTTAGTAAAATATGCACAATACACAATACACAAAACACTATAAACACTAAAACACTTTAGTACCAACTTCTATTTTTAAGGAAACACACTCAAAACATGTATCAAAATGATGCTTAAATTATTGGTTCTCAAATCTATTAACAATTTTTTTATTAACAGTCCTAACAAGTTTTCTACCTATGGTTTCCTACTTGTAGGTATTAACTAGATTTTGTTATGCAAATCCTTACTTCCTTATAGTTTTTTTCCACCTAATCTCTACCCTATTCTACCACACATAAATCAATGGTCTATAAAAAAACTCAAACATGCAAATAAAAGTCATACACAACAAAAACAAGGAGGGGAGGAAATGCTACCCCATTCCCCTCCAAAACTCCATTTACAAAAGAACAAGAATTTTAAAAGTTCCTTCCTCATGTCCAAATCTAAACTAGTTGTCAAATTATCTACTTGTCTAGTTTTACTGAACTTACATGTCCCCTACCAATACTAAAAGATTTGAGTTTTAAAATTTTAAAATAAATCTAAAATCATGGGCTCCTTATGTGTTTTTATTTACAAGAATTGACCTAATATTTTCAACCAAAGTATTTGTAAGAAAACCAAGATATATATTCAACTAAGTTTAATTGTCACATAACTTCATTTATGATAATTTACATAAGGCATTGAAACTTTCACCCTTGATTCATATCTTCATATTTCAAATTTCAAAGTCATGTAATTAAATGCCCATAATTTCATTATTTTAAGTTTTTAAAAAAATTAAACTTAATTCAACTAGTAAAAATCTCAAATATTTACCCAACATTAGTATGAATTCCCTAACCTATACTCAGGCGATATTCATATTGGGGTGGATATGAAAGTAAAGTTTGTAGCTTTGATATTAAGTTTTTTGTATTGTAAAAGTTTAGTTTAAATTAACAATTGTGGTATTGCAAGTGAAATCATGGTTTTAAGTTTATATGCGGTAGTGGAATTAAGTATGATTATGAAGAGGACATTAGGTTTGTGCACACATGCTACACATCTTTATGATTGCATCGAATTGTGGCAATCTTCTTGTGCTTGCAAATTTGTGTTTCCTTTGAATGTCAATGTACATGCATGACTAAAGGCAAGTGATTGTGGCAATGGTGTGTTATGTGACATGCTATTCATTACCTAATGACATTTCAAGATTAATGTGAGTCAAGTTCAAGTACCATGCCAATGTTCATATATCCTGAATATGAATGTAAGAAATTGTAATATCAATATGGTTTTCACATACATCCAAAAATATAAATATTCATATTATATTCATACCTTATCAATTAATACTTCTACACATACTTGTACTAACTTGCTATAAAAAATAGATGGGATCCTTGATAATAGATTCAATCAAGTATTGAAAAATGGGCATGTACTACTAAAACATTGGTTACATTATGACCATTGCCATCACATAGTTTGTTTTTACTACAGTTCACCTTTTGCAAACTTATCTACAAGTTTATTCTCCACCTTTTATGCCTTATTCCCACAAGCACCTGTAAGCACCACATGTTCAAGCACATGAATTTTTTTACAATGGATGCATTACATGTAGTTTTAACTAAAAGAGGCAAATGATGGAAAATAGGATCCAACAAGGATGAAATTCATCAACACCATGTAATTTGTGAGCACAATGAAATGTTTGCATTCATCAAGTGTAATTTTTTTGAATATGATGCACAAAATGAACTCATGATCCAATAACTCATCTAGGTTTTTATTGTGGAACACTAGACCAATATTGCATATGAGCTTTAGAACATATTCAATGTATAATTGCCATGAAATGGCAAAATGGGCAAAGATACATGGAAAGGTATGAATTATGATTATAATAAAAATGTAAACTACCATAATGAGATCGGTCATAACATTTTTTTCAGGAACTAATCATTAATGAACATGACTAGTTACATTTGACAAAACAATTCAACTATAATTATTATTGAGGCAATTTAAGAAAAGAAAATTACGAACTTTCTATTCCATGTTAGGGACTTGCAAGTAGATGAAAATATGAATTACACTTCATTGATATGAAAATTTGATACAAAAGAAGAACAAGATTTAGCACAACTGCAACAAAAGTTTAGGCAAAAGATTTTAGGTGATGATTTTGTGGTAGATGAATAGTTTGCAAATGAAAGAAATGTACATGTTCAAGTTAATGTGATAAACTTACATGGTTATTTGGAAAATACTCATCATTGTGATTTCCCCCTCATCAATTTTTTTAAAAATCACACTCCACGATTTCAACTAGAAATAAAAAAGTTTTTGAAAACCCAATTCCACCTAGAAGTATGGGAGTCAAATGAAAATGAACAAACAACTTCTCGCCAACAATAGAAGCAACTAACAAAAACAACAAGGTGATGGTGAAAACCTTGGATTGTTTTAATGCTACACAAATAAAAATTGAATATTGACACAACAAAGTTTGCGAATGCACTTCAAAAACCAATTGTGATATATCTCAAATCTAAAGATAGGAAAATTCACAAAGCAAATCAAAACATGGCGAATGCCTTTTTCAAAACCTTAACATAATCATATGCCATGCTTTTATACAATATGAAAAAATAAATGTAACACTTTTTAAATTATGGGGAATCACCAACAAAGGTAACTACAAATATTTTTATTATTAGAATTCATGGCTTTTCAAACAATCCAAATTGTTTGACTAGTCCTTCTTGATTAGTGAAGATGTATATTTAACTAGGACCAGGGCTTGGATGACCTTTTTTTGATTAATCAATTTGATTAAAATGACTTATTTGACTATTTTTCAAATTGAACATTTAGTTAAGTTGAACAAAAAATGGCCAATGGGTTCTAGTCAAGTAGGACATTGAATTAAGTTGTGTATAAAAAAATGGCATTTTAAATCAAAATGACCAATAGGCTTTTAGTCAAATGGGACATCATTTGCTAGCAAATAAGTGAAGCTACTTACTAATTCATTTAAATATATATATTAAGCCTACCTAATTGCTTACAACCTACTTACCTCCTATGAACCTATCTACTTATGTCCCACACTCCTACTTACATACTAACCCCCACTACCATTCTATGACCTACCTACCCACCCACCTACTTCCTACAACCCACATGCTTACCTTTTACCTCCCATCTACCATCCTATAGCCTACCTACCTATATCACATAGCTATTTCCTACAACCTACCTACATGTAGCTACCTACTTATTTCATTCACCTATTTCTTCTACCTACAACCTAACCAATTTCCTTTCATGTTACTTCATACAACCTACAACTTGCCTATTTACCTCTTAATAACCTAACCTTTTTATTTACCTACATAAATTTAGTGTATAACATTTGATGTGAAAGTTTTGAACATGTGAAATAAAAAACATAACAAAAATTGTTCCTTTTTGAAAGTGTGACCCTCCATTGGTTAAAGAATTGGTTTATTATTGGGGAAGTCAAAGGTTCAATTATTATTAAATGTAAACTATGTACATGCTTAAGGGGTTAAGGTAGGTTGGTTAAGCTAAATGAGTTAAATAGGTTAGATTAGGCTAATATAAATCTAAGTTAGATTAAACTAACCTACCACCTACCTACTTGCCTTTTTATGACCTACCTACCAATCTATTAGAATTTTTTGATAATAATTTAAAAATTAAATGATTGAAATATGGGAAAAATTGTGACCAATCAAATTGTCCATTAATTACTAGTAAAAATAACAAATGAAATTGTTTGTTATTTTGCTAGGAAAAAAAACCACCCAATCATAATAAACATGTAAAATGAATTTGTTCAAATGAGTTATGTTTTCATTACATTATCCAACCAAGGAAACCATGTATTTTTAATAATGTTTATCATCTATAATGTACGCTTTGATTGACATGACCCTAATCATGGGCTCACAACCAAGGTTAAGGCATGAAAGGAGGAGTTGATATGGAAAATGTTTTGGGATTTAGACACATTCCCAACACTCCTAAATGGGTTTTCCCACTTTGGGGATTAAAATGTTATAATGTTTTGAATCTTTGGGATGAAAGTGTAGGTATGAAAAAAATTCAAATTTGAACTTCATCACAAATTTAACATGTGACGAATTAATAATGAAAATCATGTGAAGTTCATTCATTCATAGGTTCATATATTGTACACATGAATGTCATGCATTGAAAATATATTTAACAGATGAATAAATGTGTTTACGAGTGAAGTACAAACTTATGAAATGAATGAATGTCACACACATTTTGCATCTTTTTATAAATCCATGTGTTAAATGCGTTCTCAATGCACAATATTTGTGTGTGAAATGTACAAATTTAGCACAATTTTCAGTATTAAATCTTGAGATGTTAAGTTTGTGATGTTTATTTAAATCATTACAAAGGTTTTTGAAATTTAGATATCAAAAGTGAACTTTCATTATCCATTTAGAAATTTGAAATTCCAGTTATGGCCAAAAGAATGGTTAGGAATTTAATTAAAAGTTTAACTCTTGACCATTAAAACCCAAAAAATTGAGGTCAAAACATTTTTGATTGGAACATGTAATATGTCACTATAATTTTTGTTATATGATTACAACTTTATAAGTGAAAACTTTTCAATTAAAATTCATACATAGGAATTGCAAACTTGCAAAATTGTGGGATTCATGATTTGAAATTTTTGAAATTTTTTAAACTCCCCATTTTGGAATCCTAAGAAGTTTTTCCATTTTGATGTAGTCCCCATGAAAATTTTGAGAATTTTTGAACCCCTAATTTTGGAATCCCAAGAAGTTTTTCCATTTTGATGTAGTCCCCATAATAAGTTACAAATTATATTATAAAAAAAGAGGCGGTGGCTCCTTTTTAAATTTGAATTATCATGAATCTTATGAAATTTTTGGCTTGTATGTGCACCATTTTAGCTCCAACTTGCATTAACTACCTTTTTTATTGGTTTGTGTAGGTTGATTTCATTTTGAACGTAAGCTTTTGAGTTTGTCTTAATCCCATCCCAAAGCTCCCATGCACATATATATTTTGGGAGCTAGGGAACACACTTTGATCAATTGTCCTACAAAATTGCTAATTGATAAGGTTATTTACCCTTGATACCATTTCACAAACCTAAGGGTGTGTCATTGATGCTATTTTCATTGTGATCCATTCAAAATAGGTCACCATTTTAATTTTCCAATGGAAGGCTAAAATGGGCACATTGTTAACGTCATTCATTGATTCGAACATCCCAATGAAAACATCTTTAATTGCTTTCTACATTCTATTAGTAGATAAAATTGCATGACGTAAGTATTCAACTTGTATGAAAAATATTCAATTGCAAATGGCCCCATTGTTTTAAAAATGTGAATTCGAATAACATTGATGGTTCCATTAACTATTGGAAGATCACAAAGTTTCTTAAAACTAATAATGACTTGAAGCCATGTCCTTTCCCTTTAACCATTTGATGTGAATGTGAAATATCTAATTCACATATCTTAGATAAATTCATGCAAAACTGTATAAATAGACTTGCCCATTACAACCATTTCATTATGATGGAAGTACTTGCTCCATAATCAAGTTTGTGTTAAAAAATTGTAACCATGATGTTCATAAGCACTACTCATCAACTTTTGCATAAAGGGTTTTAGTTTTACAATAATTAACAAACTCCTATGTCACCCTAGAATGTTCAATCCATTTTGAATCATCGTATTGGGTCATTAAAACATGAACGAACAATGTTGTCAACCTCACTTTCACGTAATTTCCAAGTTCTTTGCTAAGTAGTAAGTCATAAACAAGGGAAGTTTTGTACTAATGCAAAACAACAAAATTTACTAGAGTTTGGGAAAGATTCATGTCTGTGGTATACCATTTACAAGAATTGTGTCAACAACACAAAGCTTTGATAATTGCATGTTGTGTGATGAAAATGATAGCAAGTATCAAGATTAGCATAATAGAAACAACTAAGTGATAAAATATCAACAAGATTAATAAGAAGTTGAGAAATAATCAAGTTTACAATATGCATACAAAGACAGACTTCAAGATTTATAATTAACATCAAGTTTGTGAATGGATATGCAAAACAACCAACAAACCAAGGTTGAAATTTTTTACAATTGACATCAAGTTTGTAGATTTGCAAAGCGAATATTAAGTGAGATGTAGCCAAAGTTCTACAACAAACAAAAAAAGTAGCAACCAAGTTCAAAAATATGCAAAACAAAATTAATTAATAACAATGGAAAAACTTGGCAAAGGAAACTTGTTTTAAAATAGTTAATGAAAAAAAATTTAACTGAGAAAACAAGTAATTGATGACAATGAAAGTTTAATTGATAGCAAAATCACAAAAATTGATATCAATTAAAATAAAAAATTAAGCAATTCAATGATTGTGAGCCAAAATGAAAGTTGAAATAAGTAAGAACAATAGACGAAGACAATTGTGAATAGGAGCTCAAACAATCAATTCTAGAATAAGAGACATGAAAACAACAAATAATGAAATGAGAAAGAAACACCATATCTTGTCATCATCGACTACTAGCTTTTGTCGCAACATGGTGTCAATCACTTGTAATTTATGGGCTATTGTTCCAAGACAACACTTATCTTTGCAATAGGTAGTTTTATAAAATAAAATAATGAATGGCAATATAATTTAAAGTTAATAGTTTGTGGTAATAGGATATAGGTACGTGATGTTTAAATAACAATAAGTTGGGTAGGTAAGTTTAGTAGGCAAGGTTTGGTTAGTCGTCAAATATGTAGGTTGGTAAGTTAGGGCTCATACCCCTATGTGTGAATTAGGTTTTAGAACAAATGACTATAACTATTGATGAGAATATCTCTATATGGACATTGTGATATTTGTCAACTAAATATCAATAATTCTATGAACTTTGAAATTTTCTTTTACTTTTCCTTTGAGAGTTTATACTACACAAGAAATGTCCATATATAATTTATTCACAATATATTACAAAAAGCTTATATCTACCCAACATCGGTTCTTTCACGCGCCTTGTTTGCTTCAAAAGCAAAGAACCATGTATCCCAATTAGCGTAAAAGAGAAGAAGGGTGGGAGAGGAGGGGGTGTCAGCTGGATGGAGGAGGAAACCTAGAATTTGGGAACTTCCCCCTAAAACCTCCCTTCCCAACTCTTTCCCTCCTTTGTTTGTTTCAAAAGGAGAGAATCCTTTATCTCAGCAAATCCCACACTACCCAACAAATGTGCAAAGACTGGGGGGGGGGGGGGGGGGGGGGGGGGGGGTGTAGGGGGGTGGGGGGCGGTCAAAAAGCTGTCTGCGCTTTTTTTCTTGGTGTTGTGCGTGCGGGGGGTAACAAAAATATAGACAAG
>Ga0116227_10009940_pt1 | contig 16928 bp, 10 predicted proteins | sample S1TSphgellanicum_FD_89693 | JGI IMG/M metagenome (GOLD analysis project Ga0116227, IMG submission 89693) | Host-associated microbial communities from peat moss isolated from Minnesota, USA - S1T2_Fb - Sphagnum magellanicum MG | ecosystem: Host-associated > Plants > Peat moss > Unclassified...
AATTTATTGTATTTTGCTTTTTAAAAATGTAGTTTTTAAATTTAGTAATTAGTATTTAAACAAATGTTTTTGTTTTTTACCTAATTACATTTTTTTTTTTTTTTGGTGGGGCCTCTAAACTTTTTTTGCTATATTGCAAACTTAAAAGCACTTCAAACTTGGAGCCATAAGTACACCTTTAGTTACTTTTAATTCTTGTAAAATAAATTCATTAATATTATTTAAATATATTGTAAGCATAGGTTTGGGCCTTCTCATGGGCATAATTTTTTAACTCTGTTTTTTTGTTTCTACCCATTAAGGTATATCTTTGAGGAGCAACCAACAATGAATGAACATGAAGAATTCATTTTTGGGGTGCTTGGACTTGCACAATTCTAAAGTTTTTTTCAAACATTCTCACTACAAACAAGACTCTCATTCAATGCAAGAATAGCCCCATAAATACCACAAATCTTGGAAAGATTGTGTTTTACCAAATCCCATTTTGTTTCCAAACTCCTAGTTGGGATTCTCCACAACGAAAAGGTCTATTATTGTTGTAATATAAAGTTATGAATTCCTAAAAAGCTTGATTTTTTGGGTCGTTTTTAGTTTAAATAGGATCTTGGGAGATGTGTAACACATTCTTGTAAAAATTGTTTATCTTCTTCTACAACAAATTTTCCCCTTTTTCACTTTTTCAATTTCTACATCTTAAATTGCCATGGTGCTACAACAGACAATGTGAACCACAAGGATGGCATGCAAGATGGTGAATTTTCGTATGCACATGATTGCTTGCCCATAGTACAAATGTTGAACTTGAAATTGTGCATTATGATGTAGGTTTTCTATTGATGTTGGTTACATTATTTATCAAAAAGTGATGATGATGAAGTAAGCTTTTGATGAAGTTTGCGATTGGACATGTTGTGATGCCCTCTATAGAATATGGCGGAGATGTTTTAATAACACTTTCCAATAAATCTTGTAAAAAAAATGATAATTTTTTATTGGCTCATAATAATAATCGGCCAAGTTTATGGATATTTAATTAGTTTCTCACTTTATATTGTGCACGTTTCCATGTTTATTAATGGGGGTGGGGGAAATTAAGAATGCATGTTTTATATAATAAATATTAATACATGTTAAATCCACATTGCCAAATTGCTAAACTCTAAATCCTTAATGTTATATTAGTAAGTTTCCAAATCAATCACAATTTGGAAGTTGCCCAAATACTTGTAAAATTGCCCAAAACTAAGTTTTTGTAATGTTTAAAGTTTTATTCCTTTGTTGCCCAAATGCTTTTGTTTATGTTTTTTCTTTTTGGCGTGGGGATGTGGGATGATGGCAAGGTGCTTGAATTAGTGACGTACCTTCCTACCTATTGTAATGACCTAACTAGTTATCTACATAAGCTACCTACTTGCTTATCTAGGTTACTAACTTACTAACTTATGTACCCACCTACCTAATGTATTATCTAGATGCCTACATGTTTACCTAGGCTTCCTACCCATCTACCTTAATTACCAATATACCTACCCACCAAGGCTACTTCATTATTTAAACTACCTACATGCCTACATAACCACCTGTCGAAGTTACTAGCCTACCCACTCACCAAGGTTATTTAGCTACTTAAGTACATAGCCACTTACCTAACATACCCACCTACTTAAAATACCTACATAATTGTTTGTTTTTCTACCTTAATTTCCAACCTACCAACCCAACATTTAGTGTGCCTACTTATCTAATCTACCCACACACCTATTTTGGTTACATTAAAAAATAAATTGTTGTTTGCAATTAGTTTATAACTAAAAAATGTTGTTCATACTCAAAAAATAATTACAATTTTCAATTGCAAATGACATTTTTAATTGCAAACCATAATTTTTCTTCTAGTGTTTCCAAAAACTACCTGAAATGTTGGGTAGGTACATTAGGTATGTGGGTAGGTACTTAAATAATTAAATAGATTTGGTGGGTAAATATATTGATAACTTAGGTAGGTGGGTAGGCAGGCATGGAGGTAGATAGGTACATTACGTAAATGAATAGGTATATTAATTGGTGAAATTTGGCAAATAGGAAATGTCCAATTGGCAAATCAACATTTGACTATTCTCCCTTGATAAGTTCCTTATTTCAATAAAGACCTAATCTTAAGAAAGCAACCTTGGTCCTAAGGCTTTAAGATTAATTTTTGGGTCCCATAATAAAATAAAAGGTTTTACTGATTTTTTAATGTGAAGAAAAATACTTTGTGTTTGGATTGTTTTATAGATTATCCCCAATGTTTTATCAATCAATCGCAAACAACCTACCTACTTCCATTGTAGGTTCCAATTCATTGAAACATCTCCACCCATAATACTAAAATGGTTAATACCCTATAATTTTTATAAATTGTATTGATAAAAACATGTGAGATCGCCATTATGCCTGTAAAAGTAGGCATAGTACAGTGCCCTCCAATTGGGCATGTACAATAAAATTATTTTTTGAAAAATAAAACTAATGAAAGCTAGTCAGTTGTGCTGTCCATGGCTCTAAGTAGGCCAATGTGATAATCAATCATGTGTGAGTGTAGTTCACCATTCAAACGGTTGTTCAAAGCATCCGAAGTTCTTTCTAATGCGAGGCAAGAAACTTGTTACCGAACTTGTTCAATTGCTCTTTGTTCCTCAAAGCGAATAGTAGCATTTTTAGAGTCTTCCAATTGTTTCGAATCTTCATCAGCGACATGAATTAATTCTTGTTTTTCTTTCTCCATTTGAGAAAGTCCATTCACTCGAATTTCATCTACTTTTACTTTTGCCCGTTGCAAGCGAATTCTAGCTTGTCCAAGCTTATCAATAGCTTCCTTATATTGTTCTTCCACATCACGAATTGTACTTAAAATGGTCTGTTTACAATTATTTAACAAATTGCTCAATGAAAGTAGATTTTTTATCTAGCTTTTTTGAAGGGTCAAAATCTCTTCCCAAACCGAACATGAATCTTTTAATTCATTTAGCTTTCCCGCTCGGTTTTCCACGAAAAATAGGCATATTTTGTTTTTACTAAGCCTATCTTTGTTTTTCAATTGGCCAACAACAATGATTAGTGGAGTTGTTAATATTTTTTTACTTTATACCATCTAATATTCTAAGGTTATATTAGTGGGGATGGGGGACATTGACTACTAGTGCATGTTAAATATAGTAAAAATTGATATGGGTCTGTAATTTGTTGTAATTAAAGTAATACTTATGTAATCGCCTAATGATTAAATTTGGTAAATTACTTGATAGTTAGATTTTGGGATGGTTTGGTCATAGTTTCAATTATGTGCATTGACCCACACATAATAATTCATGTGGAAAAATCATCTGAAAAATCTTTGCCATATTAATGTGCATTGATTCATATATGATTATTCATGTGAAAAATCATGTGAAAATTTTTCGCTATATTTATGTGCATTGACTCACATATGATTATTCATGTGAAAAATCTTTGCCACATTATTCCATGGGGAGCCATGTGGTGTGTAGACTTTAAGAAATTTGTTGTTTAATTTCCTTTTAGTTAGTATATAAAGGGGTGTTTGTGACCTTTGGAAACACCTTCACTTCATAGAAATAAATTATTACATGAGTGTAAAAGTTTCATGGAATAAAATTGTGAAGGGAATTGAAATTTTTGTTTTGAAAGATTTTGGTATAATTTACATGTGTGTGAAGTCCATGGTAGGAAAATGGTGTGGCATATTAGTTATACATAAACAATAAAAAAATGAAAAAATGTTTATGCAAATAAAAACATAGATTTCCATGGCTATGTAATAAACATACATAGTTTCAATTTTAAACCCACTTGTGATTTACAAGTCCAATAGAAGGCGTGGGTGGAGATGATCGTGTAGTGAGAGGTATCACGTTACTATTTTACCACTAATGATAGTGATCAAGTTTCAAGAAATTATTCCAACCAATACCTAATCACTATTCGTGTCAAACAAGTCCATGTGGAATGATTTCCACAAACCTTTCCAAAATGTTCCTTTTCCTTGTTTTTTGCACCCATCCCAATCAATTTGAAAAACAAAAACATGTTTTCAAAAATAATAATCACAACAAGTGCAAAATTGCAACCTATTTTATTTGTTATACTCAACAACTTGTTGACTTTAAAAGAGGGAAAGAAAAATCTCATTGCAATGCAAGAAAATAATAGTCATTGGTCATGCGAAGAGGTTTTGAAAAATTAACCTAATCGTACTAATGTACTTGCAAAATCAAAGGCATTTTTTAATACATTGGTAACGACCTAAAAGGGTTGTAGAACATGACGTCTAGCCAATTATAGATAAAAACATGCACCACTTTCTACTAGTTTGGGATATTGTCTATCCCTGGATAGACAACTTTCTAATTCCATAATTCCCATGGGGTGTGCCCCTAAGCCACTAACTTATGTAGATGATATGTCCTAATAATACAACAACCAACTAGCTTGTAAGTCCTAGCTTCACTTAGCTTAACCTCCTAGCTTGGGCAAGTGCACTCCAAGGCAAATGAATTCTAGTCCTCTAGACCTTGAGTCACAAATGGACATTTTTTGTCTACCAAAAAAATTCTCACACAAACACTATAACACAAAAGAAAGATTTTTACTTGCACCCACCTATGACATTCCAAAAGCTTTCAAGTTTCAAGTGAAAAAGAGCCTTGGTTTGAAATAGAGAGAAACCATTTACCCCGAGGTGAATCTAAAAAACTTTAAAAGGACATATAGTAGGTAGCCATAGTTGAATATATACTATACAACCAACACCTACACTGGTATCAATAATAAAAAAACCTTAGTGGATGACCTTACAAATAGGCATCCATTCTAATCCCTATATGCTTCCAAACTATACATTCACGTGCTTTGTTTTTTAATTTATTAGCTATGCCCAGTAATACACTCTTAGTTTTGCTCTGTATTTCTTAGCTACACATTGTCATCTTTCGTGTCATCTTGAATCTACCTTAGTTATTATAGTTAATGTGGTACCTTTTCAAGTTCGGTAGCAATAAAATTATTTTTAAATGTGAAATTTTTTTAAATTATTTATTTGAAATGTCAAAATTTATGAAAGATAAAGGGAGGAAAAAAATACCAAAATTGATGGAAACCTAAGATGTTTATTGTGACATACAAATTACATTAAAATGATTGTATGATTGAGGAAGATGGATTGGAGAGCAATGTTTGAAAAGTAAAACATGGGATATGAAAGGATTCAAAACTGATGTGATGAGTTTCTTAAAAAAAGATTTGTTTATAGTCTCAAATTGAAATGATATGGTTTTCATTGATTGCATGAAGGTGAAAAAATTTCATTGATGTTGTGATGGTGAAAAGAAATTTATGACCATCTTGTGCAAAGCATTTAAAAATATGTCGATGGTGTTCCAAAATAAAATATAATTCACCTCTCAAAAGGAAAGCAAGTGGACATGTTCAGAAACCATAATGTCCATTATCAATTCTTGATATGAACCAGTGTTGGGTAGATCTGACCTTCTTGGGATATTTGCTGCATATGGATATTCATTTTTCTTCTATCCATTAGATAAGGTTATTACATTTTTTATTTAAAAAAATTTAGATGTCTTGATCAAATATTGAATTGTCACATTTTTTCAATTTGACTTGAATATTAGTGTTATTGGATATTTATTGTGTATTTATTAGTCAAATATTAAGAGATTTGAATATAAAAAATTCAAGTTTTGTCCTTCCAACTATGTTCAGTGCTAATCTTTTTTGTTTAGGTGAAAAATCTTCAAAAGGTAACATCCTTTTTTTAAAAAGGGAATATTTTGTCACAAATATTATTTTTTCTAAAAAACATTTTTTTTAAAATCATAAATTAAATTTTAAGGAAATATAGTCCCAATAATAATTACTACTAACTACAAATTTGAAGAGACTTCTAAAAATGTGTCCCCTATTAAAATTGTCTAAGGATTTTTGCCACCTATTGGGCATTAATTTGCTTAACCCAGTTCAAGTTAAGCTTAAGTAGGCTAACTAATGAAGTTTTGGGGTTTTGAATCAAAGGTTCATGAAGTAGTGGAATAGGAAGATCTTATCCAATATGGACTACTAGAAATGGGTAATTTGGACATGATAAGGTGGGGGGTGAATAAGATCATTGGGTTAGATTAAGACAAAGTTATCTTGTCCTGGCCTAGGCTAAATAAGCTTCCCAAATAAGGGTAGTGGATATGGTGGCAAAGGTTTTTATGAAGATGCTAGATATTAGGGTTAAATTAAGATAACAACTTTCATTTTTCCTACAACTTGTTGACCACCTTCATTTTTTTGAGTGATGAGTGGGGTTTGAGGTAGTGGGAGGGGTGTGAAAAGTGATGATGAGTAGTGAACACTTTGAAAACTAAGTATGTCTTGAGGAGGTAATTGCACAAGAGGAGGTTAATGCATCATGAGAGGGTGGGCTGATCAAGCACATCAAGCCTAGTAATAAGAAAACTTGGAAATGGAAATGTGAATGGTGGTGTTGGCGACTACTCAAGGTGGTTTTGGTGGGAATTCTACTCAAGGGAAAAGGTGGGAGAAATACATGGATCTTGAGTTGGGCTTGGTAGAAAACAAGGATCAAGAAGTAAAAGAAGGGGTTGGCCTATCAAGAGAATAGAGGTTTCCACCTTGGAGTAAGGTGGAAAAAGATAGGAGGAAGTTTTGTTTCAAGGAGTGGGGAAGATTCATGTTGTTAGCAAGGTTGTGAGTAGTGGTAGGATAGAAATGAAAAGCTATTAGTAGAAAAGATAATGTTATCTTAAGCAAGGTAAGAACTTGGTAGAGAAGAAATCCACAATAAGGATTGGATTGAACAAACCCATGTAACTTTTTCTTTTTTTTGATGTGTGAAACGTTGTTCTGAATAATATTATTTTTAATGTTGCAAGTTGTATGTGTGAGGTTTTAATTATGAATTGTTGGTTTTAGGGTTGTGGTTGGTTGTAACAAGAGAAGAAGATTGTGTAAGAGTAGGAAAAGTGGCTAAACATGTGTGGTTCACACAAGGAAAAATAAAAATATTTTGCCTAAAAAGAGGTATAGATTAGGAGTGCAAGTCTTGGTTAATTGTGATTTATTGGATTAGGGTTAGGTTTGATATAACAAGGGTAAGAAGTTAGTGTAATGAATAGAAAAGGGATTGTTGTTTTGATTAGACAAGGTTAGGGAAGGGTAATAATATCCAAAAAGGAAGGAAGAAGTGCAAGTCCTAATTATCTGTGATTCACTAGATTAAGGCTGGTTTAATACATCAAAGGTAAAAAGTTAGTACCATGAGTAGGAGAGGGACCATTGTTTAGGTCAAACAAGGTAATAACATGAGAATTGTATCCAAAAAAAAAATGCGAGAGAGGGGGCTAAGTTCCTACTATGACACCCCTTTAGATATCCTCCAAGGGGTAGGGGGTTGTGGCCCAAATTAAAGTTGTTGAATATCATTCGGGTGATATTCAACATCATTTTGAGTATCATGATGAATAATATCCAATACGTTGAATATCACCCGAATGATATCCATTAAACGGTTCCACCGAATACTCTATTGATGTCGAGACATAGGTGCCATTCCTTTTGGTTAGTTTTGATATCTTGATTGATATTTGAGGTGATATCCAATTTTTTAAAATATTCGCCCAACACTAGTTTGAACTTCATTACCATTAAAGCCAACTTTTAATTATTTTCTCGAATTTGTTTTCTTTTGATAATATCATTTTCATACCATAGTTGGAAGCCAACTAGTAAGGTTATAGTTGGGAATGGGGTACTAGCAAATGAATAAAAACTAATAGACAAGGTGGTTGGCAATTGCATTTCCCTTCCAAGAGAGTGTGTGTTGTTGGTGTTATTAATTAGGTGTGGGCAATTCCATAATTTTAAAATGTGTTTTTGTGTTGGGCCTCATTTATTAGCGAAAATGAACTAATGTCATGAAAAAAGAGGGCAATCCCAAATCCACAACCATTAATAGTAAAAACATGCAATAACCAACTTCTATGAAATTCCCAAAAAAAACGTAACAATAGTCCAATGTTGAATTGAACAATATAACATCTAAACTATGGACCATGAAGAATTACCTCACTTTAGCTTCTTTCTTTTGAGCCCATTGGTTGCATCATAATAATTATAATTCTCAAGTCACAACCCCACAGCATGGAATCCTTTCCATTCCCACCATTCAATTTTAAGAAGTTGTACAAAGAAATAATAACAACCCAAATCACCCATTGTAGGTATGTCCCAACAATCCCAAGGTTTTTTTAGGTAAGACAACAATTCCCTTTAGAGCTCCCACCTGAATGGTTATTCCTCTTCACACACACATGACCACTCTATCCCAACAATGTAGTATCTTTCTCCACCCAACCCAAATGCCATAATCAAATTGCTTTCAAAACCCTTTATTTGTTCATCACTTTCTTCAACTGGTCCTTATATTATGTAACATAATCTATCTACACTTGAAAAAAAGGCAATGGCACAATGGAAATATAATACTTTTTACTTTAGAAATTCCATGGAGTTAGGGCATTCATCCCTCACAAACCTTCATTTTGGAACTTATTGTGAGAAGAACCACAACAAACATTTCTCAACAAACTTGAAACAACAATGAAAACAAATGCAAAAAAAGATTCCAATTCAAATCTAGAAATTTAGCTTCACATCAATTGAAAACTTCTTCATATATTGTAATGTTTGCATTCCATCAACCACAAGCTCCAAAATAGTGCAAGATTCCCCTCTGATCAATGCCAAGCGCCATCACAACCTTGAAAAAGGAAAAATAAAACTCATCACCTGCAAGCAACAAAACATCACAAAAACAGAAAACATAACAAATGAAGAAGAACAACACCCTCAATGCTTCATGATGATCAATTGTCCCTTGTTTTGGCACTTTCCACCAGTCCAAAACCATATAGCTCTTCATCCATTAGGTTACTCCTTCATCCAAACTTCCATTTAGAGCTTGTTCACAGTGAAAAAGAACAAACACATTTTCAAATCACACTAACATCTACCATTATACCTTCACCATCTTGAGTAAGAATTGTTACTGTAAAGTAAAACCTCATGGGTGTGCAAAACATTCTCAAAATAAGGGGCGTAGGGAAGGTTGTAGCAAGTTGGCCTCACATTTTGAAAATGTCCTCCATCAGTGGGCTTTACTTGCTTTATTCATTGTAAAGCTTGACGCAAACATGATCATCAACCTAAACATATTTAGATCATAGACATAAAAGTGTTCTTACACCTATGAATAGGATTAATTTTCTTATCTCTCTTAAAAAACATGCATAAGATCCCTCATCTTTTCTAAGAGGGACCCTTTCATCCCGTCTTCCCTTTTTCTTGAGCTCTTCCCCTGCTGCCACATATTTTTTCACTACTCCTAATTAGTCTCAAAGCTTGTGCATTATATGTTGAATTTCAACATTTTATACCCAGATTTAATAAAATTTTATTATTTTGCGGATACCACTGAAAGAGGGGTTTGGGGGTGAAAGGAGGCCCAAAAACAAGGTGAATTTGTGGATAATTCTATTATATGGGTAGGCATGTTGGAAGGGAAAAAAAAAAATTTAGTGGAATCAACATGGCATTGCAAGAGTTAAAAGTGATGAAACCCTACCATCATAAATAAATCAAAACACCAAATAAAAGGGAATACAAGGAATAAAAAGGAAAGACTCATGTCCAATAAGATAAAAGAACCACCAAAAGAAGGCAAACCACCAAGGAACATCAAGTTCCTGAACCCCCTTTTGTTGTGAGAAGCATATCAAATAATGAAAATGGAAAACCTTTTAAAAGGACGCCTAGCCTGAAAAGCCCTCACCTCCCACAACAACACATTTCAAAATAAACACTATTTGGGCATGATGTAACACCATTGACACTTTCTACCTATAAAATGCGCGCAAAACTAAGAAAAGAAGCCTTCCAGTGCCTTTCGCTTCCCATGCCATGTTAGCACATCAATGAAGAAGCTCTTCCACTTGTTGGTGTAAACATCTAAAAACTTTTATAACTAGTGGGAAAAACATGTATGTTAGGAATTGATTGCAATAAAGACCATCCTTCACTTGAGCTATGATTTTCATCACAACCCCACGAGAAAAAAACAGCTTGCAACACCAAATCAACTCAAGTGGGGTTGATAATGACAACATCTACCAATGTGTCGACACCATTAATTAATAACATAATGTCAACTCGACGACATGAAGATTTTTAAAGTGGGAAGTAGGAGGACATGGGTTGTTTTCGTGAAACATGAAATCCTGCATTTTTCGCAATGGCCGCAAAAACATTTCCCACAACATCATGCAAGGCCATCCTCTCCCCACCATGTGTGCGGTGAAGAAAGTGGATCCCCATAAGATTCAAATGATGGCTATAAATATAATGTGACACCCCAAGGATTAAAGGATGGGAAAGACCCAACTTAATGCGCAATATGATAAAGAGACCATATGAAAGTAGGTGAAAGAAAAGAATGATTAGGTGAACTACCAACCAAACGCCAACACACGACCCTACATATACTTCAAACGTGCTCAATGTGAATTAGAAGGTAAAAAAAAAGGATGTTAATAAATGAATGGTCATGCAATCTCTCTGAAATATTTTTTTAAAGGCAATCTACACCTCCCTTAGCCAATTGTTCAAAAGGGGGGACACATGGTGCAACCCCGGGGGGGGGAGAAGTTGTTGCACTAATTTCAAATGTGTTTAGAAAAGGAATGGCCTTGAGGTACTCACACCAATTGCCTCTAACAAAATAGGCAAGAATTGAATAAAAACTTGGAAGCTATGATAGGGGCTATTAAAGCCCAACTCCTTAGATAGGCAACTAAAACAATGACCTCCAAGGACATCAATCTTACACTTGCACTAGAAATGGGGAGAACCACTTACTAATGGAATAAAAGGGCTTTGGGTCACTATAATGAACCTGGACCCAAAAGTCTCTCAAAAATTCCCATAAAGGTGGGTCAAAAATGTTGAATTGATTTCAAAAACCTGAAAGAGGGGAGAAACAATCAAGCAAAAAAAAAGGCTTCCAGGTGAAATATCAATAAAGGACACCAAAAACAACTTGGACATCCCCTAACCTCAGGAGCATGTCTGCATGCCGAACATCCTCAATTAAAGCTTCCAACATAAAAAAGGAGGTGAAGGAAGCAAAGCCAAAGGGGATGCCAAAGATTTTGATGCCACCAAGGCGATTATAAGCCTTGTAAAAATGAGTTAAGGCAAAAATAGGCCTTGCAAGTGGGTTGCCTTAACAGATGCCCACATAAGAAAGAATGATAAACAAAGCCATTAAGGAAGAATGATAATTGAAATATAAAGGAACTCGAAGGCCATAAAAAAAACGAACAATAGGAAAAAGTTATGACAATTGCCTCCTCATTGCCCAAAGTTCCTAGAAGATGACCTTACGTGAGATGGTGTTGAAAATAATCACAATGTCAACCTAATGTACCACCCAATCAGGATGGGCATCCAAAGTGGCTTGAATACCATGGACCATGGTCTCACAACCCCCTTTAACCACCACCCCAAACTAATATGGTGACAAATGAAAAGCAAATACATCATGAAACTATAAGCAGAAAGCTTTATTCATCAGTTGGTAGAAAGCCTTTCTCCTTACAATTGGATGGATGCCACCAAAAGGTTTAGCTAAAGCCAAAAGCTTATTTTCCCCAAGAATTCCAGCCACAAGCCTAGGGATGTGATTAACGGTCACATGGGAACCCAACTCGTGGAGCTGAGTGAAACCATCCATTGAATCCTAAGGCTCAAAATAGTCTTGAAGATGCTCAAAGACCATGCCAAAAAGACCACCACCAATAAATGAGATATGTGCAAAAAAATCATCTTAAAAGAATCCACAAGGTCAGAATCAAGTTAAAAGTCCAGCAAGGAATAGGAGTAGGGGGAGTTTTTGTTTAATGGGTGCAAAGCTAACAACACACTAACAATTTCTATGGTTGTTAAAGTTGGGGTAAAAGGAGCAAGAGCCCTAGTAACACATGCAAATTCCCTAATGCACTTGGACGCAAAATTTTCTCCCAACTGAGGGTGGGGGGGTGGGGGGAATAATCAAAATCGGGCAAAGCTGAAAACTCAGCCATAATTGAAGACAAGGCTAACGTTAGCATGTGCGCCTGAAAAAGGTACATTTTGGAATTCCCAACAATTGACCTCAAGTTGCCAACTTTTCTTTATTGTATGTGGAATTGTTGTTGCAAAGAGCATTCCATAGGATTGTCACACAACTCTCATGAGAATGACTTGTAAACGGAGGCCATAGGCAGTTCTGAAAGGCAGAAAAGTTGCATGGAAATAGTTTCAAAACAAAATTGAGTTAGAAAAGTCCAATGCGTGGTGGCAAATATCCATGCCTGTCTTTTCATCCTTCGTTGCATACATATCATCATTAGTAAATGATAGGTTCCATATTTTGATCAACATTGCTGGTCCCAATTGCTCAGGAGTAATTGAATATTATTCAATAGCCATTTTCAGCCAATTTTGACAAATGTTGTGCAAATAAAATATTCTTTATAGTGTCTGGACTCGTATAAAGCAGTGTTGTGCGCGTAAATGGTTTGGGACTTGAACTCCGAGTAAGTGTAAATCCCATAATGAAATTTATTTACACTCTGTGCAAGTTTATGAAATTCATTTGTATTCATGTAAGTGAGTGCAAATGGAGAATACAAAATGTGTAAGTGTAAAACTGTGTAAATTTATTTTATTTATATAGGTTTACACAATCCAATAAAACAATGTAAATGTAAATATATATATATATATATATATATATGATTTTACATGGCTCTATAACAATGTCAACACAACATAATATAAAAAATGTGATTTTTACTTAAGGAGATTCGAAAAGAGAAAAAACATCTGCATTCAAGGGTAGGGGCACCTCAGTTTTTGTGGTGAACTGAGATTCACCCTGTCTCTCCTTTTTCTTAGTGCCTCCATTACTGCTCCTACTTGTAAAGCCACTATAATTAGTCTTGAACCTTTTGCATTAAATGCTGATTTTCAGCATTTCATTCCCACATCTAATAAATTTCATTACGTTATGGACACCCCTGAAAGAAGGGTGTGGGGTGAAAGGAGGCGCGAAGACAGGGTGACTTTACAAATAATTTTAGTACTTACACTTACACATCTCAAAACATTTACACGGGGTGTGTAAGTGTATGTGACAAATATTTACACTGGCCTCCTGTAACCGTAAGAAAAAAAAAAAAACACTTCAACAGGATAAGTGTAAGTGTAAAAAATTTGGACATGTAAGTGTAAATGATTTACACTTACACTGGATTTACACGTCGTATATACGACTATTGACACTTACATGCACAACACTGGTATAAAGTTAAACATATTCAGATTACCCCCAAAATTTCCATCAGGACCAGATATGTATATAAAGACAAAAAACTATTGGGTTGGCCCAGGCAGCTACCCATGACCATATATCCTTTTGTGGGTAAATAGCATGTACATGTTAGCCTTCTTTCCCCAATATTACCATTACACATGAACAAATAACCAAAATTATACTTATATTTTTAGAATCAGTGCAGAAATTTTCCAAGGTCAAATCTTCTCAGAATGTATCCATTTTTTCTTCTTATATATATTTGTTTGCAGCTAACTAAATTCAGAATGTCAGGTTATGAAAGAAACATGTATAGTGGATGAGCTTCTATAAAAGCAAAAGCAACAGTTTCGACAAATATATGTATTTCCATTGCCATAGCCATCTTAGTGCTGGGTATGCACTAGGGATAATTTTATATGTTGAAAAGTTTTATGAGAAAACTGCACAGGAGTTTCACCCACAGTTTTGGACTTGGCTTGGCTACACCTTCATTGTTGCGCATCTTCTTCATTAAATCAAGTCTTGTCACAATAAAATTCTGCTGGACTTGTGTACTGCTACCCAATTTTATTACTTAGTTTAACTCACTTTATGCCCACACTCAATTTGAGGTTGGACAGGGAATACAAGGTTAAAGCATGGCCCAAAGACAAGGTGACTTTAAGGATAACTCTGATATCACATTATTTTATGCTGGATTGTAACCTGGGTTAGGATGCAGAAAGAATTTCAAGTTTTACACATTATATGGTATTTGTAAAGGAATAAGATGTTGGATGCTTTGGCACATTCCATGATGAAGGTTATGCAACAAATTAATGAAGGTTATGTGTAACATGTGCAATGCGATTAAACGAAGGAAGTCCAAGGTAAGTTTTGATGGTTTTGGGTGTTATTGCTATGAAAACTAATGTGGCCTCAATTGTTGGCCCAAGTGTGATCATGATCATGGAACTACTAGAATTGTGAATAGGTGAATAGGACCCTAATGATAAGAGCTCAATTGTCAAATTTTATTTAAAAATTTTATTTAATTTCTTGTGATGCAAATTATTCAGAATTCAATATCTACCCCACCTTAGGTCTAAAAATTACCAAACCACCTCCATGAAATCCTGCTAGTCATGAGCTTTCCAAAAGTACCAAAAGCTTGACCAAATTTTTTTTAAATTTTTTTATTTTGTGAAATTTCTTGGACAAAATTGTTCAATATTCAATAACTCTTGTGTTGTAGGTCTAAAGTCTAAACACTACCAAACCACCTCAATGTACCCATACTCATTGAGAACTTTCCAACAATACCAAGAGCACAGTGGGGGCAAAATGGTTTGAGGATTTTAAATCCGACAAACAAAACAAACAAACTACCTTCATTAATAAATAGATGTTATCACCAATTTTTTTCTTTTGCAAAATTTAGTCAAAATGAAAAAGAAGGTAAATATTTTTTCACAAGATCTCTTTATCTGAAAAAAATTGAAATTTTTTTTTGTCACATTTGGACTCTCATTTAGGTTTGGTATATTTTTCTTAATTAATGTTTACAATATTTAGATTGGTTTGGTTCCAAAAACATGTTACAATTCAGTGTCAAATCCCTCTTGTGACACTATCCAATGACACAACATAAGGGGAGTGAAAAAAATCATTAGATGTCATCATGGAGGAGAAATTCATGTTCTACCTTTGTTAGGGGAGTTTTGCCACAGAATTTTGCTCCATTTTGAGCACTTCGCCTTTGCAGGGTGGGGGGTGGGATTCCACTCCAGAACCTCCTGTTTGTGCCATGTGAGGGTGTTACACCTTTAAGACCCCTTCACAACTGGATTTTCCTATTGTAAACTAATTTCAACAGGTTTCTATTTTCAACAGTTTATGAACTGGATTTTCCTGTTGTAAGCTAATTTCAACAAGTTTCTAGATTCAACAATTTATGGCAAATTTTCAGCATTCTGCCAAAAAAAAAAAGCGGCCAAGTAACATGGTCAATTAGATTTTTTGAAAAATATTCAAAACATCCCAAAATTCTATGAAGAAAGCTATGAAATTGCAAAACAAATTCGCAGCTTTTGGCAGATTTCTAAGTCTCTTCCAAGAAAATCACCCTAAGATAGTAGGTCTTAGTAGGTCACCAAAATGTAGAAGGATACCTAAATTTTCTACTCCTCTATTTTTCTTGTAGCCAAATTTAGCTACATCCTCTTGTCACTGATTGCCACTTTGGGTTTGACATGAAAATATAAATTAATAAAAAAAATTGATGCAAGGCCCCACATTGAGGGCATTATGGTTGTAAGCTCCCTCTTGCAGGAAGCTCTTTAGACAAAGAATATTTGTATCAAGAATCAAAATTTGATAATCAATTTGCCTCCAATGTGAATGCAAGTCTTGAAAATCTCCAACATACATGTTCCACTGTAATGTTGAAATAGTGTCAAGTGTCTTTTTGTGGATGGATGGAATGTGAAAACTCTAAAATGCTATGGATGAAAGGCAATAGATGACAAACTACATGATGGTTCAACATCATGAAGGGTTGTGGACGACGAAAGTCCAAATTTTTTTGTTCTTTTCTGCATTTGGTTGTTTTGTGTTTACTTGTAGGTTATATGCTTTTGATGGTTTGTTATTCATGGGAGCGATGCTACTAATCTAGGTTTGGTGATGGAGTGGGTTCCTTGTTGGTTATGTAATGGCTTGTTGATGGAAATGCGTATCACGTTGCGTGATGATGGTTGGTGGAAAGTTTTGCACCTTTGATGAAAGGTGATTTGCATACTTGTATAAGTGGAGCTTCCCATGGATGGAAAGGATGCACATTATGGGAGTCAAGTTTTCTTTTAATGTGCATGTGTGATTTCTAGAAATTGTGTTGAATATAGTTAGCATAGATGATTAGGGAAGAATGCCCCAATGTTGGTCTTCAAATTCCTTTTCTAGACTAGACATTCCACTATGTCTTTACTTCAAGAAGGAAATAAAGGATTTAACTATAGGAGTCATAGACCATAACAAGGGAAGTGATGATGGTGTCTAAGATTTCATGAGATCATATTTATTACACTCTTTTTTGCAAATGCATAGCATTGCTGAGCCTTTTACTAGCCATAGCAACTTGTGTAATTATGTTAAGCCAAAACCATTTTCTTGAGTCAAATCGGGATAGGTTGGATTTTCTTCATCCATTTTTACTGTGGAAGATCACATATTGAGCACTATGGGAGATGTTCTTAGGGCACATACTTTGTGCCAATCTCTCTATAAAAAAATTAAATACCTTTATAAAAGGAAAAAGTTGCAAATAGTTCAAGCACACAAAAAAATCCCAAGTTGCCCATGACTTTTTTGAAATGTTTGGCAATGAATTTGGCAAAGCTTGCAATGATGCAAAATGGGTTGAGATAGAAATAAAAGGGATTGATGC
>Ga0116227_10009942_pt1 | contig 16925 bp, 21 predicted proteins | sample S1TSphgellanicum_FD_89693 | JGI IMG/M metagenome (GOLD analysis project Ga0116227, IMG submission 89693) | Host-associated microbial communities from peat moss isolated from Minnesota, USA - S1T2_Fb - Sphagnum magellanicum MG | ecosystem: Host-associated > Plants > Peat moss > Unclassified...
AGGATACCAACAAATCTACCAACAGAAGGCGGTCGATACCGGGGGCATGGCAGAGTATCCCAGGCTGCGCCATGGCACCCTAATGCTCAGGAATTTCTAATGTTTTCAGTTGTTTGAGAGGTTTATAGCGCGGCCTCGGCGCTGAAAAGATGCTCTGGCGTAGGGGGTAATGGTGCCCAGGGGCGGAATCGAACCACCGACACTGCGATTTTCAGTCGCATGCTCTACCAACTGAGCTACCTGGGCTCCGGAGTCGGCGGCCTGACAAAGCGGCCGTCGCGGAGGCCGGAGGCTTACTCTAGCCGCAAGCTGGCATCAAGAGCCGCTGACGCTTTCACGCTTCGTCCGGCGGTGGCGGCTCCAGCGCTTCGCCGTCGCGGCCGGGGACGGCGTACTGGCCGGCGAACCAGCGGCCGAGGTCGATCTGGGCGCAGCGTGGGGAGCAGAAGGGGTGGGCCGCGGGGTCGGAGGGTTTGCGGCAAATCGGGCAGGGTGCGGACACAATCAGGACTCCTCGATCATCCATGTGAGCGGCGGCAGGGAGGGATCGCTGGTCAGGATGATCGGATGGGTCAGGCGGCGTGCAAGGTCCGGCAGGGCGGAAGGGTCGGCTTGCAGCGCGGAGACGACGGCAGGCGAGGCACGCAGGACGAGGCGCGCGCCGGGGGTGCGGGCGGCGTGACGCAGGGCGGCGAGGCCGGCGGCGAGCGGGCCGGACAGCAGTTCGTGCAGCGGCGGGGCGGTGCGTGGGCGCAGGATTTCGGCCAAACCCAGGGCGGTAAAACCGAGCAGCCGGGGTTTGGCCGGATCCTCGCGCAAGCTGGCTTCGAGTAGCGGGCCGAGGGCGGCGCGCTTGCGGGCCGGCATGCCGGCGAAATCGAGCAGGATGGCGCCGCCCAGGTTCCGCAGCCTGATCTGGCGGACGAGGGCCGGGATGGCGGCGCGGTTGGCGGCGAGTTGCGAGGCGGATTTGGGCGCCCGCTCGCCCGTGGCCCCTGCCCCATCCACGTCGATGGCGGTCAGCGCCGGAGTCGGCACGATGCTGGCCCGCAAGCCGCCCGGAAGTGCGACCACCGACTCCGCGAGCGCCTCCACTTCACCCTCGAGCGCATCGTCGAATGCCTGGCCAACGAGCTGCGCCCTGCCCCCAAACGCCGCCCGATGCTGGGCGAACAGGACAGCATCGTCGAACGATATCGGTGCTTCGGGATAGGTCCCGGCCAGCCGCAGCAGCGGGCCGGGACCGCGGCGCAGCAGCCGGACCGGGGCCTCGCAGGGCACGCCGGTGCCGCGCGCCGTCAGACGCGGCCCCTTGCCGCCCTGCGCGGCGCGGGTGACGCGGACGGTGACCATCGCGCCCTCGGTCAGGCCGGCGCCGCCCTCGCTGTCGGGCAGAAAACCTTCCGCACCGTCCAGGGTGACGAACACGCCGGCCATTGCCGGCATGACGGCGCAGACGCGGCCGGCATGCAGGTCGCCGATGCCGTCGGGGGCACCAGGCCGGTCGATGGCGTAGTCGAGCAATACGCAATCCTGCATGACCGCGACGCGGATTTCGCCGGGGCCGCAGGACGCGCGTATTTCTATCACGGCGCCATCAGGCCGCGCCCGCGCAGCAGTTGCGCGGTTTCGAACAGGGGCAGGCCGACGACGCCCGAATAGCTGCCCGACAGCGCGCGGACGAAGCTCGCCGCAAAACCCTGCACCGCATAGCCGCCGGCCTTGCCCTGCCACTCGCCGCCATCGATGTAGGCCTGTTTTTGCGCGCCCGTGAGGCGGACGAAGATGACGCTTGTTTCCGACAGGCGCTCGGACATGGCCCCGTCCGGACCGGCGAGGACCACGGCGGTCAGCACGTGATGGCGGCGGCCAGAGAGCAGATCCAGGCAGGCGAGCGCCTGGTCCGGCGTCTCCGCCTTGGGCAGGATGCGCCTTCCCACCGCGACCACCGTGTCGGCCGCCAGGACAAACCCTCCCTGCCCGGGTACGGCGGCCGCCTTGGCGCGCGCCAGGCGCTGCACACATTGGCGCGGCAGCTCGGCCGGCGCCGGGGTCTCATCGATGTCGGTGGCGATAATCTGGTCGGGGACGATGCCGATCTGGGCGAGCAAGGCCAGGCGCCTGGGGCTGGCAGAAGCCAGAATGAGCGGTGGGCGCCCTATTTGAAGCGGCCCTACTTGAAGCGAAATGTGATCCGGCCCTTGGTCAGGTCGTAGGGCGTCATTTCCACGTTCACCCGGTCGCCGGCCAGCACGCGGATGCGGTTCTTGCGCATCTTGCCGCTGGTGTGGGCCAGGATCGAGTGCTCATTCGTGTCCAGTTTGACGCGGAACATGGCATTCGGCAGCAGTTCAGTGACGATGCCGCTGAACTCGATCATGTCTTCCTTAGACATCAACCCTCGTCATGGATGAAAACCCCTTCATATTCGACCTTCTAGACTGCACGGATGCGGCAGCGCCAGAGCCGTTTCAATTTATAACCGCAACGACAGGCTGCGGCCATGGGCGTATAAACCTTCGGCCTGCGCAAGTGCCAGCCCGGCAGGCCCGATTTCCGCCAACGCGGCGGCGTCGGCATCGATCCATGTGGTGCGCTTCAAGAAATCGTAAACCGAGAGGCCGGAGGCGAAGCGCGCCGTGCGGCCGGTGGGCAGCACATGATTGGGGCCGGCCACGTAATCGCCAAGCGCCTCGGGCGCGAATCGGCCCAAAAATGCGGCGCCGGCATGGCGGATGCGCGCGAAAAGCGCGGCTGGGTCGGGCACTATGATTTGCAGATGCTCGGGCGCCAGCCGGTCGGTGAGCGCGGCCGCCTCGTCCCAGTCGCGCACCACGATGACCGCGCCATGCGCCCGCCAGCTTGCGCCGGCAATGTCCGCGCGTGGCATGGTGGCCAGCTCAGCCTCGACGTGGCTGACCACGGCATGGGCGAATGCGGCATCGTCGGTGATGAGGATGGATTGGGCGGCCTCGTCATGCTCGGCCTGGGCGAGCAGATCGACGGCGACGTGCAGCGGGTCATTGGCCGCATCCGCCAAAATCACGACTTCGGAAGGCCCGGCGACGCCGTCGATGCCGACACGTCCAAAAACCTGGCGCTTGGCCTCGGCCACATAGGCGTTGCCCGGCCCGACGATTCGGTCCACCGGCGCGATGCTCGCAGTCCCGTAAGCCATGGCGGCGACGGCCTGGGCGCCGCCGACTCGGAAAATCTCGGTCACCCCGGCGCGGCGCGCGGCGGCCAGCACCAGCGGCGCCAGCACGCCGCCTGGGCAGGGCACGCACATGGCGATGCGGGACACGCCGGCGACGCGGGCGGGAATGGCGTTCATCAGCACGCTGGACGGGTAGGCCGCCTTGCCGCCGGGCACGTAGAGGCCGACGCTGTCGAGCGCATTCCAGCGCATGCCCATGACCAGGCCGGCGTCGTCGCGCATTTGCATATCGACCGGCAGGGTTGCCCGATGAAAAGCCTCGATGCGGGTGGCGGCCAGATCGAGTGCGGCCATCAGCTCGGGCGCGACCTGCGCGCAGGCGGCGTCGATCTCCCCGGTGCTGACCCGCAATGCGTCGGGCGTGGTAAGAAATTTGTCGAAACGCTCGGTGAAGGCGCAGAGCGCCGCATCGCCGCCTTGGCGCACTTTGGCGATGATGTCGGCCACCACGCCATCCACGCGCACGGTTGTTTGCCGCGCCTGGTCGAGCAGGGCTTCGAAGGCGGGCGCAAAACCAGGGTCGGATGTGTTCAGAAACATCATTTTATATGACCGGAGCACGCCGTAGGGTGGGCTTCAGCCCACCGCTTCGACGCGGCGTGCTGCACGATGGTGGGCTGAAGCCCACCCTACGGCTTGCGCGACATAGGGTTGAGGTCACGGGATCAGTCTCTGGCCGGCGGCGGCGCGGAAGCGGGCGAGCCAGGCGCCGACTTCTTCGGGGCGGGTTTTCAGCGCGGTGCGGTTGACGATCAGGCGGCTGGTGACATGCGCAATCACCTCCGTCTCGCGCAGCCCGTTGGCGGCGAGCGTCGAGCCTGTCTGCACCAGATCGACGATGAGGCGCGAGAGGCCGAGGCCAGGTGCGAGTTCCATGGCCCCGTTCAGATGCACCACCTCGGCATGCACGCCGCGCGCCGCAAAATGGCGGCGGGCGGTGTTGGGGTATTTGGTCGCCACACGCACCACGGACCAGCGCGCCGGATCGTCCGGCGGGTCGTTCTGGGGGGCGGCGACCGAGACGCGGCAGGCGCCGATGCCGAGGTCGAGCGGGGCATAGATTTCGGGGTAGTCGAATTCGCCCAGCACGTCGGCGCCGCAAATCCCGATATGCGCACCGCCGTAGGCCACGAAGGTCGCCACGTCGAACGGGCGGACGCGCACCACGTCGAGGTTGGGGTCGTTGGTGGGGAAGCGCAGGCGGCGGCTGTCCTCGTCCCTGTAGTCGGCATCCGGCACCACGCCGGCGCGGGCGAGCAGCGGGCCGCACTCGGCCAGGATGCGGCCTTTCGGCAGCGCCAGGATGAGCGGGGCGGTCGTCTGCATATGTGTGTCCGGCGCCAGGGAGGGGGCGCTGGGGGGAGCGGTCATCGTCGCCTTCCTTGCGGCTGGCGCTGCCTAGCACCGCGGGGCGGGGGCGCAAACCCCGCAGCCTGCCCCGCGTGGATCACACGCGTGAAACCGTAGGATGGGCTGCTTTGGCCGATCAACGGGCGTTCGCTGCTGCCTCGGCCTTCAACGATTCGAGCAAGGCGTAAAGCTGCGCCCGCGCCTCGGGCCAGGGCGTTACCCGGCCGGCGCGAATGTCGGCCTCGCCTTCATCAAGGGCGTCGAGCCATGATTGCGGCGGAGCGGCCTCTATATCGGCGTCCTTGTCCATAATATGACTATGGGCTCGCGCACGGGCCAGGCAAGGCCTCATGCCTGAACCCGCAGGGCTATCGCATATGGGACAAGTTCGCGCTCGCCGTCCGACTAGCTGCCCGGTCGCACCGCCTAAAGATTAACCGCGAAGGCGCGAAGAGCACGAAGGTTCGCCAACGAGATCCCCCTCGAAGGCCCGTTCCGTGGCGGATTTCTGTTGGTTTGCCTTCGCGTGCCTTGGCGTCCTTCGCGCCTTCGCGGTTGCTCTTTGGATGTTTCCACAGCCAGTACGGTTGGAGGGTGAGCCGCGCCACCATGGGTGTCACGTAACAGCCAGCGGTATAGGCGCAAATGCGATCGCCCTGCCTGCGCCCTACAGCGCGCCTTACCGGCCCGCCGCTGGTGCCCTGCGCCGCGCGCCCTCTACACCCAGTGCCCAGGAATCCACTGCCCATACGGGTTATAGTGGCCGGGAACAAAATGCGCGGCCGGGCCGGGGCGCGGCGGCGGGGCGACCACGCAGCCGGACAATATCACGGCGCCTGCCAGGGCAAGGGCCAGAGCTAGGTGTTTCATGTTCGTCATCTCCTCAGGCTGTGTGCCTTCGCACAGCACATAGCGCCCGATTGTAACAACGCACCGAACGATTCGTTCCGAAACATCTCAGCCGCGGCTGCGCAGGCGCTCGATCTCCGCGCCGCAGGCGCCGAGCTTGCGCTCGACGGCCTCGTAGCCGCGGTCCAGATGATACACACGGTCCACAATCGTATCCCCGCGCGCCGCCAGGCCCGCCAGGATCAGAGAGACGGAAGCGCGCAAATCCGTGGCCATCACAGGGGCGCCTTGCAGCGCCGGCACGCCGCGCACGATGGCCGAGGAACCGTGCACGTTGATGCGGGCGCCGAGCCGGTTCAGCTCCGCCACATGCATGAAGCGGTTCTCGAAAATCGTCTCGGTGATCATGGCAGCACCTGCCGCCACCGACATCAGCGCCATGAACTGCGCCTGCATGTCGGTGGGAAAGCCCGGGTAGGGCTCGGTCTTGATATCCGTGCCGTGCAGCCCGTTCAGACGGTGGACATGCAGCCCGTCCGGCGCCTCGACGACCTCGATCCCGGCCTCGCCGAGCGCGACGGCGAGCGAGGCGATATGCTCCAGCCGCGCGCCGACCAGTTTGACGGAACCGCCGGCGATGCCGGCGGCGCAGGCGTAGGTGCCGGTCTCGATCCGGTCCGGCACGATCGGGTGCTCGGCGCCGTGCAGGCGTTCGACCCCCTCGATGGTGAGCTGGTCCGTGCCCACCCCCTCGATCCTGGCGCCCATGGCAATCAGGCATTCAGCGAGATCGGTGATTTCCGGCTCGCGCGCGGCATTGGTGAGCACCGTGCGGCCGTTCGCCAGACTGGCGGCCATGAGCAGATTCTCGGTGGCGCCGACGGAGACGAAGGGGAAGACGATGTCCGCGCCGCGCAGCCCCTGGGGTGAGGCGGCAATGACGTAGCCGCCTTCCAGCAGGATGCTCGCCCCCATCTGCTCCAGACCTTTGAGATGCAGATCGACCGGCCTGGCGCCGATGGCGCAGCCGCCGGGCAGCGACACACGCGCCTCCCGGCAGCGCGCCAGCAGCGGGCCTAACACCAGGATGGAGGCACGCATCTGGCGCACGATTTCGTAGGGCGCCTCGGTATTGGTGATCGCGCCGCCCAGGCTCAGCACCCGGGCTTCCTGGCTTGGCGCCACCTCAATGCCGTGCTGGCTGAGCAGCGCGCCCATGGTGTCGAGGTCGGCCAGTTTGGGCACGTTGGAGAGGACCAGCCGGTCGTCGGTGAGCAGGCCGGCCGCCATTAAGGGTAACGCGGCGTTTTTCGCGCCTCTGATGATGATGTCGCCGGACAGCGGGCGGCCGCCTCGGATGCGGATTCGGTCCAAATTAAACACCTTAAGAAAGGAAGGACTTCTTTTTTGAAAAAAAGAAGCAAAAAACTTTTGCTTATTGGGCTGAAGCTATCCGGAGAGGCCGTTAGAGCCTTGGCAACGCCACCCCTCGCTGATGCATATATTTGCCAGCCTTATCCGCGTAACTGACCTCAGGCGGCGACTCCCCCCGCAAGAACAAAAACTGGCAGATCCCCTCATTGGCATGGATCTTCGCCGGCAGCGGCGTGGTGTTGCTGATCTCGATCGTCACCTGCCCCTCCCACTCCGGCTCCAGCGGCGTCACATTCACGATGATGCCGCAGCGGGCATAGGTCGATTTACCTAAACAAATCACCAGTATGTCGCGCGGAATGCGGAAATATTCGACGGTGTGAGCAAGTGCGAAAGAATTCGGCGGAATGATGCACACCGGCGCACGGCGGGTGACGAAACTGTCGGCGGAGAACGCCTTGGGATCGACGATGGCGCTGTCCACATTGGTGAAAATGCGGAAATCGTCGGCGACCCGCGCGTCGTAGCCGTAGCTGGAGAGGCCGTAGCTGATCACGCCTTCGCGCCGCTGCGTTTCCACGAACGGCTCGATCATGGCGTGCTCCTGCGCCATGGTGCGTATCCAATGGTCGGGCATTACCGGCATGGTGCGGGTCCGGCTTGGGTTGGCGATCTGGTCACCGGCAAGAAAAAGCAGGATGGGCGCAGGACCGCAAGGCGCAGGCGCGACCGGCGACGGCATGGGTGCTACAATCTTCCGGGTAGGCGGACGCTATTACGCGCGCACGGGCCTTCGTCTCGGCCTCCATCGCTTCCTACATTGCCTTCGACATTGCCAGGCTTCAGAGTGGCATAGTGGTTGAGATGCTGGTGCGAAAGGGACAAAGAGGCGTTGCTTACGTCAACCCGTTCCCGACATACCGGTATCCGCAATACGAAGTGCTGATGAATCCCGGCTCTGCGCTGAAGAGGGTGCGCGCAGACGGCGGGGCAATCCGCTTGGAGGTTGTCGATGACGGCGGCAGTGAGTGAGGATGCGGAGAGGGCGGCCCTGATGCGACGGTTGCGCGAGCACGTCAGCGAGGGACTTGCCAGCAGGTTCGAGCATGCGCCGATCAAGAATTTGCGCCGTGCGGTGCAGGGCTGTGACGAGCAGGAGGAATTCTACCGCCTGTGCGGCTTGGAGGAGATGTCGCAAGAGCCCACGAAGGCGGCATGACTGTGAGCGTAATGCGTTGGCCGACATGATCGGCGCTCGCGCTTGACGGGTGATGGGTTGCCCAAGAGCAACCCATCCTGCGTCCTTGGCCTGCCGGCGCTGGGGCTTAGCACGTGGGACCTGCTGGCATGGTGAACTGGTCTGAGTGTCCGTTGGTGGAGATCGTGCCGGGGAAGCTTTCCGGCTTCCCGGTCATCGTTCATTCGCGTGTCCGCCCCGAGGAGCTGGTGGCAAACCGTGACGAGGGGCAGGAATGGCTCGCCGAAAATTACGAGTTGCCGCTTCAGACAGTTCGTGACGTCCTCGCGTTTGATGAGCGCGAGCTGGGCGGGGCGCCGCACCCCGTCTGACCAGGAAAATGGGTCAATCGAGATCTGGCGGAGGCGGCGCCTCGGGCTCGGGCGCGCTGCGCTGCTGGCCTTGCAGGCGCCGCTTGCGCAAATTCTCGCGCAGCGCCGCTGCTTCGCGCGCCTGCCTGGTCCGGCGAGCCTCCTCGGCTGCAGCGGACAAGCGAGGCGGCGACGTCGGCGGGGACACACAATCGTCCATGGGGATCAGAAAGCAGGACAGGCCGAATGGTGCAAGCCGATCATATCGGGTTGATTACGAAATCATAGTCGGGCCACACTGCGGCAGGTGGCGGCGGCCGGCATGAGCAAGACCCAGGACTTCCTGTTCGAATTTGCCAGAAGGAGCTACGAGCGCGAGGAGCAGGGGAATGACGCGATCCTGCGCACCCTCCCGTTCTTTGCAACCTCGCTCGGCGCCCTGCTCGCCGGGCTTGCTGTCATGGGCGGCCGGATCGAGAGCCTGCCGCCGGGCCGCGCGCCGTTGGCGTATGAACTCCTCGGGCTGGTTTTGATCCTCGCCCTGGTGTCCATCGTATGCGTTGGCTTTGCCGTTGTATTCACGCCCAAAGCCCGCCTCACCGCCGGCGCGATCGAGGTCGTGGAGCGCGCGCAAGGACTTGATAGCCTGCACTATGCGGCCGACCCGTCCGCGACCGACGCCGCAATCGACGGCATGGTGCTGTTCGATCTGCGCTACGCACTGATTCAGGAAATGAGTATTGCCGCAGACAAGAACCGATTGGCTAACGTCAGCCGGATGCGTTGGCTGAAATCTGCAATTGCCGCTTTGATCCTCTCGCTTATTGTGGCTTTCGTCACTATGTTCGGACTATTGGCAAGTAGCGTTACAAGGACCGATTATGGAACACGCCAGACCGATGCCGTCGGACCTGGAGCGGCCCCGCCAGGAAACGGACCGGGACGTGAGCCAGGCACTACCGCCACTACAAATGTGGGACCTTTGCCAGGGAGGCCTATCTTACCACCTCGCACCCCACGTTGAGACAGCGGAGGATGCCGCCATGCGCAAACGTGCAAGTTTCCGGCCCGTCCGGCGCCGGCTCTGACGATCTTAATCGATCGGCGCAAACGTCGCAAACATCTCGCGTGCTTCGGGCAACTGGTGCAGCGGCACGTAATCGCACAGCGCCGCATATTCGCCCCATAGCGCCAGCACCTCCGGATGCTCGTGCGCCTTGGCCACAGCCCCCGGCGCCCACTCGAACACTTCGACGATCACCCCATCCTTGCCGCGCATCGCCAGCGGCGGCCGGCCGGTGGCGAGCCCAAGGCGGCGGAGGAACGGCACGTGGTCGCGTATCAGATCGAGCAAAGCCGCGTCCTGGCCCGGCTTCGGCCGGTACGCCACGATCACCATGTCACCCATATCAACCCCTACCAGGCCACAATGCCGAAAACCTGATGCTCGACGCTGAGTACGCGCCCTGGGAACTGCCGCGTCAACATGCGCCCGAGCGCCGAATCGAAGCGTAACAGCTGGTCCGGTGACATCGCCGGCGCGACCCGGTGGCTGGCGCGCACCCGGCCGCGCCAGGCGTCCGGCGTGTAGGTCAGGGTGGCGATGAAGCCAAAACTCTCCCAGCGCGTAAAACCGGCGGCGGTGAATTCATACGCCCAGTCCGGATAGAGGAAGGTCAGCGGGCGGGTGACCGGCGGCAGGCTCATCGTATGGCGGTCGAGCAGGCGCGATGTCGCCGACCCCACCGTGCCGGGGGCGAGGTGCCAGTCCAGATGCGCCACCAGCAGCCTTCCCTGCGGTGTCAGCACCCGCCGTGCCTCGCGGGCGGCGGCGGCGCGGTCGAGCTGGTGCCAGCAGGTGCCGGCGGAAACAATGTCAAAACTCGCGTCAGGCAGACCGGTCGCCTCGGCGCGGCCGAGCAGATATTTCGGGCGCACCACTTCGCGCACATTGGCGCCCTCGGCGATGGCGAGCAGCGCCGGGCTGGGGTCGATGCCTGTCACCCGGCAGCCGCGGCGGGCGAAATCGCGCGCGAGCAGGCCGGTGCCGGTGCCTACGTCCAGCAGGCGCTGGCTGGTCAGCCCCACCTCCAGCCGCTGCAGCCGGTGGAAGAATTCCACCGGAAAACCCTGGCGGAACTGCCCATACTCGGCCGCCGCCGCCCCGTCATCAACCAGCGTGTCCTGGAATTTCGCCATGGGTTAAGCAGTAGGTTCAGTCTATTAAGCGATCGTGGAATCGGGCAGCCTGACGCCCGGCCCGATCATGCCTGCAACTATCGCCGGGCCGCATGCTCGTGCTTTACCTTGATCGTTTTGGGGACGTGCACGCTATGCCATCATCAAGCGCTCGGCCAGAGTGCAACGGTCCCGGTTCAGGGCTATCGCATATGGACGGGTCCGCGCTCGCCATCCGACCAACCGCCCGGTCGCACCGCCCAAAGAGTAACCGCGAAGGCGCGAAGAGCGCGAAGGTTCGCGAGGGAGCTCCCCCTCGAAGGCCCGTTCCGTGGCGGATTTTTGTTGGTTTTGCCTTCGCGTACCTTGGCGTTCTTCGCGCCTTCGCGGTTGATCTTTGGATGTTTCCACAGCCCGTATGGCTGAAGGGTGAGATGCGCCACCATGGGTGTCACGCAACAGCCAGCGGTATAGGCGCAAATGCGGTTGCCGTGGGTCCCGGTTTCGCCCATGGCTGACCTGCCCGGCGCCGCGCTGCTATTTCTGCGCGAGGAGCAGATGCGCCTCGCACAGGACATGCTGTTCCTCGCCTGGCGCGATTTCGCCGGCAGCGCCGACGGCCTGCTCGCCGAAGCCGGGCTCGGCCGCGCGCATCACCGCGCCCTGCATTTCATCGGCCGCAACCCCGGCATGACCGTGGGCGACCTGCTCGCCATCCTGTGCATCACCAAGCAGAGCCTGGCCCGCGTGCTCGCCACGCTGGTGGAGCGCGAGCTGGTGCAGCAGGCGCCCGGCCGCGGCGACCGGCGCCAGCGCCTGCTCACCCTCACCCCGGCCGGAACCCGGCTGGAGCGCGCCTTGTTCGACTGCCAGCGCGAACATCTCGTCGCCGCCTACCGCCAGGCCGGCGGCCCGGCCGTGGACGGGTTCCGCCGCGTGCTGCGCGGCATCATGAGCCGCTCCGCCCGCAATTATATCGACGCGCATGAGCCGGGGCGGAGTGGCGCCGCATGAACGCCAGCCAGGAGACGGCGCATGTGCTGGTGGTCGATGACGACGCGCGGCTGCGCACGCTGCTCAGCCGCTACCTCGCCGAAAACGGTTTTAGAGTCAGCATCGCCGCCGGCGCGGCCGAGGCGCGGGACAAGCTGCGGTTCCTTCAGCCTGACGCTTTGGTGCTCGATGTGATGATGCCGGGCGAATCAGGCCTCGCACTCACCAGCGCCCTGCGCGCCGACAATGCCGCCGTGCCGATCCTGCTGCTGACCGCCCGCGGCGCGCCGGAAGACCGCATCGCCGGGTTTGAATCGGGCGCCGACGATTACCTGGGCAAGCCCTTCGAACCGCGCGAGCTGGTGCTGCGGCTGCGCGCCATGCTGCGCCGCGCGGGGGCCGCCGCCGCCGAGCCCTCTACCACGCCGCCACGCGTCGGCCCGCTGCGCCTGGGGCCGCTGGAGTTCGACAAGACGCGCGCCGAGCTGAGCGGACCCGAGGGCGTGATCTACCTCACCGGCGGCGAAGCCGCCTTGCTCGCCGCCCTGGCCAACCGTCCCGGCGAAGTCTTCTCGCGCGAGGACATCGCCGCCGCGCTGAGCATGGACGACACCGGCGAACGCGCGATTGACGTGCAGGTGACAAGGTTGCGCCGTAAGATCGAGGCTGATCCTCGGGAGCCGAGATTCCTGCATACGGTGCGCGGCAGGGGGTATGTGCTGAAGCCGGGGATTTAGCCGTAGGATGGGTCTTGACCCATCACTGCACCCTGGCCGCTCCCGTTTTGGCGCACGATGATGGGTCAAGACCCATCCTACATGGAGCCAACATGGACGGAACCTGGGAACGCCCTGTCCGCAAAATCCTGCCCAGGTCCCTCCTGGGCCGATCCCTGCTGATCATCCTGGTTCCGCTCATCGCCATCCAGGCGGTCGCCCTGCTGATCTTTTATGGCAGCCACCTGGACCTGATCTCCCGCCGCCTCTCCGGCGCCGTCGCCGGCGAAATCGCCCAAACCATCCAGTTGCTGCGCCCAGGCGACCCGCAGCAGCAGGCCGCGCTGCTGCGCCTGGCACAGCGCGATTTCGACATGCAGATGCATATCGACCCCACCGGCCGGCTCGATGAGCGCCAGCGCGCCAACATTTTAGGCCCGATGGACGACGAGCTTGGCGTGGCCATGCGCCAGCGCGTCGCCCTGCCCTTCACCATGGACTGGCGTTCCGACCCGCAATCCGTGCTGATCGACATCAAGATCCCCGAGGGGGTGCTGCATGTCGAGGCGCCGCGCAAGCGGCTCTATACCAGCATGATCTATGTGTATGTGGTGTGGCTCGGCGGCTCGTCGGTGCTGCTGTTCTCCATTGCCGCTTTGTTCATGCGCAACCAGGTGCGCGCCATCCGAAGGCTTGCGGCGGCGGCCGAGGCATTCGGGCTGGGGCGCGATACCGGGCCGATCCGCCCCGAGGGGGCAGTGGAGGTGCGGCGCGCGGCGGCCGCCTTCAACCGCATGCAGGAGCGCATCCGCCGCTTCCTCAGCCAGCGCACCGAAATGCTCGCCGGCGTCAGTCACGATTTGCGCACGCCGCTGACCCGCCTGCGCCTGGCGCTGGCAATGGTGCATGAGGACGATCCCTGCGCCGCCGACGCCGCCGACATGATTGCCGACGTGCAGGACATGGAACGCATGATCACCGGCTACCTGGCCTTCGCCCGCGGCGAGCAGGCCGAGCAGGCGCAGCCGGTGAATTTTTCCGACCTTCTGGAAGAAGTCGCCGCCTCGGCCCGCCGCGCCGGCGCCTCGATCGAGGTGCAGGCACCGCCCGCGCTGATGGTGCATTTGCGCCGCGACGCGGTGCGCCGGGCGCTGACCAACCTGGTGGATAACGCCAGGCGCCACGCCCAGGCGATCGCGCTCGCCGTGCAGCCGCTGGAACGCTCCCTGCTGGTATTGGTGGACGACGACGGGCCGGGCATCCCGCCGGACCGTCGGGAAAGCGTCTTCCGCCCGTTCGAGAGCGACAGCCAGGGCGGCACGGGCCTGGGTTTGACGATCGCCCGCGACATCGCCCGCGCCCATGGCGGCGACATCACGCTGGGCGACAGCCCGCTGGGCGGCCTGCGCGCCCGCCTGCGCCTGCCTTTGTGAGCGGGTGGTCCGGTTGACTTGGCCGCGAGCGGCGGCGTATCTGCCGCCTCCCGAGGATGGCGGCGTAGCTCAGCGGTAGAGCAGGGGAATCATAATCCCTTGGTCGGCGGTTCAAATCCGTCCGCCGCTACCATCGGAAACCGCCTTAAATCAGCAGGTTGAGACGGGGGGCGTCGAGGGCGCCTTGGATCTGGCCCGCCGCGGCATTTATCTGCGCCTGGCTGCAAAAACCAGCTCATCGCGCTGTCGGCCAGCCATTTTGAAACGTCGTTGCCGATCCCCATATGCATCTACAGCGCATAGCTTTCGTGCTAGGGTAACGCCATGAGCATCGAGCCGAGCGAGAACAACCCGGACCCCAGGCTTGCAGGCGCAGATAGCGGGCATTCTGCCGCCGATGGCGAGGTATATTCTCGTGCAGGTAAATGGTTGTTGATGAGGGGTCTGCGCCTCCACCCGGCGGCAGCCCCCCCGGCCGGCACGCCACTCTCAGAACCGCCGGAAAGCCTTAATGCAGAGTCAGCCAAGGCGGCGCTGGAGCAGGTCAACAAACTTCTGGACGCTCAGCTTGCACTGAAGGGCACGAAGGAAGCTCGCGCACTGACGCTTGCGGGGCAGTGCCTAACGCTCCTCAGTGCCCTGACGGCGTGGATTTTATTCCAGTTTTACGCCTCACCAGCCATGACGGTTCCCCGGCCGCTCATGGCGGCCGCTGTGACCGGCGCGGTTTTTTTGTTCCTCGCAGTTCTGTGTGCCTACCGTGCCGCAGCCCCACGAGAAGAGGTGTTCTTGCCGGGGCGGTTGCCCGAGGAAGTTTGGGGCGATCTGCTTGACCCACGCATACATGGCCCTGAGTTCATGGCGCGTCTCATGTACGGAAACCAGGACGGCATGGTGAAGAACAGGCAGGAGCAGCGGAAACGCGCCACGCAGTTGCAGCATGCTATCTGGATAGTCGTGTCCGCGGTACCTGCCGCCGTACTGGTATGGGCTCTCGCGCCTGTTCTCGGCAGCCACATGGTCTCAGCCGCTCAGAACAACCCCGCGCCACCAAGATCGACTATGGTTACTCCTCTTGCCCCTGCACCTGTCTCCTCGCCGCCCGTTTCGCGGTCGGCTTCGATTGCGGTTCATCCTTGAACCGCGTTTCTTTTTCAGGGCTCGGCTTCCTGATCTCTGGCCTCACACCCTTGTGAGGGGTCGGCTTCCTGATCGGCGGTTTCGGTTCAGGCGGCGTCTTGGGATCGTCGGACATTCCGATGCCAGCCCTCCACATGACGCCGGTACATTATGCTACCGTAAGCAGACGTTAGGCTGCAACGGGCTTTGGCATGACACAAAAGGGCCGATGTCTGGAATGCTTCCGTCCATAGGGCGGGCCGGAGCGGACCTATGGTGTCCGGGCCATCGGCACAGGCCATGGTTTGTCGCCCTGTGCAACATATACCTGTAACGCTTTTCCCCGTTTTTGTAGCCGCCTGGTGGCGATCGCCCACGACAGGGCTGACGATCCGAGGGTATTCGATTATATGTTATTTCGATATTTCTTTGATCTTATGGACGTGGTATTCATCACTATTTTCATCGCTGGCACGGTTCTCTGCCCAAAACGGGCGTTCAAGGAGAACGACGATGGCTGAAGTCAAGGTTTGGGATGTGATAAGTCACCTGGTTCCCCGGCTTTTTGTTGCTTACCTCGCCTGCGCGCTGGCTTCCGTTGCCACCTTTGCGATCGCGGTGGCCGCCTATGCGCGGCCGCTGGCGGCCCTCTATCTGCTGGTTGGGGCCATTGTCGGCTTGTCGGTTCGCACCCTGGTGAAGACTGCCTCCCGGCACCACGCGCTGGAGCGGGCGGGCGTGATTTTGGCGGTGTTCTCCCCGGCCGCGGAGACGATGAGCCGCAGGACTGTTGGCCGGTTTTGATCGCCACGAGGCCTGGACGCTGCCGGGGCCGCCTGCTTCGGGCCGTAGGATGGGCTGCTTGGCAGCCCATCGGTCTTGCGGCGCAAGAGCGCAGCAGCTTGAGAAACGCGGACAGCCAGCCAGCTCGTCACGCTGATTTTAGGTTGCCCGTCGCCGCCTCGCTGCCGTGATGCGCGGCGTGGGACAGGCTTGTTCTGGCCGATAGCGGCGTTTCCACTTTAGTCCGGCGGACACAGGAAAACGGACATCTGCACCGGATATCTGCACCTGTTAAGCCGTTGTCGAAGCATGCCTTCCTTGATGGTGCGAAATTCTTGAATTCTGCACCATGCTTGATGTCCACTTTCTGGCTCGCGGTCACCACCCACTGGCGTGGATGAGGCGCCGAGCGGAATCTACCAAGTTGTGAGGCCGCATTGGTCGTCAAAGTACGACGGTGCTCCGCAGAGGTGCCTCTCAGGATGGAGGCTGGCAACACGCAAGCCTACGCCAACCGGATCGGACCCGGATATTTCGCAACGGTTGCGTCGTCGGTCAGAAGCGTGATCCCTTCGACAGAGGCCTGCGCAATCAACAAACGGTCGAATGGGTCTTTATGGATGGGCGGCAACAGGCCGATGGCCACTGCGTGCGCGCTGAAAATCGCTAACTCATGGTACCCGTTGTCAAGCAAGCCATGCCGCAGGATGCGTGCATCAACCTGAAAGTCCGGGCGGTTAAGGCCCTGTTTGATCGCAATTTCCCACAAGCTTGCCACACTAAAATAGAGGCTGTTGTCTGGTGTCTCCATCAAAACCCGCGCGCCGACGGGAACGTGCCCAATGCCCGCTGCGGCCCAAATCAGCAGATGCGTATCCAAAAGCAGCTTCACACCTCGCCCTCGAACAAGGCTTCGATCTCGGGTGCACCCATCGTGTTGAAGTCCGCCGGAATTTTGATCTGTCCGGCCATGAACCCGAACCGCCTCATCTGGGCCGGTTCCGGGGCGTCAAGCGCCACCACCTTCACCATGGGCTTGCCAGCCTTCGCAATCACAAACGATTCGCCCCGCGCAGCTAGTTCGACCAAGCGAGAGAGCTGAGTTTTGGCGTCGTGAATATTGTAGGTTTGCATAAGGTTCTCCGGTGGATCTAGTCCACTGGAGTTAGTTTACCGTATGCGCCCCATGTTGCAAGGATTCTTGAATGTCGTACCATGCGTGACCCAATATCAGACCTCAGCAAACGGCTCCAAAAACCAATCATAAGCATCGACATTCAACGGCTTGTCGAGCTTCAGCGCGACCAGTCCGGCGGCATGGGGGTCAAGCGGGTAAGCCCCGACAGCGCCGCTATCCTCCGGCGG
>Ga0116227_10009944_pt1 | contig 16924 bp, 13 predicted proteins | sample S1TSphgellanicum_FD_89693 | JGI IMG/M metagenome (GOLD analysis project Ga0116227, IMG submission 89693) | Host-associated microbial communities from peat moss isolated from Minnesota, USA - S1T2_Fb - Sphagnum magellanicum MG | ecosystem: Host-associated > Plants > Peat moss > Unclassified...
CAAAAATGAAGAAACAAAATAAAAAATAAAAAATAAGAAATGGGCAGAAAAATCTAAGGCTACGTATTTGCTTCTTTTTTTATCTTTTTTTTTTGGATTTGTTTTTTCGGAAAAATCTAAGGTTACGTATTTGCTTCTTTTTTTATCTTTTTATTTTTAATGACGTCTGGCCAGCAGCTCCGGGGAGCATTCACAACAACTGTGCAGGAGGAGAGGTTGCTTCCGGTCCGAAATAAGTAACGGCGGGGGGGGGCACGGGTGCATTATGCACCGGGTTCACACTAATTATCTATTAAAAGAAGAAGGGAAGAGAGAGAGAGACCCACACACACATGTTTCCTCAAATTTTGTCAACCAAGACGTGTGAGACGCAGGGTGAGTTAGTCGACTTTTCTCACCCTTTTAAAAGTGTAGCATGAATTGTTTCCACACTTCTCACTAAAAAGTCGGCCCGGTTTTGGTAACTTACGTAACGAACGGCCAACCCCGTGACTCAAGCAAATAGCCACAACTTGCAAGGTGACAAAGAAGAAGAAGAAGAGAGGCTCCTATTTACTCTTTGCAGAATAATAACTATTGTTTGTTGAATAATTAATTCATTTAAAAATTAAACAATTTGTCATGTGAGTTTTTAATTTTGGACTTTTCCCACTAATAATGAGTTTATGATGCATTCATTCACACCTGAAGAAGTTAAGTCAGTGTTAAAATGAAAAAATCCTAGGTGACATCCTAGGTGGCACCTAATGTTAATTTTGGACTTTTTGACTTCTAATGAGTTTATGGTGCATTCACATTTGAAGTTAAGTCAGTGTTAAAAATGAAAAATCTAGGTGGCATCCTAGGTGGCACTCAATGTTAAATGAGCAATACTTTAATGTTAAGTGAATGTTAGCTTAACATAAAATGTTTGCCGTAAGTAATTGTAACTCCTAAATGACTAGCATGGTGTTAGAAGACTCAACACTAGAGTCCCTAAAACACAAAGTGTGAATGCACCTTTAGATGACTAAAATTCCAACTCAACTTTTAATGTTTTGTTATTGTCCTTGTGGTCCGTGTGCTTAGTACCCATATATATATAATAACTACATAAGAATAGAAATAATTATATATTTTAAATAATAAAAAAAAGAGTGTTCTATAAACTTGATTTTCAACTCAACAACTCCCTGGTGAACAAAAGAAAAAAAGAGACACAAAAATGAAAAATGAAAAATTGAAGTTGAAAAATAAAATAAAATAAAAGAATGCAATTAAATCACCAACAATTATTAATGCAATTCAATCATTTTTGGTGACTTTTACTAAAAATAAAATACTCCTTTTTTCTTGGGGGTTTGAGAACATTAATAAGAGAACTCTAGGTACACTGGTGGGTAGGTAGGTAGGTAGGCAGGTAGGTAAGAGGTGGTACTAAACCCCTCTATCCATGATTGACCCGGCCCGCGCCCTTTCCCTCTGCCACCCTATTGCCACCTTCTTCACCAGGTTGTTGTTGGCGTCTCCGGCACTCCCCCTTCGCCGTCGGCGTTCTCCGCGTCGTCTTCTTCCTCCTCCGTGTTGTGCATTTTTCTGCAGTGTCGCAAAGCAAATCGCCAACTCATTTACTGAAATTTTTGGATTGTTGATCCCCATTTTTGTTGCTGTTGTTGTTGTTGGTTTTTGTGGCTGCAGTAGCTGCAGTTTGCAGTAAAGGCTCAATTCAAAGAAAAGGTTGTTGCATTATAGCCGGCGGTGTGTTGTAATTTGTGAGGGGGGTGGAGACAGCTCGAGACCAGGTTCGAATTTGTGGATTTCAGAAGAATTTTTGTTGTTGGGGGAGGTGTACAAGAAGAAGAAGAAGAAGAAGAAGAGGAAGATCAGCGGCGGCAACAACGAACAACAACAGTAAGTAGCAGCAAACTGCAGCAGCTATGTCGGAAATTCCAGTAACCAGTAAGGGTCCTTACACGGGTCCATACAATGGTCCACCTTACGACGAGCGAGTGCGACATCGCCCCAAACACAACTTCCTCAACTTTATTCTTCGCACTCTCACGGCGCTGGGAACGGCTGCGGCCATCGTCGCCATGCTCCTCTCCAATGAGCACACGACGTATCGCGGAGTCCACTTGTCTGCGAAGTGGCGAGCATTCGAGGCCTTCAAGTAAGCAGCTCTTGTTGATGATCACCTCCTCCTCACTGCTGCTGCTGTTGTTGGATCTGCAGAGATTTGTTGTGCTAGTCCCCTTGTCATTTGCAGCTGTACCGTATTTAATGTACAAGTTTGCATGCCACTTGAATTGTTCTTGATTGCTGGCAGCTTTCGAGAGCGACCAAGTTTCTTTGAGCTGATACAATCTGCATCGACTGATCAGTTTCTTCTTTTTTCCTTTTGGTGTCGCAGATGGTTCATTGTGGCCAACGCAGTTGTGTTCGTGTACTCCGTTCTGGGAGCTCTGGTTTCATTGTTTTCGATTTGTGCACGACGAGGTCCTCTCAGTTATTCTCCGACGGCTTGGCTCACTTTCCTTTTCGACTTCGTAAGCCTACTAGTCTCGAACCCTTGAGCCTTCATCTTCACCTCAAAGTCAAGAATCCTGAAAGCTTGCATTTCTTCTGGTATCTATCCGCAGCTGGGTATTTAACAACAGTTGTGAAGAAGAAGAATATCTCTTATTTTTTGAAGCTGTTGCCATCCGGATCAGAAGAACTGTGTTTGCAAAAGAGATCAATTCTACTCTAATCCAGACTCCTGTGCTTTGTTTGGTTTGGTTTGGTTTGGTTTGGGGGACTCCTCTGCATGTGTTGACACTACAGTTGCTAGCGAATGCACTTGTGTCCGCGGCATCAGCAGCGCTAGCTATCGGATGGGTAGGTAAACACGGAGTGAACGCACCTCCACTTCTATGGACAGCTGTTTGCGACGAGACGAACTCCTTCTGCAAACGAATAGAAGGAGCCATTATCGCCAGCTTCATAGCTTGGCTGTTCCTTGCCTTATCAGCCGCTGTGGCTGTCTCCTCTCTCCACAACCTCGGCCGGAGACGGAACTAAAACTTTTGCTGCAGCAGGTACACAAATACCCAAGCATGCCTGCAAGTACTGCAACAGACACCACAGTCATCGTCAGGATCATCAAATGAAAAAGGGAAGAATCTGCTCAAGCTCATCAGCAAATCAATAAATACTAAGTGCAACTTGTATGGCACATGTTCTTTAGATACTAGTCTAATTCTGTGACAACAAACAGACAGTCTCTCTGTACATGAAATTGGGAATGCAGTACATTGTGTGCACTCAGCCGGCATGCCCACTCCATGTAACAAACAATTGCTTAGCTTATAAAAAGTGAAGGAAATTTGGGTTCAGTTATACACAGTTGAACATTTGCAGCACTTCTTCTTCTTCTTCTTCTCAGTGAAGAAGAAAATTGTTGTTCCAGTGAAGTTGATCATCTCTTTTTCTCATCGCGTGTTTGTTGATTAGAACTCATGCTGGACATGATCTCCTTCTGAACTAAAACTTTGTTTGAACTGATCTCACATGTGGGAATAAGATCCATAGCCTAATTTTTCCTTAGGAGTGAAATTAGCCAGGGGTTTTGAACTGATTGGACACCAGTTATGTAAATAGATCAATCAGGAGCTTGTGTAAGAGCTTGGAGTTTGTGTGCGACCTTGGCAAGACTTTGGTTCTTGTTGGAAGGAGCTTAGTAAATACATAAATAAGTAAATTTGGATTTCCATTATTGGGCAAAATGATCTCAGCAGAATGATTTCTATAATACCTATCTACACAAACACACACACACATATATATGGACTGTAAGATGGATTCTTTCTTTTGAGTTCCCACTTTTGTTGCACACTTTTGTGAGATCATGTACACACTGTTATGTCTTCCAATGTTTGATTAAATGTCAAATAAATGTGATGTGTGATTGGTTGGGAAATAGTAGAGACATGATTGTGGCAAAATGGTATAGATGATTGTTTGTGCAGAGGAGGGTACTTCAGTGGTTGCAGGTGTTGTTGATCTGACATCATATTGGAAAAGCTCAGAGCAATTGTGTTTCATGGAGACTTTGCCATGTGCTACTTCTAGATCAATGCCCAACACTCTTGAGAAACTAACTGCACATGCACACATAAAAACATGCACATGAAGAGGTTCACCCAGGACAAAAGAGTTGTATGGCATACATTAGAAGAAGAAGTTGCATGAACAAGGAGTCAAACATCAAACTAAAACTAGAACCTGAGCATGTGGAGGGAAAGATCTAGTGAGATACTACATGAAAGAACAAGAAGAAGCTATTGAACAAAAATTTATAAAGAGGCCCAAGTACTTCAGAGGAACTAAATGAGCATGCACCCATGGTTCAAACCTTTGCATCTTTCAATGTTGTAATGCTTACAAGTCAAGTACACAAAACCACTAGTTATTTCCAAATAAGAGAAGGCTAAATGTATAAAATGTGGTATTTCATAGAAGAAATAGAAAACTACAGATTCCATCATAGCTTTTGTGGCAAGCTTTTGGAGAGAGTTGTGCTGTAAGAAGCCTAAAAATTAGATGCAATTCATCAGCTAGTGTTCTCTGGATTTATCCAAAGCCATATACATTTGTGCGCCTTAATCTTTTTATTATGAAAACACATCTTTTATTATTACATATGAAAAGACACATTGTTTGAATTCTTTTTGTAAAATGTTTCTGGTTATTGTGTCTACAATATTTTCTCGTCATTTTTTTTGACAACAAAATTTGAGAGGCAAATTTGAATTGGTGCGAAGCTTCAAACTTTGACGACAAAGACAGTTACAAACATAAACAAGCATGGTATCTTTGAAGGAGGCAGTGGACAGGCCCATAAATCCCCCTGGTCATGTCTATTTTTCCTTGAGTGATGAAGAGATTCCTTTAGACGAGTGAGTAGACATCAAACTTGAAAAAGATGGGTCGATCATAAGAGGAACTCCTCTACTTGTGGATATTCCCTCTAGCATTTCTTGTCACCTGCTGTTGAATTTGCTAGATGACACCTTACACATGCTTAAGTACATACATACATACATACATATGAATCTCTAAGATCTCTCTTTCCCATGATCTTGTTTTGTTATTACCAGCACAAAAGATTGTTGAAAAAAACTTCAAAATTGCATGTTCGGGTAAGGATTTGTGTCAATTGTAAACAAAATTGTGTGGGGGAGAGAGAGAGAGGTTAGGAGACCTTACAAAGCATTTTCCATGTGTACAACAATAATTAATTGTGAAAAGTCAAAGGACTTCATGTCAATCAATCCTTTTGATGTTCTGATTGATTAATTGATATAATTATTCAGAGCATTTTGTTTCATCACAGAAGAGCTTCTGTTCCATGTGGATGGTCTTGAGACATTCGTGCTACAACCTGTATGAAGAAGAATCAATCCCCCTTTCATTTCGTCAAATCTTCCTCGACATTCTTTCATAATTCTTGTTACCAATTTATGAAACTCCTCTATTTTCAAAGCTTTTTCTCGCTCCAATATACAATAGAGTTTATTCTGCAAAATTAAGAAGAAATTGGAATGTTTCAATGTGCATTGAGAAACAAACAATGCAAGATTTTCAAAAAGAAAGATCCATAAGATCATCCACATGATGACTACTATTTTTTGCTTGGTGAGCTCTAAGGTTTAATTGACTCTGATGGTTGACGAAGAGATTTTCTAGAGAATTTTTATGCAATTTCATTTGGTGGGGGTTTTGGATTTTTTGACTATTGGGTAACGAAAAACTTTGTTCTCTATCTTTGGAAAGAAAAATGTAATGATGGTTGGTTTCAAGTGCCCCATGAATTTTGCTTTGAAAAACTATGTCCAATGTATCAACACTAGACTTCTCTTTTGATCTTCTTTGTGATTGAAATGAATGTAGCACTTCTAGTGGTAATGATTGATTTTGTGATAATTGTTGCTACTTCCTCTCTGAAGATTGAATGGGGCAATTTGATGGTTGGCACCGAGGAGGGCCTAGCTTTAATGAACAAACTTAGGTTGCATGCATTTTGTGTGGCAAAATCGTGGAAAGTGGAAATTGATAAGTTGATGGAGGAAGAGATAACATTGAGCAAGTCAACATGGTATCTTTATTGTTTCTTGCATGAATCCTCCTCCTATTTGAAATTGATGACAATTTTGAGGAAACACAAAAAACTATGCACTCATTTCTTGGTTGTAAAATTTTCCATCTATTAGCACATATGCTTTGCCAAATTTTCCTATTAAATTTCACAATTTGTTTCAAGATTTGTATTGGGCGTTAAATTTTAAATTTCACAATTGTTTCAAAATCCATGTTGGGTGTTGAAACAAGGTGCTTGGAATTTGGTTGTGGTGGATGTAAACCTAACAATCAATAGTTGATGAATTGATGGCCATGGGGATGCAGTAATCACCAACACTTCTTTTTTTGTTGTACTCACTTTAATAGGGAGGATACCGGTTGAATTCTTTCAAAATAGAAAAAACAAGTAACAAGTGACTAGGTCCATGCCCACAAGCATGGAACATGAATTTAAATCCTTGTTTTCATTCTATTCTCACTTCATTAGGTAGGGGTATTAGTTGTTTTCTTCACAAAAAAAAGTAATTAATAGGCCTCATTTAAAGTGAGATTCATGTTTTGAATTCCACAGTCTTGAATAATTAAAAACCTTTAATAAAATCAGGTGCAAGTTGCACAATGTGTCTTTTCAAGGAGTTCATTGTACGATGTGTACATGTAAAATGGTAGTTGAGAGGATTAACATTGAAGCATTTTTTTACCACATTGGAAGAAGAGGGGTCAATTGAGGGCTATTGTATAAACATCTACCTCCGTGAAGAAAAGGTTGTGTGTGCATATTTTCTTTCAATCATCTTACCATGAACAAAGTGAAGTCTTGATGACCAAGCATATCACAATTATTTTTGTGTGTTCACATCAACAAATTCTTGTGGACTTATTATGTACATAAACAATCTTTCTCAAGTCTAATTATTTCAAATACCATTCCTGAAGGCATCAAATGCCATATATGAACATTGTAAATAAAAACACACCAATAATGAGACTCAATTTGGAGAACACTACAAGCAATCAAAGAACATTTTTGACCATCAAAGGCCATCAAACCAACAGTTGGAGGTAAATAGGAAAATTCGTGTAAGATGCATTTGCAGAATATCAAAAGAATGAATGCTTCATTTTACTATATGTTTTGTGCTTCACATCTGTGTTTGGAAAGTTGATTGCATCCTTGTGAATGTGGAGATGTGAGTGAATGTTGCACTTGGATGATGATTAGGGAATCTTTAAAAGCTTTTTGAAATTTGAACACTTTTTAGGCATTGATTTGGAGGGGTAATGTGAATGGGTATTGTTGATGTGGAGGAACAAGAGAATTCCAAAATGCAAGCATTGGCATTGGATAAACAATTGGAGAATGATTGTGCTGCTTTGGAAACAAAAAAATTCCATCTATTTGATCAACATGTGATCTCCTTAAGTTGTCAATCCACATTATAGCCACAGTTTGAGGGCAAGAGTGGGGAGTTGGGTAATCTCATCACATTTTGGTGAAATTTCTTGTTATCAATCGACATCCAAAGAATGTATCAAGGAATTGGATGATGGGCCACAACACCTTGAAGTTGGGGTCTAGGTGTTTATAAACAATAATCAATATTCAAGATTGAGAACAAAAAGATGCAAGAAATTCTCCTAGATACATAAGTAACGCACCATGCCTCCCTTTTGACACTAACGACTTACTAGTATTGATATTTTCTTTACATTTTGGGTAGGAGGATTTTAGTCATTTGTATTCCTTGTTGATTTTGTGTATTCTTAAAATGAATAAAATTTCTTTGGGCACCTTGATTTTAAAGGGGATCTACAGCTGGTGTGCAGTCTAGAAACCATGATAAACAACTACAATCAATAGGGAAAAAAGGTCAAAGTATTGAGGAAGTTAATGGTTTACTTTGGGGTTATGAAGATGACATCACAACCAAAATGGAGGCACTTTCCATTCTTTGTGTATGTTTTTATTCTCACTGCTCATCAACTATTCATTCTTTGATGTAATCAATGTTTTCAATACATTAGAACAAACTTTTTCAGCCATAAAAATTATGATTTTTTAGAAATGTCCTTGTTAAACTGTCTGCAATCTAAGAAACTTTATAACACAAAATGTGTTTCCATAATTTTGTATATCTACATACCTAATACCTAGCCCAATGCACTAGATCTATGCATCATTTTATTTTTTTGTGAATAGAGAGAAAAAGAGAGAAAAACAATCGACTAAATTATGTTGTGAAGGCAAGGGATCATAGGTTAAGCATGTTAAAGTCAATGCAAAATTGATTGAGATCATAGATCTCTATGAAAAGAACGCACACTTAATACAAATTCTCCCTCGTATCATCACAAAATTTCAATTAGCATATGTAAAGGCAAAATAATCTTTAGATTTTGCAAACTTAATAAACATTAACATCCACTATCCAAGATTACCCATGACATGCATTTGTCATTTTTTTGAACTACATGGTACTTACATTGATATTAGAATGCAATGTGCATTAACAATTGATTTCGCTTGCAACCTAATGACCAATTATCCATGGTGACTTTCATTTGGTTTTTTTGTGTGGCTATTACAACACTTAAACATGTATGTTGAAATTGTTTAGTTGAAGATGTTACAAACAACCTTGACAATTTTTTTGTCCCAATTGCATCCAACATATGAGGTGAAAGAGTAAAAGCTTGTGAATTCCACATCTTGTTTCATGCATGTATAGTTTTTAGTGTCAAATTTGAGTTTGAATCTAGGTCAGTGTTTTTGTGACTTTCAAGATGTACCTTTCACATTGATAGTTAAGTGAAGGTAAGGTGTTGATTGTTTTAAGGCTACATATGTGTTTCTATCAAATTGACTACAATCTTCAGTTTTACAAACATGGGATTCCTTTTCTTCCACTCTCAATAATGAATAAACATTAGTGGAATAGATGTATCAAAGGACTTTGTGCATTTAATACTATGTGTTTCTAGTCTTTTGTGACTACAAAGGTCTCTTATTGGATGCATTGCTTTCAAATTATTCATTTCATTTGTGCATGATCAAATGTCAATAATTCTTGGTCTTTGCTTTCAACTTTAGGAAATAGTTGCAATCTTGACAGTGTTTAAAGTAATGTGAAATCATTTTGGTGCAAGTACATAGATAGGAGCCAATAGTATTACTTTACAAAAGGATTATGAATCCTTTTTAGTCTTTTTTCACTTTTTCATATGAAAGAATTTTTGAATGAAATATTTTGCAACTTGTTATTAAAAATACATATAGTTGCCCCAATAAATCACATGTTTTGTGTTAATCATTGTTGAATAAATATGAATTTTTCAAAGTGTGTAAATTTTGCTAGATTTTGTCTTTCATCTTAAAAATTTATCATAATTTTGAATCATACCAAAATATGCTAATTATTTTTGGTTTTGTCTTTTTATATCATAAACTATAACTTTGTTTTGGATGTCATGCACATTACACCCCATTTACATGTGGTAAAAGATTTTTGAAAATTTTAAAATTTGAAAAATACTTTGAATTTTTAAAAAAATTTAATTCCATATCTTTTAAATTGTGAGTGTTTTTTGAACTTGGGTAGTAACTTGCTATCATCTAATTTTTTTACCATCAAATTTATGTTATTACAATAGTCCTTTACTTAGTCCTTTGTAAAATTAACTACAATTGACATAGCACCTATTCAAGTTCAAACATTTTTTAAAAAAACCAAAATCCAAAACTTAATTTAATGAACTTTTAATTTGAATTCCTCAACTTTCATATTAATTATTTAACACAACTTGGAATGATTAATATAATTTTAAAATGTCAAAAAAAAAAAAACATATGTAACAAAGTTCACAATTTTCACCATTATTTGACATGATTTTTAGCTCCTATTTCTATACTTGCACCCATCTACCCTTTTTTGAACACCCTTTGCAAATTGTAGTGTGAAATGAATTTTTGTAAGGTTCTGTGAACTTTCTAGGGTATGTGGAATGTACATGCAATATTCATTTGTATCCATGCACCCACTCTTGATGCAAACATGATATACAAATTCAAGTTGGATTAATGCAATTTGCCCCTAAAATGTGATTTCACCTTTTTTGTTCAAAAAAATTACCCACTATATGACTTTATTGTCAATATTCATGTCCTAACTTTGGACCTAACATGACCATTTTAATGTGCAAAACATCATCACATGTCCCCTTGTTGATTTGAATTAAAACCATAATTCTGCTCAAGATCACTAAATTTCTTTATTCAAACCCCATAAAACAATGGGGTCTTTCCAACTGTAGACAACTCTGCATCTCATAGTGAAAAACAACATTTACCTTTAAGTTAGTCTTGAAGCCAATAGTGAAAGACCGAAAGATGAGACAAAGACCTCCGAAGGTCCATTTATCAATACCCCACCCTTCAAGCCCCATAATGAGGTTTCCCAAAAAAGTTTACTTAGCAACATAGAATTTGGTGGACTTGCTTTCGATACCAAACCGTTAAATATGACAGGCCCCTTGTAAATAGACATGAATAATGCCCCCAACACACAAAATACTATGCTCAAAATTTTGGCCTACCCATCATGCTGCTTATATCTAACCTCGTTTATCTTGAAAAATGTACAATGATCCTATAAATCCTATGCACTTTGTGAGTTCTCCTAGTAACATTGGGACAACAAAATTCCATGTCAAATATGAAATTTAACATTTATAGAAAATAACAACTGTACACAATTATGCACAAGATAATTTAATAAGATCTTGGAACAAGACAAAGTTGATGAGGACCACAACCTGATATTAACTAGAAAGAGAAATTTAGTTACAGAAGTTGAGTTTATCATGAAATGTAATGAACATGTCATTAGAAAATCTAAATCACTTGATGCACAGAATAGAAAGAAAAAGGTAAGCAGTTGAGTTCATCATGAACATGTAATGAACATGTCATTAGAAAATCTAAATCACTTGATGCTTCGAATGGAAAAAAAAGGTAATCAGTTGAATTCATCATGAACATGTAATGAACATGTCATTAGAAAATCTAACAAATACCAATAAGTCAGTCTTACAAAAAATTACCCTTTAACATCACACTTCACATAGAGAACATTTTGAGCTTTTCAATTTGAGTTAAAGCAAACACCAACCTTCTTCACTACATCATCATTGATAAATATTATGTGAATATGAATTTTTTTCACCATAATTGTACTATTTGAATTTTGCAATTATTAAGACATTTGAAAAAATATATTTGGCATTGCGCATTATGCCATATACAAATATATAATTCATTTTTTTAAAATCAAATGCAAATAGAGTCATTATTTTTAATAGTGAGATTCTTGAATTGACATTAAAAATAATCTTTGATTAATCCAGAGCTTTTTTCCCCCAGTCATGGGGTTCCAGTTATTAATGCATTCATAGATGATGAATTTTGTGACAATCTAACAATTAATAAAAAAATTTGGGGATATGTATCCTGTGTTTACCAAAGGAAGTGTATTGGAAAAATGGGTACCAGCATTTGTAAACATAAATGCTTTTGTTAAATGGTTGGATCAGCGGCAAAGATCAACTGACAAATGACTGATGGGAAGGCACTTTACCATGCCATCCAACATGGTATGGTACAACTTCATCCAACATCACAAGAGGTATCCATGTCCAAGGAACATGTCAATTATTGGTATAGAATGCAAGAGTAAGCTTACCAACAAATGACTCAAAATGCAAAGGCAATTTGCCAGAACACGAAGGAAGAATCCCAAAAAGTGAAGACTGATTGCAAAAAGTTGCCGTCACAAAAATGTTTTGATTTTGATGCTTCGCAAATCTCCACTGTTAGTTCCACTAGTAAATTCGGGAATTTACTAGTTCTTAACACTATCTACAAACTATGCAAGGACATTATAGTCTTTTGTAAAAGGTCATCATAATACTTTGTGAAAATTTGGAACTCCAAATGCAGCTGGAAAATTCTCATGGATGAGGTGTGGATTGCATTTGTGTACTCATCACTTGGCATTGGATACAGAAGCAATGTGCAAGATCAGATCAACCACACGGTAGCTGCAACCAAGAAGCACACCAAACAGATTAGATTGTAACTAAGGAAGGACAGCAGTTGTTTGAATGAGTAGACTATCAGTTATGTATACCAAAGACCCAGAGCTCAATTTTGTTTACTGAAAGTGTCATCAGCTCCATGCAAAAAAAGAAGAATGTCCTTGGTGACTAGTAGAACCAAGGGGTTTCTTGTATTACGAGTTATGTAAGAAGATTGGTCACCTCAGGTTCTAGAGTTTTCAAGACCATATACTAGTCAATACCAAACCTCATAATCTCTTCACAAATTTCAGAAACAGCACACACCTGTAACCCCATTCATTGTCATACCACGCCACCAGCTTTACAAAGTTGTCAGTAAGAGCAATGCCAGCCTTGGCATCAAAAATGCTGGATCGGCTATCGGTGATGAAATCGGTGGACACTACATCTTCCTCAGTGTAGCCCAATATTCCCTTCAACTTTCCATTGGCCTCCGCCCTGTTTACCAACCAAAACAGTGACACTTTTCATACCACCTAACTTTCCTGAGAACATAACACATCAAGGTCACTACTGCAAACACTTCAAACTAATGCAGCACATCACCAAGCAGGTCAAAGAAATAGCTCTTTTCACCCTCCAAAATGAAATTGATAGTCACAGGATTTCTGTCCTTGCCTGATTGCTGCTTTGATGGCGTCATATGAGGCAGGCTTTTCAAGTCTGACTGTCAAATCAACCACCGAAACATCAATGGTGGGAACACGGAACGCCATACCAGTGAGCTTCCCATTCAACTCTGGCAGAACCTTGCCCACTGCCTGCATAGAATAGAAAACCCAACAGTCAACCTCCAACAGAGGTTGCACCTACCTCAATTGAACTAGACATGAAGCACCTAATTGTATTTTTCATACAATTATTAACACAGTTAGCTTGTGGCTATACAAGCACCATATTATACATTATCTTTATATAAAATATGACCACAATATCAAGACCTCCTCCATAGAATTGCACTTGAATTAATGTATAACTTACCTTAGCAGCTCCTGTGGAACTAGGGATAATGTTGACTCCAGCAGCACGCCCTCCCCTCCAGTCCTTGTGTGACGGCCCATCAACTGTCTTCTGTGTTGCTGCACATCCAAACAAAAGTTAAAAACTGCACTTCAAAGATAGGACATGTTGCCCATGTGACTTCCACATTGGAGTAATGTTTGCTCATGTAACCAGTTCAGTCTCTGTCTGTAGACTCTCTGGTATGGTTGTTTTTTCTTCAAATCCATTAATGAATTCTACACTTTGAAGACTAAGAAAGAAATAAAGTGTAATAGGTACCTGTGGTAGAATGCACAGTAGTCATTAAACCTTCGACAATTCCAAATTTGTCATTAATTACCTAAAATTCAGAAAAACAAACCATAATTAAATATAGCATGTACTTTTGGAAGAGTGGGATGTGCTAAAGAAAAGCATAACACAGAATGCCTGGTGAAATCACTCAGGGTTTAGTATGGAAGAAAACAGAAGAGTGATGTGGGCACCTTAGCCAGAGGAGCAAGACAGTTAGTCGTGCAGCTAGCATTGGAGACAATATCAAGATCAGCTGTATATTTGTCCTCATTCACACCAATAACAAACATTGGCGCATCCTTGCTAGGTGCTGATATCACAACCTTCTTAGCACCTCCCTGCATTACTCCTCACACTCATCTCAAAAACCTAGAGGCTAACCATGACATAACCTTTGGAACAAAAAATGAAGGCAATCCATTGTTTGAATCTCAGAAACTCTTATTAACCAAGCCTAAAATTGCATGGTTTTAAGTAGTTGGTCAAATAGTCCAGCAACCACTCACTTTTATTATGCCTCACAAACTGCTGTTGTTCAATACAATTTTGTTAAAGAAATTTAGATGAACAGATAGGACTTCTACATCCAGCATCAAATTACATTCCAATTGATTCAAAGGCCATTATCCACACACCCAATCAAAAGCTAAAGGAGAAACAATCCCAAGACAAACCCAATGCAGACAGGTGGGTTGGGATTCTGTATCACTGGCTTTCTACAGACAGTTCATGGCAAGGGTACTGTGAGCAACAAGACTGAACACATTACCTTCAAGTGAGCAGCAGCCTTTGCTTTGTCTGTGAATACACCAGTGGACTCGACAATGTAATCAGCTCCATGTTTTCCCCATGGTATCTCTGAAGGATCTCTGCACATCAACCCACAGTCCTATATTCTCTCAGAGTCTTGATTTTCCTCCAGCCTGTGAGAGCATGGACAAATTATTATCATGAACCTTTTGGATCCATTAGGATTGCAGTAACAGCAAAACACCAAAAGAAATAACCATTGCAATCACCAAGATTAGGAATGTTGTGACTACACATCATATGGTCTCAACAAGAAGGTCACTTTAAAGAATAGAGAAGTGGAAAGTTTTTTCCCATGCAAATTCCACAAAGAGAACCAAGGATTTGAAAACACCTACTTGAGACCATAAACAGCAACAGGCTTGCCACCAAGTAAGAGGGAGTTATCATTCTGAGCTTTAATGTCATGTTTCTTCCACTGCCCATGAACACTGTCAAACTTGAACATGTATGCCTGCAAAAAGAAAACCCAAAAACTCACAGCAATCAAAATCAACAACTGCAAAAGAAACATAACTTTCAACCATCCCAATTAACAACTCAAACAGAAAGAAAAAGCTTCAAAATGGGGCTTATGTATTCAAAACCCCATTATCCCAACTAGTAAGCTTACAGATGACAACAATGACACAAAACCTGGATACAAGTATCAGGCAATGTGAAACACATAAAGGATTTACAAAGTACTCATGCAGAAACCATAATCCCTACTGGCAAACTCCAAATTGCAAAAACCCATTTTTTGTCTCAGAAACCACAGGCATACAAATTTACATGGCAAGAGCACAAACCATATACTCTGCACTGATGAAGGGATCATTGACAGCCACCAATTCAATATCATCACGGTCTGAGATCACTCTTGCTACCAAGCGGCCAATGCGTCCAAACCCTGACACATTGATTGATCCCCCACCCCACCCATATGACCCATCACCACCACCATATGGATGTATCCTCAGAAAGAAACACTCCCAAGGGTTTGGAAAGGTTTGGAGTACAAACAAACCCTTGGCAAGCCCTTCATCACAATTGGATACATAGAAACGGCAAGCCAACTCTGCGAGCTAAAACTGTATGTAATTCAGGAAGGGAGGAATGAGGAGAATGAGGAAAGGAAGAGGGGAAAAACGGCTCTTACCGTTGATGCCGACCTTGACCTTCTCCACAGCTTTATCCGCAGAACGCGCCACATACAAACAACAACCACCCCGATCTCATAAGAACAAAGGACTTCTTGTAGGACTCTTCTCCTACTAGGAAAAGACGTTCGTCACAGAACCTCAGCAGTCCATGAAGAAGCAGCAGCCATGATGATGATGATGATGATGATGACGACCCACAAGCTAGAGACAAATTATTCAAGCAAAAACCCAGAGCAACAAGACTCTCAGAAACCTTTTGGAGACAGGGTTTCTAAATCACGTACCCATAGCTACAGATCGAGTTTTCTTGATCCCTGAAAATGCACTTGGGAGTTGTAGCGAGCGGCGAAGAAAACAAGAGTTTGGGAAAAACCCCAAGTAAAAAACTAAAAGCCCAGGCACCGATCAGCAGCAGCAAAACAGGAGGACAAACTCTGGACAAACTCAAAATTAGGAACTTTGGAGGTTTCGTTGGCAGATCGGATCCAAAATCCTTTTATGAAGAGCAACAAGAATATCTGAAAAGCTTGCAACGAAAGTATGGAAGATCATGCACAAAACAAGGAGCAATAACAACAACAAACACCAGCAAGAGAAGAGAAGAGAAGGCGATGGTAGCAGTCACGGCGATGCACATGTTTTTTATAGTTGCAGTTGCAACGTCTGGAGGCAATCCAGAGAGAAACACATGGCGGGGGGGGTTGGGGGGGGAGGAGCTTCCCCTTTTCTGGCGGCACCTCCAAATTTATCGATACCCAACTCTCTCTCTTTCTCTCTCTAGTTTAGGGAAGGCAAATAGTCATCCATCCATCCAACTATTCATCCATCCATCCATCCATCCATCTATCTATCTATCCATTTATCTATCTCTCTAACTGCTTAACTGCGTAAACTCGCCAACCGCTTAACTGCCTAAACTCGCCCTAAAAGAGTTGAACTTTTTATTATTACTCTGGGTTCTTAAATTAGTAGGCTACCTATTTATTTATTTATTTATGTATTTATTTATTTATTAACGCACAGCATTTGGAGAAAGACCCAAAAGTTTTCATTACACAGGTATTTTTATTTTTATTTTTAAAACAAGAAAAGGAAAATTTTTCTTAAAAAAAAAGTGAACTACAGGTGATTATCATGACTAGGTATAATGTAAGGATATGGATATGTGCTAATTAATCAGGGAATTTTCCCCCAATTTTGTGAGATCTGAAATTTGGCAAAATTTTCAAAATTTTAAAAACTAAATTAGTCTGGGAACCCTAATTTTGGAAACCCTAATTCTGGAAAATTTTAATTTTAAAAAAAAAAAAAAAAAACTAAAAAAACCCTTCCCCTTTTAAAACCCCCCCCCCCCCCCCCCCTTTTTTTTGGGGGGGGGGGGGTGATGGGGGGGGGGGGAGGGGGGGAAAAGGAAAAAGATTTTGGGAAGAAACTGGAAG
>Ga0116227_10009946_pt1 | contig 16922 bp, 9 predicted proteins | sample S1TSphgellanicum_FD_89693 | JGI IMG/M metagenome (GOLD analysis project Ga0116227, IMG submission 89693) | Host-associated microbial communities from peat moss isolated from Minnesota, USA - S1T2_Fb - Sphagnum magellanicum MG | ecosystem: Host-associated > Plants > Peat moss > Unclassified...
ATTTACAAAAAAAATAAAAAAAAGTGAGAAATAAATTTCCCCCCCCAAATTTTTTTTTTTTTATAAGAGAGGGGGAAAAACCCCCCCCCCCCCCCCCCCTTCCTCATAACGGTGGCATGGTCTATTTTTAATAGATCATTTGGTCTTGAAGGTTTAAGGAAACAACCATAAAATTAGTCATCTTTAACCGAGCCATTAAGAGCCAATGATGAAAAAAAATCATTTGATGGAAAAATTACATTATCAATTTAGAGGGGAGGCAAGGCAATTTTTGAATTAATGCACTAAGAAGACGTAACGTTGTGAGTCATACCAACACAATTTACCACAAAACAATGGTTGTCAATACATGGTATGAGCATGTTAACTTTCACATTGACACCATCTACCTTCACTTGTTGAAAGATTAATCCACAAGGGTCATTGGAACATAGGTTCTTTGGGTGTATTTAGGCCAAAAGTGCAAACGCTTTTGCATTAAACATGTTGAACCACCTTCGGTGTAGGTTCAATGTTGACAATCCATGGAAGGGCTTCAAGTTTGAGCATTGTGTGTTTGGCAAAAGACTTCCATCCAAGTTTAATATATTTATAAATGTATAGTGTTGCTTTTGATGTTTACTTAAGTGGATTGTCGCGACCCTAGCCTTGGGCTCGTGACCATGGCAAAGGGCTTGCAAGGGTGTGGGCCAAGATTAAATCCAGGAGTCACATTCTCATGCCTTGGGAGTGTAAAAGAGTGTGAGGGAAAGAACCCTCACATTCCCAAGTGAATTCCCATGTTGGGAGTTGGAGTCCCAGTGGATTCCTGAATGTTCAGAAAACAATTGCAAGGGTCAAAACCCAATGGCTCAAGGAGTTTTTTATATCATTGGAAATCTATTGAAACTTAAATGTCTAAAATGGGTTCACATCACCCATTTGGACATTTGAAACACAAGTAAGGCCAAAAGAAAGGCAAGGAGTCGAATTGGCAATTTGACTCCCAACCACTAAAAGTCCGGAATCAACCCAATTTCCTTGCTTGCAGGTGGCGTGCGACATACCATTGAAAAGCTCTCGACAAGGGCTACAACTTTGTTTTAGACCTTATCTTAATCAGAGGTCTACACACAAAGTTATGGGGCCCCAAATTTATGGGAGTCCTTACTTTGGCAATTTCGGGACTCCCACTAGGGAGTCCCGGGACAAAAAGCCATTTGGATGCGGGCCTTGTGGAGAGGCACAAAGTATATTATAAGGGGGAAGGTGGTGGCTTCCCCCAAGTCTGGGCGGTGGTGAGTCTTGTGAGTTCGAATTGCCCATGATTCGTCCTAGCACCAAAAGTGCTCTAACTATGCACTAACCACCTTGTGTTGGTTTTGTGCAAGTCCGTGTGAGTAGTTGATGCTTGTCACTTTTCTTAGTCCCATCTTGGAGCTCCAGCACGCCCTTTTATCCCCCTCAAAATGCTGCGAGCCAAGGAATGTGCCTCAACTCTTTGTTCTTTCGTTGTTTTCAGTTTGGACTCACATTTGAGTTCATTAAGGAGCTTGGGGGTGCGTCATGGATTATTTGGCTTAATCGAAGTAGTCAAGTTTTCATTAGAAAGAAATTAGGAAGATAGAGTTGAACAACTTTTGTGGTTTGGTATTCTTGAATATGCCAAATTAGAATGGAACAAAAATCTCAACATAATTCAATTTTGCCCTCCAAAAGTTACATAGGTCATTTTCTAAAGCAAGGGTCTAGACAACAGGGTTCTCATTATGCCATTTGTTTCAAAGATGATCTTTACATTTTAAGTGGTAATATTAGTTACCTAGGAATTGTGGCATTAAGTGATAGGGGTTCCCACGAAGTTTGGGAAGGACATTTGAAGTTTTAGTGATGGTGGATGTGTTCAACTTTGGAATCTAAATGTTTGCAAACATGTTCAAGTTTTGGCAATAGCGAATGTGTGTGAGATAGAAAGCACTATTGTCAATGATGTCTTGACAATGATAGTTGCGCACGTGATAGAAGGCACATATGATGACTTTTGAACTCATAATTTAACATAGATTTACAAGACCAAAAATCAACTTACCAATGTAACACTGCATTCTTAGTTCATTTTTAATTACCTTGAGTGACCATTAAACATTTTCTATTAAGTTGCCTTGTTTCTTAACAATGGCTTAACATTGAGTGCTATGACAAATTTTTGTGTTAACTATATCATTAGGTGTGAATGTTGTTATTTTAAAAATGTCTTAACATTCAATTATAGCTAACTTCATGTGACCATACCGTAGTCTACTATATTTAGTATTGAAACTACTGTTGGATTGGTACTTTAACACTCAGTGGCTAGAAGGTAGGTAGTAGGTAGATGCATGTGAATGATTAGTACATATCTAACCATGGTTAGTTAGAGGACACAAATACAACCAAAGAAAGTGTTTCCTGTCTGGGCACCATTCCTCACCTTCAAGAAGTGGGGTTCAAGTTTTGAATCTCTTATAGATTTTGACCCCACATTAAATGGACCAACAAGAGGACAGCTCACTATGCCATGGTTCATGACCCTTCTATTTTTTCACAAACCCTAATCATACATCAACCCCCCTATTTGGTGTCTCTCTCCCCGGTTTTGAAGAACCTCTTCCCTACCCTACACTAACAACAAGTGTTGGGGGAAGGGGTTAGGGGGCGGCGGGAGAGGGGGGAATTCAGGGTTGGTGGGTTCTTGCCTACCTATTCAAGGGACACTTAGGTTTCTATTCTAAGAAGAGGAAACGCCAGTGTTTAGGTCCTTGTTCAATTCTTCACCAAGTTTCAAAACCAAGTGTAGTTCCTATCTGGTTTCCAGCTTGATGGGGTTGGTTCCAGATCTAGTGTTTTGCATTCGGTAGAATTATTGGACGCACTCCCACTTCCTAGTTCTCAGTTAACTCCAGTTAGTTCGGTTATTTGGGTTAGTTCTGGTTATGTTAGGGAACTATGAGTCCGGTTCCTCTTGGATGTCAACACAGAATGAGGGGTCAGTTCCAGTCCTCATTCTGTAAAGTGTCCCCAGTTTGCAGCCCCCAGGTTTTAGAACCAGTTCCAAATCTCAAGTTGATTAGAACTCCAGTTCCAGCGACAAGAAACCAGAAAGAATTGTTGGTTCTAAAGTGGGGGTGAATTCCCACCCCAAAAAGCTGGTAAGGATGGTTAAGACCAGTGTTGGGCGGGTATCAGCTTTTGAACATACCAGCTGACACTGGTGTTGAATCTTTTTGGAAAAAATCATACCAGCTGGTACTGGTATTGGATCTTCTTTTAAATGGTCATACCAGCCTGGTCGTGGTATTAGGGTCCAAGGCTGATATTTGGCTTGAATGTGGTAAGTTTAATCCTGACATTAGACCCCTACTAGTGTGCCGTTGGCCCAAGTGTTAGCACGTCCTCAACTGATTTTTCCCTTTCAAAACCTGGTTTTTTGGAGTTTATTTGAATTTTCAGTGGTAGAAAATCACTTAAAAATCAATATCTCCACATTCTCAATCCAAATCTGACCCAAAAAATTCTATTAAATCCTGTTCATCAAGACCTTTCCAACAACATCAAAGGCACATTCCAATTCCTCCAAAATTTTCAGGTACGATTTAATTTAATTTTCAGTGAAGAAATCATTCAATATTCAAGAACTTTTGCACCACAAGTCCAAATGTCATGGAACCAAGCCCATGCACTCCTCCTTGTCAAGTGCTTTGGAAAGACACCAAGAACATGCTCTGAAGCATCCTGCTTCAGTGGATCTCATAACTACAAAACAAAACAAAACTACCTTCCTTCATAGATAGATAATAGTCCTGGTATTAATCAAGTGCCTACCACACGGGTACTAGAATGAGGCTGGTATTCACTCATGTCGTACTAGTTTGGTTTCAGTGCATATACCCTGGTTCCAGCCTGGTACCTGCCGAATACTAAGAGTTAAGACCTGGTGGGACCTTGGTTTCCCCCTTTAGTAGAAGTGATTTTGTTTGTGGGCAAATTTCCGTCATTTTGTGAAAAATATTTCGAAAAAAGAATATTCTGTTGAAAATTCTTTGTTTATTTGAAATAAAATTTCCAAAAAAGAATTTTTCATTAAGAAAATTGCAAAAATTCCCTCAATTGCCTACAATACAAAAGGGTGCGTAAGATTATTTTTTTTCAATTTCATATTTTGAATATTACCAGATTTTGGCTAAATATACTGATGGATGATCACCACTTGATCAAAATCACAAAATTAAAAAAAAATAAAAACACACACTGGTCTGCCACAGACCTCTTTCTATAGAATTCAAATAATTTATAATAAAATTTAATATTGATTTAACTGTTATTTAAACCCTTTGTTCCAGAAGGCGCCACGTTGAGACAAGAGGCCGGCGCCCCACCACCCCCCACACGCACGAAATTTCCAGTGGGACTGCCTTTTTATTGTGCGTCTATGTGGGAGAGACAAAGTCCCCTCCAGCTATATAAGCTTCGTTGCTCCGTAACCGACTTTCTCCCCGAGCTTCTTGACGAGAGCGAGAGAGAGGGGGGGAGTAGCAGTGGAAACAAACAATGGCCAGCTATGAGCTCTACCGCAAGTCCTCCATAGGAACCAGCCTTACAGATGCTCTGGAGGAGATGGTGACCAACGGCACTATCTCCCCGCTTCTGGCTGTCAAGGTGTTGATGCAGTTTGATAAGGTGATGTCGGCTGTATTTTCTGGTTTTCATTTCTAGACCAAAAAAAAAAAAAAAAAACTAGATCATAGTTATCATCATCATCGGCATCATCATCATCATCGTTGTCGTTATCTTCTTCTTCTTCTCTTGATTTTTCTTCACTTTTATTTCGCCAAGTTTGCAGTTCAGGTTTGTTTTTTGGTGGACGTCTTGTGGCCTCTTTCGTGCCTGTTCCCCTCTCCCTCTCCTTCCTCGACTCGTGTTTTTTTATCCCCCTCTTCCGGAGGTGATTCGGGTTCTTGTTTTGGGGATTGAGAGATGAGGTTTGGTGGATGTGCAGTCGATGCAGGACGCCCTGCAGACGAAGGTCAAGTCCAAGACGCAGTTCAAGGTAGGGTTTCCCTTTTCTAGGTTTAGTTTTTCAGCAAATATTTCGTTTGAGTGCAATGTCTTTGCGTGGTTGGTGGTGAATTTAGAGGCAACGGAGAAGGAGTTGTACGGATAAGCTCTCTTTTCTCTCGTACGTTGACCTTTGAAAGAGTGAAGAGATTGAGCCCTCTCCCTGTTGTGCACAAAACATTTCCATATTATCTGCACACCATAGACAAAACTGAAACAGGGCATGAGTAGCTTAATAAATATGTAATGTGTTTGAGAAGAGGCTCAGTGGGCTGTTGTCTTATGAAAATTTCTCATGAACTGGTTCTCGAAGTTCCTTGTGTAACCTTGTGTAACTTGGACCATTTGCCACGGGATTACTGAAGAGGATTAACTCTGCAAAACCCTATTCTGCAGTGATGAATGTGGTTTCCAAGTTGTGTGGCATTGGGAAGGTTTTATGAAGGTTTTCAGTCATTCAAGTTATGGTAGATTTCAAAGTTCCTTGTGTAACTTCGACAAGTTGATGTGGGATTAATGAAGAGGATTAACTCTGCAAAACCGTATTCTGCAGTGATGAATGCTCTTTCCAAGTTGTGTAGCATTTGGAAGATCTTATGAAGGCTTTTGGTCACTTAAAGCATGGTAGATTTCCTCCTCAACATCAGTGACCAGAAACAAAAGAATGGCCTGAAGAATGTGAGAGTGTGGAGAGCCCTGAATGTGTTTTAGTAGCAAACGGTGATGATGGATCTCCTGGCATTGAAGTGCTGTTTTTCCTCTCTAACAGGGTTTTGTGTGTTGTGCTGATGCCAGGGTCATTTGCACACCTACAGATTCTGTGACAATGTGTGGACTTTCATACTGGAGAATGCAGTATTCAAAACTGACAGTGAGTCTCAATCTGTGGATCATGTGAAGATTGTTGCTTGTGATGCCAAAATCATTGCCCGCTGAGCTTTGATGCTTGGAAGTGCTACCTAAATTGACACAGGGTTGATACTCTCAGCATGGTACATAATGATGCAAGAGAATTGGAGCAAGCCCAGCTTGCCCAGTATGCCAGATACATTGTTTTTACCCAGAACAAACTTCTTTAAAACACATCTGCATGGTGGCACTGATTTGGATTGTCTGGCAGTTGTAGGTAGCCAAGGATTCACAGGATGCACTTAGTGGCTTCATAAACTTTATGGTCATAGAATATGAACAATGCTGAGTTTCATATCACTTAGTGAATTGTAGTGCAAAGAGCTGCAGAATTTCTTCACTCTAATCTGCAGATTTGCCACAAAACTCCAAAGGTGCATTGAGGATTGGAATTGAGCTGCATTTCGGTGGTAGGATTTGTGTGCTTAATGTTTACTCTTGCAGTTCCATGTTCTCTGCAGTTTGTCTTCCACGTTGGTTCAACATTATATACAATTGTGCAAGGATTTGCTGAGCACCAACCCATTGTACTACCTTCTAAATTGACACAGCACCTTCTCTGTCTTTCTTGCACCTTCTCTTGGAGCTGAAAGCAGATGCAATTGAATGTGAATTGCATGTTAAAGTGAATTGCTTGTCACATACCACATGGCAGTTTACTTCATGTTGCCAAATCTCTGAAGCTAAAAACCCTATGGCCCAAAGGCATGCTTAAATGCTGTAGTCCTACACTCATAAGGTACACAAGGACCTTCTCTAAGATCTTGCACAGAGTCTGGGCTCCAGCAGAAATAGCCTTGAGAATGTGGTATGTTCAAGCTCTCTGGTTGCTGTCAACAAATACATGACATTCCAGTTGGGAGTATAAATGAAAGGAGGTTCTTCTTTTAAATCATATTTGGAAAGGATTGGTTTTTTACTGAAAAGCATGATCATCAACGTTTGTAGTGATTGTTCATTGCAACAAAGAGTAATTGGAGTGCCAAGTTCTGATGCAACTTATACTTTCCAGCAAGTTTTGCATGAGCAGAGAAGTTGTTGATGTATAGGTGAGGGTACATAGCATGTGTCTGAGGTGGAAACTGTGAAATGATTGTCATGCATTAACTGACAGTAATTTGTATGATGTTCCACCAGGAGCTGGCTGAAGATCACCTTCTTCACACCATGCTTGTTTGCTTTGTCAAGGTACCATGTGGGTCCCTTGAAGCTTGCTACTGCCATGTTCCATTCTCCCGCAGAACAATTGTAGTCTATCTGAGATGGGATATAACCACCTTATCATGTCAAAAACTTGGACTGAGTTTCAACCAATCACAGCTGTCCTTGATCCCCTTTAAATCATCAAACCTAAGAAAAGAACTGAAAAAGGACATCAAGAACATTTTGCCAGCAAGTCATCAAAATGTTTACAGTGCTGCTTGACCTTCTACTAGCTCCTTCGTAGATTTCACACTCACTATGGGCTATATAACCAAGACACCTCATCTGCACAGATTTTCCTCCAAGGATATATCAATGACATTGCAGAGAAAACTCCAGAATAACATATTGAAGATAACCATCATGTCAGTTCCAGCAAATCCAAAACTAACATGACAAGAATGAGTGCAGTCACAAACTTATGAATCACTCATGAGTGTCAGATCAGCGCCTTAATCATGAGTAGCAGTGACTTCCCACTAACTTCATCAGCTTGTGACTACAGGTATAGATATATATATACTTAAGAAAGAGGAGAATATGAAACCTTCAAGCTTGTGACATGGCCATTTCAAAACTAAGATTAGAAGGCAACTTATTTGTAAGTTATGCACAAATCACTAGCCTCAACCCCAAGTGCTGATTCCTTCTTAAGAAAGCACCACAGTACGATTGAAAAGGTGAGCATACTCCAATCATGATGCAAGCACGCTGTGGTTCAGTGGGTATGAAACACTCAAGAATAAGGATCAAGTGCCCATAAATCCTCTACCATTTCAGAAACTCAGAAAATTCAATCCCCATTGCTGTTGTGTCTTTTGCCACCCAAATGCACTGGTGGATATGGCCTGGGCACAAACTGTTTGTGTTTCCAGGGGTGATGAGGGAACAGGGATTTTATGAAGGTCTAGATCAACAATCGATTGAAGTTGCTGCCACCTGAATAACAGCTGGTCCTTCAGCCAAGCAGCCATGAGCTCCATATGCTGAGCGCCCCAGAAACCAGCTTATTCCATCCCATGGCTATAGTGGAGTCTCTTATCAAAGACAGTATTATTCTGTCATCTCCAGTTCACCAGGAACTTTCATTGCCAGACAGAATCCAAGTAGAAGGCCTTCCACTATGGAAAGGATGAGGGCTCAGTCACATTAAGATGCTTGAACATTGGATGGTAGACAACCAACGTATCACTCATTTCCCAAAGAATGTCCTGTGTCTAGTAGCCTCTTACAATGTCTGCAGCTTTTGGCATCTAAGAAACTGGAAGCAGCAGGCCCGAAAACCTGGTGCCTGGAAAAGGGTATTCAATTATTGCCCAGTGCCATTCTGCCATAATGAAGAGGAACAGGTGGTGCAAGTGAATCAATGTCAATAGCAACATTCTCTGCTGTACATGTGCTGTAAAAAGTTGAACCAACATCACGTAGCCCATTGGCAAGTCCTTTCTGAATGAACTGTTGGCCTGAGAACACCTCAGTTTACAAAATATAAAGACTTGTTCACTGCATCACTTCAATTGAAAGCCCTTATGGCTTGACCAATCTCTGCCCAAAACAGATTCAATACAGTTCTGTTTTTGAATCTATGGTACTGCAGCAGCAAATCATGCTGGCTCTTCTGACCATGAAGCTCAACATCAAGATACATGCTCAAGGTCCTGACCAAGAATTTTTGCTTTTTCATCTGAATTGGTTGCCCCATGTTGAATTTCAAACAAGTAGCCCATATCCTTCTGCAACATGGGAATTGATCCAGTATCCTAAAACTGCTTGCTGATCAAGTGACAAGAACAGTGCCTCTGCAAAGTTTCCAATCTGTTGGCATCTCTGAACCACCAACCTGACACCATCCTGGAATTCTTCCCAGATCTTTAATCTCAGGGCATGCACTGCCCCCAATGCAGCAACCACCATACATGTGTCGGTCATGCCAGAATAGGTGCCACTAGATGTCAGCCCTAGAACTAATATGCTCCAGCTTCAAATCTGGGTACAAAATTTGCTCAAGTTGCTTCGAAAAAAGATTTTACAAAGTCTGTTTGGTGCAAGTATGAGGGTCAAGCACTGAGGAAGACAAATGCAATGATCTCCTAGAAGAGCAGATGACTCTCAAGTCTCTTAAGTAGGCGGATCAAGGCAATGTGTGAGGATGACAAATGCAATGATCACCAGATATGGTAGATTGTCCACAAAATTAGCCACCAGTGCTCAACTTGTACCTGTAAACATCTGGTTTCCTGTTAGAGATCGGAGTGAGTCACCATACTTCCTGCAACTGCCTACTTTCCATAGGGACATGGTTCTGATTCTCTGCAAGGACTGAGGAAACACTAGGTTTGTACACTGTATGTCATTCATTCACGAAGGTGAATCCCAGTAGAGCAAGAAGGACACGAAATCAGAATCTATTAGAACACAAGTATTCAGACAGCGGGTACAGATCCAGAGAACAATCGAATCGCAGGAAGAACTTTATCAACTAGATGAAGAGGAAAGAAAGCTCAGAAGCTCTTTACAATACCCAAAAAATGCTGGAGACACGCAGTACTGCCATTTGGGTGTCGTCGCTGGAGATGAAAAGCTCACGGGCTCTTCTTCTTCTGAGTCTGGTTCCGGCTCCCGCAGCTTCCTCTTCCTCCTCGACATTTCTTGAGCCGTTCCCTACCCAAGCTGCTTCCCCGTTTGGTTGCTGCACCAGCATTTGGATATTGTCTTGACAAAACAACTTCCGCCCAAAAACTCTAAAATGTCCTCAACCCCTTTGCTTAAGAAGCTCTTGAATTCAAGAACACTCGCAGACTAGGGAAGTGACCAACAAAAGATGCAAGCAAGTCGGAGAAAAAAAAGAGGAACTGGAAGCAATCTGCTCAAGAAGAGAACGAGGACAATGCAAAAGCTCTGTTACTTAGTACAAAGCAAATAACTTGCAAAACATGCAATGAAAAACAATGGCACCCAAATTCTCCATCGCAAAAATTCTTCACAACAACTAACAAAACACACAGACACACACACAAAATTTACATTTTCATAGCCAAAAGAAATTGCGATGCTCGATCGGAGTGCCCCTTCGTTTTCCCCGTCTCACGACACATTTTTGGAGGGCAATTCGGAAGTCGGTATGCAGAAAAAAGCAATGACAAAAGGGTGATGCAGCATCAACATGTATGACATTGTTGGAGCTTATTTAAAATCATTCATTCTGGAACGGAGAGTTGAGCGGCTTCTTCTGAGTCGAGCGTCTACTTAGTTGCAATGGAGAGGCGAGTCGAGATTCCTCTTCTTCGCTGCAACGTGTCCGCCCATCCATAAATACCAACACTTTTAACGTGCAATTAGAAACACACACACACACGAGAGGAAACTAAAATCGGATTTTCACATGCCACCCAATCATCAATGAGGACAAGCTCATCATCGAACACTTACCGTATCTTCGTCGTTTCTTGTCCTTTTCGAGACATTTCCAGCGCACAAACTGAATCTTTTCACAAGCTCTTTGAACTCCAGAGACAAAGGAAAAGGGGAAACAAAAAACACGAGAAGAGGATGATGAGCTTGTCCAGAAAATAAATAGTAAACTATTTAAGCCCCTCCCCCCCCCTTTTCACTTCCAAACAAACCCTTGTATCTTCTTCATTTTTTGTCCGTTTGGAATGGTTTAAAAAATTGTGGATCTGCCAACTAAAGTTGAATAAAGCCTTTTGGAATTTCATATGCAATAGAGCAATGTCCAGAGATCTTAAGCTCCAAAACATTAATTGTTTTAATAGACTAATAAGCAAACACTTACCTTTTCACTTCTAAAAGGCATATATTGCTCATTTCTTGACAAATGTGAGCAATTTTTGTGATGTTGGATGCACCAAGTGTGGGGCTATATATGCAATAGAGCAATGTCCATCCAGAGATCTTCAATTTCAAAACAATAATTGTTTTAATAGACTGGTAAGTGAACATTTATCCCTTCACTTTTAGAGGGTATATATTGCTCATTTCTGCTCTTTTCTTGACGAATTTGGGTGATTTTGTTATGTTGGATGCACCAAGTAAAGGGTTACAACAACTCCTCCAAGGCAAGGAAGGAATCTTCATAAATTTGGGCTTCTCTAATATACCAAGTGTTGGATGACCAACCTATCTATCCTAAAACATTGGACTACAAATCAAAAAAAAAGAAAAAAAAGCTCATTAGTTTAATAATGTGCACTTAGAAACATCACGTGAACCAACAACGTGTGTTTTGCACATTGGTCCTACCATATAGGCATATATAACTTAGGCATACATAATTTGGGCTCAAATTACTGAAAGTCAAATGAATTGGAAAAAAAATTAATTGCTAGACATTTGTAATTCATGATCTTATAATTCGTGAATAATTTTCTCTTCCATTCATTTTGACCATAAAATCCAATCTTCACCTACTGAAAACATTAACATTTTTTACACACTCTGATTTCCCTCCTCATCCTACCTAACACCCCCATTGTTTTCAATGTGTTTTTTAATGCCCCTATTGCACTAAAGACCACCTCTTTTTCTTTTTTTTTGGCATTTCCAACATCTTTCAACCTCTTTCCCAAATGTGTTTTCGAGTGTTGCTCCATGTTAGGGTTGTCAAAAATGACGGGATGTGCTCAATTAATGTTCATCATTATGTTGGCATTCATTTGAACATGTCAATTTCATTCATCCAGACAGATGTCAACTATTTTCTTTTCATGATGAAAATTTCCTGGTCAAACTGGTTCTAGCCATTGAAAATTTTTGGTTGTTCAATTATTTTGTCATTGAATTGAATTGGGCAACCAAAAAAAATTTGGTCATCTTTGTGGCTGATTGAAAATTTTCAATCATTGTTTGAAACATTTTTCAATCACCTTTAGAAAACATTTGGGCACTATTAAAAAAAATTCAGTCTTTCAATCAACAATGGTTCAATTTCCACCATTGATCCAAGGACTGAAAAATTTGAGTCATTACCCAAAAAGATTTTAGACATCGCCCAAAATTTCTGCGTAATGTTTGAAACATTTAGTTGCAAAATCTGGCAACTGAAAATTTGCAATTAAATTTTGTCAACAAGAATTTTCCAACACTACACACAAAAAATGTGATCCTTACCCCAAAATTTCATTCGTTTAACGGATGATGGTTCAATCTCCACCATTAATATAGCAATTGAAATTCTTTAGTTATTGCCCAAACACTTTGATCATTGTTTGAAAAAATTTCAATCATCGCTTGAAATGTTTTTTTCGTCATCAACCACAAAATTTTCAATTGCCACAAGACTGTGACAATAGAAAACAATTTCTAATTGCCACAATCTTGTAGTGACCAAAAGTTGCTTCAGTCATCATAAGGTTTAAGGTGACTGAATGACATGATTTTCAATCACTTTTAATTTTTCCTAGAACAACCCAACCTCACTTTGACTTAGGTTGACTCTATTTTGACATGACATTGGGTAATGTCACCATCCAAACGAATGTGTTGCATCCTAATAGATGCTTGAACATTGTGACAACCTTACTCCACGTCCTTCCCAAAACCCCCATCATGCAAAAAAGATTATTTTTCCTTTCCACCCAAGTGCCATTTCAAGGTTTAAAAAATATAAAATAAAAGAACCTTTTCAACCCCAGTGCCCCGAACATATTTTTTTGTGCCCCTAGCATCTTCTAATATCATAATTGGCACCCTCAACCTCCTTAATGCCCCTTGTTGCAAAAAACAATTCATGTTCAACTAGCATCCCTAATGTTTCTCGGATGTCTTTCTAATGTGCCCACCATTCCCCATTGCCATTTCACCATTCCTTATTGGCAGTCATGTCATTTGTCATCCTTGGTGTAATTCAAATGTGTTTTCACCCTTGATCTCAAGCCTAATTGAGTCATCTTGGAACCAAAATTACCTATGGATCTGAATTTTTATTAAAAACATTCAAATTTAAAATGTTTCATAGGTTGATGACTAATTTTGGGATACCTTTTTGTGACTTTAGCCTAGCACCCTACTCTTAAACAATCACATTGGTTTAGAAGCTTAACAAGCTTTAAAGATGTTAAACTTGTTTGATTTGAACATAACATCTTCAATGAATTTTTTTTACTTTTTAATTTTTAAAATTTATTCTTTGATTTAATCTTATATGCAAATATACAAAACTTCATAACTAAAAACCCAACTTTCTTAACATGGGTGGTACATAAACTACATACACATTGTTGAATTATGACTCAACTAGGAGACACACAAAATTTGCAATAATCTAAGGAGTTTAAAAATAGCCTTAGGTTTGAAAAATTATAATTTTTACAATATTTTCCAAAAGGCCACACTTGGAAAATTGATAATGAACACATTAAGGATTTGTACAAACATCATGTTGACATTGAAATGGCTTCTGATTAGTTTTACCAACATACACAATTTGAAATTTAACATCAACACAATACAACTTGAATTATTAGAATGTAAATAGATATTTAGAAATGAAAATGAATAATTGATTATAATTTACAGAAAACTACTTGAATAACATTTGAACATGAATGAAAAGAAATTAAATGATGATTTCGGATTACCTCCAAATTAGTCCAAGTTTTTGTTCCAATGGTCAAGGCCTTGTGAAGCAACTCAAGCTATTTAAACTTCTTTGTTTAGTATTGGGATAATGGTGATAGAACTTTGAAGTTGAAATTTGACTTCATTTCATCATACATAATCGGTGTTTATGTTATTTAAAAGAATTGTAACATGTGCATATGTTGAGAACAAATCTACTAACTCCTTGTAAGAAGAAAAAAATTCTTTCTAAAGGGGAAGTTTTCATGTCCTTAAAATTTGTCCCATCCACCTTTCAATTCATAGAACCATGCATTTGTACAACCATAGTAACAATACATGTGACATCCTGTTACAACCTACAAGTTACAAGTTCTATAATGAAATATGTTACTATAGCATAAGGAGGCAGCTCTATTATATGAGAAAGGAATGACAATTACAAACACCAAAAGTGCATTATTAGAACCATAGATGAACAAAGCTACAACAGCACCAAAACCACAAACAGAACCAAGAAAGATTGGCAAGTACTACACAAACTATGGTAGAGATAATCACAATATAAACACATGTAGAATGAAGAAGAAAGAGGAGTCAATTCTAGAAATGAAAAAGGCTACTACTCATAATCAAAAAATTCAAAAGACTATATCATATGCATGTCCTATATGTGATTTGAATGGACACAAGATGACAAATTGTTCAAAATTTGTAGAGATGCTCCAAGGCAAAAATGCATCAAATACAAATGGAAAATCGATAGTTAATGTCAAAATAATCACTATAGTAATGAATGTAGTGGATGTAAATGTCACTACCAACAGCAAGATCACCCAAAAAAAATGTTCCATGAACAAAAACTAAGAAAAAACAAAACTATTGCAAATTGGAAAAAATAGAAAAAATTAAAGAAAACGATAGTGGATACCATACAACTACAAAAGGCATAGAAAGTGAAGGTTCTTTTGCATTAATGGACGGATGGAATACAACATGGCTTGGTTTATCGGACATTACACCTTCTTTAGAAATTTTTAAGCCTCATGAATATGTAGTTTCACATAATAACTTTATATTGGCAAAAGAAATATTTCACTATATCATGATGCATGAACATTAAATAAATTTAAAAAGTAAAAGAAATCACAATTTCAATACACAACAAATTGATCATACAATGACATCACATCTATCACAATGTTCATATTTAACTTCACATAACACTTGAATTTAATGAAAACTATTGTATTTCCCAATGTGGATTTTGTTGCAATAATGTAGTGCAAAATCCTTTGAAATTGCTTAAGTGATAGTTTAAAAGCTTCCTTACAATCAACCAAATCTGCTTAAAAACACTTATATGAAGATTTCCCAATTTCTCAACTTTCACACATTTTCATCGACTTACCTTCAAAATAAACACCTTGTATTTTTCACAACATCGTTGATGCTTAAAACAAACTTTTTCCCCTTTCACTAGAGGAGAAACTTGCTTCATTGGTAAGTCTATTTACAAGACCATCCTTAATAACCATCATAGGAAATTGAAGAAACTTAAAAAAAAACAAAGTTGCCAAATGGTGAATCAACTCCTATAATTTTCACCATTTGTTCTTAAAGTTGTGCTTGTGTTTTGAACCATAGGATAATCATAGTCATAAGTAATGAATGTCCATCTATACAAATGAATGATAATGCACAAATAATTTAATGTGCAATTAGAAACACAATAAGACACAAAAATCATTAACACATGTGATTGTAAATAAAACCCAAAAATCATTCATGAAATGTGTAATTAAAATCACACCACATAAAATATTTAAAACCTAAATTTAACATGTAACCAAACATTATAAGAAAACATGACTATTTAAAAGGTCAACTTGATTGAAATGTCCACATTGACCAAAGGGTATGTTCATTTTGACTAAAGGTTTGGGGCATGAAAAACACATATTATATTTGATTAGTACATTTGACTAAAGTGATTTTTTTGACCAAGTGTCAAGCCAAAGACCTGGTCAAAATGGAAAAATGACCATCAAAATGGCCATGGCTTAATCAAATCGGCTAGATTGAATGGATAGGGTTTAGTCAAATTAACTATTTCGATTTGACCTTTAATTAAATTTACCATTATGATTTGACAATTAGTCAAATGAACCATACTCATTTAATGATTTAGCCCACTTGTTAAGCCTAAGCTACCTACTTAATTTAACATAACTAGTAACTTAAGTTAGGCCTAAACTACTTATCTAGCCTAACATAATTAATAGACTAGTAGGCTATTTGTTAAGTAATAACCTAATTAATAGCCTAGCCTAGACCTACCTAGTAGGTTACCTAGGACATAGCCTAGGATTACTAAATAGCCTATAACTAGGTAGTGTAAACTTTTTAAATAAATATCCTAAATGACCTAGGCTTACTAAGTAGACCTATTAGCCACGTAGGTAGCTTGATACCTAGGCCTACTATAGGTATGTGTGTTAGGCCTACTTGGTATATAACATAGGCCACCTAAGCCTAGTAAGCAAGTAGCCTATCCTACTAGCTAAATAAGTAACTTAAACCACCTAGGCCTATTAGGTATAAGGTAGCATAACCTAGGTTATCAAGGTTTATTTGGTAATTATGTACATAACATAAGCCACGTAGGCTTATAAGGTAGGTAGCTTAACTTAGGCCACTTAAGCTTCTAGGTATGTATGTAACCTAGTTTAAGCCACTTAAGTCTACAAGGTAGGTAGCTTAACCTACATGCCACCTAGGCTTATTAAATAGGTACGTAGCCTAACCTAGGGTACATACCTAACTAGGTAGCTTAGGTAGGTAGGTAGCTTAGGTAGGTAGGTAGCCTAACTTAGTATTAGGTAGGTAACTTAAGCTTAGACCTATTTAATAGGTTAAGCTACCCACTTAGTATGCCTAGGCTAAATCTATTAATTATAGGCTAGTGGGTACCTACTAAATAACATAAGTGTAGGTAGGTGTAAGCACACTAGAAGAAAAACATGTATTTTCGACTACTCTTTGCGACTAAATTTTAGTCGCAAGAGACATTTTGCAACTAAAATCCTTTTAGTCGCCTAAAACAAGTCGCATGTGAAAACTAGTCGCAAATGACAAAGAGTATAAAGTCAACAAATACA
>Ga0116227_10009947_pt1 | contig 16921 bp, 16 predicted proteins | sample S1TSphgellanicum_FD_89693 | JGI IMG/M metagenome (GOLD analysis project Ga0116227, IMG submission 89693) | Host-associated microbial communities from peat moss isolated from Minnesota, USA - S1T2_Fb - Sphagnum magellanicum MG | ecosystem: Host-associated > Plants > Peat moss > Unclassified...
CATATCTAAACATAGACGCCGTTGCCGGTTTAATATATCAAATAAACGAAGACACAGCGTTATCCGAAAAATTAGCTAACCGGGGAAGCGAATTAATAAAATCACAATACAGCGCGGATATAGTACCGCCGTTGATATATAAAGAAATTACAGCTTTACTCTAAAATAAAGTTGCATTACAGCGAGTAAGATAAAAAACTCAATTAATTCGCGATACAATTGTTTAATAACACTGATAAACGTGTCAAACTCTTTCAAAAATTATTTTGATGCCCGGTTTCATTCGCAGGAAAATTAAAAACCAGTTTTTAAAGCTGTCTGATTACTCGGAGAAAAAGAGATCGGAAAAGTTTAAACTGTTATTTGAGTTTTGTGGCAATAATGTGCACATTCAGCAGCCGGTGAGATTTGAGGGAATGAATCGGATTTCCATCGGCAACAGTGTTTCAATTAATGCCTTTGTTCATATGTGGGGCCAGGGCGGGATCACCATCGGGAACGATTGCCTTATTGCCTCGCACGTTTCTATCACCAGTTTGACACACGATCCAAACGCCCCTCTTTTCAGGGATACTATAGTAAGCAAAGAAGTGATAATTGGCAATAATGTATGGATTGGCACCCACGCAGCTATTTTACCGGGTACCGTTATTGGCGATAACGCTATAATTGCCGCGGGCGCAGTGGTAAATAAAAATGTACCTGCAAATACCACGGTGGCCGGCGTTCCCGCGAAAGTTATTAAATCAAGATAAAACACGGGCGGCGTGGCTATTAACATCTATAAAACATCAACCTAAACCACTATGAGCTTTTCTATCTCATATATATTTGCTACCCGTAACCGATTGCCGTTTCTAAAAATAACACTTCAAAAATTGCTGGACGATTTGCAGCCCGGCGAAGAAATTGTTGTTGTCGACGGTAATAGCACTGATGGCTCAAAGGAATATCTACAGCAGTTGTTCGATTGTGGCAAGATCCATCAGTTCGTATCAGAACCGGATAAAAACCAGGCGCATGCCTGGAACAAAGCAATGTTGATGGCAACCGGTACCATCATAAAAAAAATAATGGACGACGATGTTTTTTGCTATGAGGCCATAAGAAACTGTAAAAATTACATGCTGGAGAATCCATCTGTAGATGTTATTATTTCCAATGATTTTTATTCAAAACTAAGCAACGGCACAAGCCTGGTAGAGCCCAACAGTCGCCTGGAGCAATTCAACAAGTGGAAAAGCGGCACAATACCGTCTTTCACTTTTGGCGATGTGCACTTGCTTATCCGCAAAAGTGCGCTTGCCTATGTAGGATTGTACAATACAAGTTATGTGATGATGGATTGGGAATATTCGCTGCGGATAAGTTATTCAAAAGCGAATATCGTGTATTATACAGGATATAACGCCTTATCTGTTACCCACCCTCAAACAGTAACCTCGCAAAAAAACGACGATTTTATTAATGAACAAGGAAAAAGGGCTGTTACTTTTTACGAGTTAGCGGACGACTATATCAGCAGGTGGTCTAGAATTAAGATTGCAATAGGTGAAGTAATTTTCAGTCCAAAATATAACCCAACTGTTAAGGCAGATAAGATAGTGGACAAAGAAGATATTCCGGCTACGTATGATAAATATTATGATTACCTGGCTGAAGTTAACAAGGCCGGCAGCTTTACTTTCATAACAAAGAACTGATAGGAGAACTATGTCTTCAACAGCACTTTCAAAAACCACAATCCGAATTCGTTTTCAAAACGGTATAACCAAACAGATTGCTGAAAAGGACATCTTAAATAATTTGCTGGACGATTATACTTTTGAGGAAAGTGATGATCCGGATTTTATATTATTTGGCCCTTACGGTAATAACGTCCCCAAACCGGGCAACTACACCAGGATAGGATATTTCTGTGAAAACATCAAACCAGACTTTTCCATCTGCGAATGGGCTTTCGGTATTCCCCGAGAAAAAGATATTCAGCGTTCTAATTATAAAAGGATCCAATGGCATAATATGGATCCCCGGGACCTGGTAAAAAAAGCAGATTTAAATGCGAAAGAAATAGCGGCTTCAAAATCAAAATTTTGCAATTTTCTATACTCGCACAAAGTACCCTATCGCGAAGCTTTTTTTTCGGAACTATCTAAATATAAAAAAGTGGATGCCCCGGGCAAGTCGATGAACAATATGCAAAGTATCGACTCATTATACCCCGGTGATATATGGGACGTAAAAAGGAAATTTTTATCTCCGTATAAATTTACCATTGCGTTCGAAAATGATATTTACCCGGGTTATCAAACAGAAAAACTGTACGATGCTATGCTGTTAAACAGTATTCCCATCTATTGCGGGGATCCTTTTATAGGCGAAATCTTTAATACAAAAAGCTTTATTAACGCACAGGAATATCTGCCGAAAGCCAACACAGCTATTATAGACGGACTTTCTAAATTAGGGCAAATGGATTTTGAAGACACTTTGCCTTCTTTTTTAAAAGGCCCGCGTTACCGGGTGAAAAGGAAAGCGAAAGCGTGGATGCGGAATATCAGGATCAACCTGCAGGTTACCGGGAAAGATTTCGGCCCTTTAATTGACCAGATCATAGCTTTAGACACCCAGCCCGAGCTTTACGAGCAGTATATAAAACAACCCTGGTTTAATAACAACACAATCCCCGAAGATACATTGTCGACAAAACGCTGGATTGAAATATTCAATTCGCGCCCCGCTTTAAACACTTCAATATAACCCGGATATTATCGTAATAAATAGCCTTGCCAATCCGCAGACTAATTATTGATAGGTACCAAACGAACAGATGATCTCTTTAATAGTCTGCTCCCGAACCAATTCAATTTCGCAAATATTGCTTGATAACATCGAAGCTACCATCGGTGTGCCTTACGAATTAGTAATTATTGATAACTCAACCAATCGATATAATATTTGCGAAGCCTACAACCTGGGGGTGGCAAGGAGTAAATTCGGGATTTTGTGCTTTATGCATGATGACATTACTTATCATAGCCATAATTGGGGACAGGCAGTACAAACACATCTTGATACCCGGCAGTTCGGTTTGATCGGTATAGCAGGAACGCCTTATCTTTCCTTTATGCCTGGCACCTGGTGGGGCAGCGGGAAAATCTATCAAAATTTACTGCAATCACCTAAACCGGGAGAGGCAGCTATCTTAAAAACCAATGTTGCAGCCAGTGAATTTAAAGAGGTTGTGGCCGTTGATGGGGTTTGGTTTTGTGTAAAGAAAGAACTTTTTGATACCGTAAGGTTCGACGATATCAACTTTAAGGCATTCCATTGCTATGATGTTGATTTATGCATGCAATTGCAATCGCTTGGGATAAAAAGGTATTGTATTGGCGACGTTTTACTTTCCCACAATTCTATGGGAGCCCTTAATAGTTCGTGGATTGAAAATGCCTTGATCTTTCAAAAAAAATGGCAGCATAGTTTGCCTGCATCCACTGAACAATTTGGCCTAAACCAATCATGTATCCTGGAATATAAAGCCTTAAACGAGTTTATTTTAATTTGCTCGGCAAACAGGTGGCAAAACGGCAAAATATACAAAATGGCTTTAAGCTATCTTTTTAAATTCAAACGCGGCTACCTGTTTTACAAAACTCCGGGCTACCTGGTGAAATTTATTTACAAGGCGCTATTTAAAAAAGGGGCTCCGTTTTATACGCTATAAGGTCAAACATGCAGCAAACTGATAAAGTTCATATTGATATAATCATTCTGTCTTATGCCAAGAATGAACATCTAAAAGCGCTTACTATCCAAACAGTGGATACTTTAATGCGTTCAGAAGACCCGGAGAAAATTGCTTTCAATGTAATTGTGATGGAATCGGATAAAAAATTGCAGCCATACCAGTATGCTAACACAACTACCGTTTATCCAAAGGAAAAATTCGGCTTTCACAAATATTTAAATATAGGCATCAGGATGACCAGCAGTCCCTATGTGTGCCTGTGCAACAACGACCTGATCTTCCATAAAAATTGGGCGAGCGAGATATTGAATATAATGAATAATGATGGAAGCATACTAAGCGCAAGCCCCGTTGAACCTCATTTTGTAGCAGATAGTAAAACAGCCACGGTTGATCTCTCCGAAAAAGAGGGCTTTTACGGCGTTTTATTTGGCTGGTGTATTTTTGCCAAACGCAAGTTATTTGACATTACAGGATTGCCTGACGAAAAGCTGGTATATTACTATTCCGACTACGACTACATCTATACGCTGAAAAAACACGGGCTTATCAACCCATTAGTGCTTTCATCAAAGGTTACTCATTTAGGCGGGCAATCGCAAAGTGATTTCAATAACAGCGAATACATTAATTTAACGCAGCTCCCCCGCGTATATTTCAATTATAAGTGGCGCCATAAAAATTACATAAAATACATAGCGGAGCTTTTATATTATAAAATAAGATTAATCAAAGGTTTAAAACCTTAATCGCTCTTAGCCGTATAAATTATCACACGATTACCTAAAAATGAACCCACTTGTTTCTGTAATAATTCCGGCTTATAATGCAGAGGCAAATCTGGGCGCATGTATAGAATCCGTGATTGCCCAAACGTGGAAGAATCTTGAGATAATTATTGTTGATGATGGTTCCAGGGATGCCTCTTTAAAAGTGGCGCAATCCTATTCGGCAGATAATATTGAAGTAATCAGCCAAAAAAATGCCGGGGCATCGGTAGCACGTAACACCGGTTTAAAAGTTGCCCACGGCGAATACATACAATTTTTGGATGCCGACGATCTTTTAAGTCCCGATAAAATTGAAGAACAGGTCCGTACTTTAAATGGTTCTTCTTCGCACTTGGTGTTATGCCATACGCAGTATTTTTACGATGGAGAAGAACACGTTAAGCTTGAACCAAGAGAAAGCTGGTATTATGCCGATCATAATAACCCGGTAGACTTCCTGATAAAATTATATACAATAGATGAACCTGGCCTTGGCGGGATGATTCAACCAAATGCATGGCTCACCCCTCGCCAGCTGATTGAAAAAGCAGGTTTTTGGAGCGAACTGAGAAGCCCGGATGATGATGGCGAATTTTTTTGCCGGGTTGCTTTGGCTGCAGACGGCATCAAATACACCGAAAAAGGCACAAATTATTATCGTAAGTACCGGTTCGGCGATTCGCTGTCAACCCCAAAAAGCCTCGATTCATACAATAGCATGGCTTTGATAACGGATTTAAAATATAAATACCTGAAAGAGCAAGTAGCCAATTGTGATATTGATGAAATATTCGCCCGCCACTACTGGCGTATGGCGCTAAGCGCTTACCCGCGTTATAAACAGTTTTCGAAAGATTGTATTTCAAAAGCCCGCGCGTTGGGCTACCAGGGCAATAAATATTATGGCGGCCCGGTTGGAAAAAAGTTGGCAAAATACTTCGGATGGAAAACCATACGTACCCTGGCACATTATAAGGCTGCTTTTAAAAACAAATTTCTCCACCATTGAAATTTTTATCGCTGCTTTAGCTAGCTATAAAGTCAAGAAAATTTAGTTCCATCAGTTTGAACATTCCTTTAGTATCCATTATTATACCCGTTTATAATGCCGAAAGATTTTTAGGGGAAACCATACAATCCGCAATAGATCAAACGTGGCAGCACAAAGAGATTTTAATAATTGATGATGGTTCTGTTGATAATTCTTTAGCTATCGCAAAAAAGTATGAATGCGAGTGGATAAAAGTTTTCAGCCAAAAAAACGCCGGTGCTGCAGTAGCCCGCAATTACGGGCTAAAAGAAGCCAAGGGTGATTATATCCAGTTTTTAGATGCCGACGATTTATTGAGTCCCGATAAAATTGAAATGCAGATGAAGGCGCTCGGTAACTCGGTTGCCCATTTGGCTGTTTGCAAAACAAATCATTTTTTCGATGGCGAAGACCCTAAACTTATTCTTGATCACTCGCCTGAATGGTACTATAAAGATTTTGACAACCCGGTAGACTTTTTGATCAAATTGTATGCAGGTGAAGAAGTAATGCCCGGCTTTGGCGGCATGATACAACCCAACGCCTGGCTTACCCCCCGGCAGGTGATTGAAAAAGGCGGCGTTTGGAACGAGTTCAGGTCGCCGGATGATGACGGCGAATTTTTTTGCCGCATGGTACTAGCCTCCGAAGGAGTAAAATTTAGCAGCGAGGGATGGAATTACTACCGTAAATTCAAGGACAATAATTCGCTTTCGGGTCAAAAAACATTGAAGGCCTATCAACTCATTATCGAGTCCGTCGATCTGAAATATGCGCATTTAAAAGCACGGTCAAACGATGAAATTATCGACCGTATATTCGCAAAACCTTACTGGTGGACGGGCGTGTTAGCTTATCCTCAATTTAAGGATTTTTCGAAACAATGTATTAAGAGAGGGAAAGAATTAGGATATAGCGGAGATAAATACATCGGCGGTCCGGCTGGCCAAAAAGTAGCCCGCCTGCTTGGATGGAAAGCAGGACGGATCCTTTCCGATTACCAGGTCAGGTTAAAAAAGTGGCTAAAACGCTAACTCAAATGCCACCCAAAATAGCAACAACTCAAAATAAACCAGCTAATTCTCCCATTATTGCTATAGATCTTTTAAGAGCTGTGGCTGCGCTCGGCGTATTCTTTTACCATAGCCGGGTAGGTGCGCTCCTCGTTAAATATACTGGTCTGTCGTTTTTGGGGTTCATAGACTTGTTTGGGGCTATTTATGCTGTCCCTTTGTTCTTTTTGCTAAGCGGCTACTGCATCCATGCCTCAAACATCCGGTTTATCAAATCCGGTGAACGGCTTCTGCTCAGGAACTACTATGTGCGTAGGTTTTTCCGTATTTACCCGGCCTACCTGGTGGCAGTCCTTTTTGCTGTTTTGGTGCAATGGATAGCACAACCGGCTTACATCATTAATAAAGTGGATTTTTTCGTCCATTTATTTGCATTGCAAGGCCTTAGTGCAACTTATTTCAACACCATCAACGTAGTACTGTGGACCATAACCATTGAACTGGAGTTTTACATTATTTACCCGATATTCTATTATTTAAGAAGAAGATTTGGCTTAAACACCGCAACTATATTTACATTATTTGTTTCGGCTATCAGCATAGCTTACTTTCTTTACAAAGGAGATATGTCATATCAGAGGCGTTATTGTGTTTTCAATATTTGGTTTGCCTGGTGCGCCGGCGCTTACCTGGCTGATAAAAATTTAATTGAGCCCGGAAGCTTAAAAAAAATCGTTTATCCAGCTATTTATGTGTTAATCCTAATAGCATTTTATCTTACCAAATACCTGCCCGACGAGTTTATCATCATCACCTACCAATTACGGATATTGATCTGGACGGCACCACTGATGATCACGATAGGTTGTGAAACATGGTTCCGCAAGTGGAAACATTTATGGATTGTTCGTGTATTAGCTGGGGTCGGGCTTTCCAGTTACTCGCTGTACTTGTTTCACGAGCCGCTCACTAATTTTAAAAACATTATTATACACAAATATTTCCCGGTTTCGTTACAGCCTGTACTTTTGGTTGCCGGAATATTTGTTATTCCGGTAATTACCTGGTGCAGTTATAAGTATATTGAAATTCCTTTTATTTCCAGGAGCAAACCGGCCGTTAAGCGCCAATAAAAACATGAACGCCAACATTAGCAGATCAATTTTGACAATAGCCCTCGGGCGCAAACTTTATATAGATATGGCTTGTAACCTGGCCATTTCGTTTTTAATGTGGAACAAAAATTCATCCATTAGTTTCATTCTTATTACCGATAACCCTGGTTACGTTCCTGAAACCGTAAGATCTCAAATAACTATTATCGAAAAAACAGCCGACGAATTAGGAAAGGGGTTTTCATCCAAACTCCAACTAGGCGATCTTTTACAAACCGACCAAACATTATTTATTGACGCCGACTGCCTGGTTTACGGCGACCTCACCGAAGCTTTCGATATTTTTGAGAATGAAACTGTATCTGCCATAGGTTATAAAAGATACGAAGGAATTGACATTGGCTTTTGCCCCGATATTAAAGTTATGATCCAAAAAACAGGGTTGGGTTATTTCCCTTTGCTGGTTGGATCAGTTTATTACGTTAACAATACTACCCTCGCACAAGAGATATTTCGCCACGCAAAAGTTCTGTTTGGTTTGTATGATGAACTTGGTTTGGTAAGATTACGTAACAGGGAAAACGAAGAGCCTTTGATGGCGATGGCGATGGCAAAATTTCTGCAAAATCCGATAGAAGACACAGGGCTCATTAAAGCCGATCGTATGTTTTATGAATACATGAAATCGAACATATTGAAAGGTTATGCAAAATTATGGAACGAAAATGAACCTCCCGTTAAAGGATATTCTACTTTAATGCTTTCGGAACCGCTGATTGTGCATTTTAACGCCTCTAACAACGAACTTTATGAATATAAGTCGGAAGTTATCAGGCTGCGCAAGGTATTTTTAGAAAAATGGCCCGTTGCTGCTGCCAATCTTTATGCACACCTTACTTGCTTTATGCCGGGGGTATTAATTAAAAACTTAAAAAACACCTTCAGGCCTATTTATAATGGTATTTTCGGGTACCGAAAAATAAAGACTTCTGAACGGATTGTTACCGACTGATGCACCGGCATTATCAATCCGGTATATAAGTAACTGATTAAAATTGACTCTTAGTGTTAAATTGATAGAGATTTAAATTTGAAGCCCCTAAACCTATTTTACGAAGAACCCGATCCCGACCGGTGGTTTAAATTTGACCGCTATCCCCGCAAAGTTATCAGGAGGATAGTGCGCGGTAAACACCGCCCCGGTGGTGTTATGATGATAGCCATTAACCTGATGAAGGGCCTTGATAAGCTTGGCATAACTTATCGTTTTAATGATTACAAATACATTAAAAAACATCCTGAAGAAATAGCCTGCATTATCGGCAAGCACGAAGTATTATTTGATAACCAGTGGAAAAACCCGGTGATATTTGGCGCGGGGATCTATTCGCACCCGATAGAGTGTCCAAACCTGTTTGAACTTTACCCAAACGTTAAACGTTTTTTAGTACCCGGAGAATGGATGCGCAAAATGTTTGAAGATGCGTATGGCGATGAGGCGCTGGCCTGGCCGGTTGGTATCGATACGGAATATTGGAAACCATTGCCCGGCGAAAAAAAAATCGATTTCCTGGTATATTACAAGATCCGCTGGCAGCATGAACAACAGGAGAAGGAATTAATTGAACCGATTGTTAAAATAATGAACGATCAAAACATAACTTACCAGTTTATCAGGTATGGCAGTTATGTGCACCAGGACCTGGTGGATGGCCTGAAAATATCAAAGGCTGTTATTTTCCTTTGCGAACATGAAACACAGGGCGCTGCTTATCAACAAGTACTGGCAACCAACACCCCTATTTTTGCCTGGGATAGGGGCGGTTATTGGCAGGATGATTATTATTACCCGCACAGGGTGCAATATCAGCCGGTGTCGTCGGTACCGTACTGGGATGAGCGGTGTGGTTTAAAATTTGCCAACCCTATTGAATTTGCAGAAAAATTGCCTGTATTTTTGAGGAGCCTGGATACTTTCAGGCCGAGGGATTATATAATGGAAAATCTGACCCTCGAGCTATGCGCAGAAAAATACCTGGATATATACAACCAGGTTGAAAAAGAATTGAAATGAGGATATTGCTTATAATGGATCCCGGGATCTCCGTTCCGCCTCAATTATATGGCGGCCACGAGCGGTTGGTGTATTTGTTTGCCGAAGAGTACATCCGCCTGGGGCATGAAGTTACATTACTGGCCGGGCCCGATTCGCACTGCAGCGGCACGGTGGTTACTTTCGGTACCAACGACTTAAACCGCCCCGGCACAGAGAAGTTTAAAGAAACAAGGTTTGTATGGAACTACCTGTGGACTAACAGGAAGAAATTTGACCTGGTGCATAATTTCGGGCGGCTTATTTATTTGTTACCTATTTTAGGCAGCCGGGTAAAAAAAATAATGACCTACGGCAGGCCGGTATCTGCCAGGGGCATCAAAGTTGTCACCTCCCTCCCGAATAAAAACCTGGTATTTACTGCCTGCAGTAATTATTGTGTTTCCACCGGAAATGTAGCAGGTCGCTGGGAAACCGTTTATAATGCCATTGATTTCTCTCAATATAAATTGAATGAACACGTTGACGACCAGGCCCCACTAATGTTCCTGGGGCGCCTCGACAAAATAAAGGGTGTACATACGGCAATAAGGATTGCCAAATTAACCAACCGCCAGCTTTTAATAGCCGGAAATATATCGCACACGCCAGATAACTACGCCTATTACACCAACGAAATTGAACCGCAGATTGATGAGAGACAAATTATTTACCTCGGCCCTTTAAATGATGCGGATAAAAATAAATACCTGCGCCAGGCAAAGGCTTTATTGTTCCCCATTGAATGGGACGAGCCTTTCGGCATGGTAATGACGGAAGCAATGGCCTGCGGAACACCCGTAATAGCCTTCGAACGAGGCTCAGTCCCCGAAGTGGTAGAAGAAGGCATAACCGGTTTCGTGGTAAAAAATGCCAACGAAATGGAGAAAAAAATAGGCGACCTGGATGAAATTGACCGCAAGTTATGCCGCGCAGCGGCAAGCCAGCGTTTCGATGTTAAAGTAATTGCCCGCCACTACCTGGATTTGTTTAAGGCCTAAACGTGTAATTATTTGCAGATGATTGGCAAAATAATAAAAAAAATAAAATACGAACTTCAGTTTAAAAACCCGGTTTACTACCGGCGCATCGTAGATAAGATTACGAAAAACAATTACCAGCGGGTTTTAGGAAACAAGATCAGGAAACTTAAACCTATTGTCCTGGAAAAGGAAAATGCGGATTTAACGCTGGCTATGTTATCTAACAAGCGAAACTTTAACGAATCAATGGCCGCGCTTTACAGTTTCTGTTTCAGGTATAAAAACGTGCGGATCCATTACCACGAAGACGGCACGCTTACCGAAAAAGAATTTGCAATACTAACAAAGGTTTTTCCCGGAATTGAAATATTTAAGAGAAAGGAACAAAACGTAAAGGTAAATGACCACTTACTTGCAAAAAACCTTTCACACAGCGCACAATTGCGCAGTCATTTCATTTTTTCGTTGCGTACTTTCGATATGATCATCGAAAAGACGACCCCTTACCTGTTACAGGTTGACTCGGATGTGTTGTTTTTCTCCAGGCCTGACGAGATAATAGATATCGTGGAAAACAAAAACCGTAACGGCTGCTATAACAGCGATGTCGGTAATTCATATACCTTCAGGCCCGAGATCATAGCCAAATATATCAGTAAACCGGTTGTGGATAGATTTAATGCCGGCCTGTTTATGCATAACCTTGACGAGGAGTTTTTTTATTTCGTAGAAAACGTGTTAGAAAAACAGCCTGAAGCGGCATCTTCCTGGCACCTGGAGCAAACACTGTTTGCAATGTATGTAACCGAAAAAGGAAATTTTATTGAACTGCCGCAATATTACGACCTCGCCAGGCGCGAACGCGATAAAGGAAACTTGATCAAGAGCGAACATTACGTACACAACACCGGGGTCGACATTCATAAAGATTTCATCCATAAGCTAATTCCGCTTTACGTTAAGAAATAATAAATAATTGCCGGTTATCAATCCTTCCGAAAAGAGAGTAGTACTTATAAGTTCAGGGCAGCCCTCCCTGAATCCCCGCTTAGTTAAGGAAGCTGATGCATTGGCCGAAACCGGCTATCAGGTAACCGTACTATATTGTTACTGGAACGATTGGGGCACCCGTTACGATGCGTTAATGTTCCCGGAGAAAAAATGGCGGGCTGTATGCATTGGGGGCAGCCCAGGGCAGCAGCCTTTCATTTATTTTATCAGCCGGCTAATTCACAAAATTGCGCGTTTCGCTTCGTTGAAGTTAAATGTCAACTTATTTGCCGAACTCGCTTTAGCCCGGGGTAGCTTTTTTTTATCGCGCCAGGCACCAAAGTATAAAGCCGATATTTATATCGGGCATAATTTAGGCGCACTACCTGCCGCTGTCAAAGCAGCAAAAAAGGTGGGGAAACCTTGCGGCTTTGATGCCGAAGACTTCCACCGGTTTGAATTGAGCGACGATGTCACCGATCCGGACGTACGGTTAAAGACGTTTATTGAGGATAAATATTTACCGCAGTTAACGTATTTGTCCACAAGCAGCCCGCTGATAAGTGTAGCCTATCAAAAATATTATTCGGTCATAAAGCCACTTACCTTACTGAACGTATTTCCATCGGAAGAAAACGTTCCCCGGGTTGTTGTTAATGAAACAGGCCCGCTCAGGCTTTTTTGGTTTTCGCAGACGATAGGGTTGAACAGGGGTATCGAAAACGTTGTTAAAGCTATTCAGCAGTTAAAACATCTAAACATCGAATTGCATTTGCTAGGCTTTATTGGAGATGGCCAGAAAGATGATTTTATTAATGCGATGGATGCAGGCGAAGTCAATATGATCTTTCATCCGCCTGTTCCATCTGATAAAATTGTCGAAATGGCTTCGCAATTTGACATCGGACTTGCAACCGAAACCGGCGTACCTGCTAACCGCGACATCTGTTTAACCAATAAGATTTTCACCTATATGCAAGCAGGGCTTGCTATACTGGCCAGCGATACCTCGGCGCAAACAGCTTTATTAGAACAATACCCTGCAATTGGAAAAGTATATAACAGGGACAACGTATCTTCGCTGGCAAATTTTCTGGCAGCCTTTGCTGATGATCGTAAAAAGCTTTTGGAAGCCCGGCAACAATCGTTAAAAACCGGTCGCACCATCCTGAACTGGGAAACCGAAAGTGCAAAGTTTATAAGTGTAATAGATAAAGAATTGCACATCCATAGCTGATAAAAAAATTAGCCCCTGCGCTGATAAATGAAACGAGTACTCATCATCTCTCCATATTTCCCGCCTTTAAATACTGCTGATATGCAGCGTGTGCGCATGAGCCTGCCTTATTTCAAAAATTTTGGTTGGGAAGCCGAAGTAGTTATCGTCGATCCGGCGTATACAGATATGGTACAGGACGAATTGCTCGTGGAAAGCGTACCTTCAGATATAACAGTCCACAGGGTAAAGGCACTGGAAAAAAAATGGACTTCTAAAGTAGGCTTAGGTGGAGTAGCTTATCGCTCACTATGGTTTTACAGGCAGAAGGTGAATGCTTTGCTTAAGGCAAATAAATACGATCTCATATATTTCTCCACCACGCAATTCCAGGTTTGCGTGTTAGGGGCATACTGGAAAAAACGGTTCAATGTTCCATACGTAATCGATATGCAGGATCCCTGGCATTCGGATTATTATAAAGACAAACCAAAAGAACAACAGCCGCCGAAATACTGGCTATCCTACCGTTCAAATAAATACATGGAGCCGCTCGCCATGAAAAAAGTTGACGGCCTCATCAGCGTATCTGAAAGTTATATCGAAACCTTAAAGGAAAGATATCCCCGGATAAAAAATATTCCTGCGCAAACAATTACATTCGGAGCCTTTGAACCCGATATGAAAATCGCAGAGCAAAACCAAGGTCGTTTTGATAACTTGCTGCAACCGGGTTTCAAAAATATAGTATATATCGGCCGTGGCGGCATGGACATGCATAAGGCACTTACGCCTGTTTTTGAAGTGTTAAAAAAAGGCTTATCGGAGCAACCGGAATTATTCAAAAAGCTCAGGCTTTATTTTATAGGTACCAGCTACGCGCCTGGCAGCCATGGAGTGCCTACCATATCACCATTGGCAGAACAATTAGGGGTACAGGAAAACGTAATAGAAATCCCTTCCAGGATCGGCTATTATCACACCCTAAACACGCTAAGGCGTGCTGATGCATTGTTAATACCTGGATCTGATGATCCCAAATACACAGCGTCCAAGATCTATCCCTATATATTAACTTATAAGCCTTTGCTGGCAATATTTAATTCCAAAAGTTCAGCAATCAGCATACTCCGGGAATTTGGCGCTGCAGATGTTTATAGCTTTGACGGAACCCCGGATATCAGATTAAAGATCAGCACGTTTTTTGAACAGGTGGTTGACAACACAATCAGCCCGCCAATATACAACCCGTTGACAATTGAGCAATATTCTGCCAAAATGATGACTAAATATCAATGCGATCTGTTTGAGAAAGTATTAAAAAATCAATCTTGATACCGTTTTTATCAAAATCAGCTAACAGCTATTAATGCAGCAAAGAATTCAGACACTGGATGGCCTTAGGTTCGTAGCTGCCATGGGTGTTTTGTGGATCCACACCTGGACAATTTACAGAAACCCGCGATTTATAATTGGCGGTGTCGATTTCGCCAATTTTTTGGCCATCGGAGCAAACGGCGTCGACCTCTTCCTGGTAATAAGCGGATTTTGTATGTATTACTTTTATGCATCAAAAAGCAATTTCTCGTATCATGATTTTTATAGGTTTATTCTAAAGCGATGGGTGAGGCTTTCGCCTGCTTTCTATACAGCTACTGTTATTTATACATTAGTGGGCATCTACGCTCATCATTACAAATACAATTTTTTCCTCAATTTGCTGCACAGCGTATTTTATCTCAATCACGTTTTACCGCAATACAACAGTGCATCGCATTTTTGGACTTTAACTGTAGAGTGGCAATTTTATTTTATTATCCCTTTTTTGCTCATGTATCAAAACAAAACAGGATTTAATAAAACCTTTGTCGTTATTTTCGGAACCATAATTTTAGCGGCTATCGTAGCTGTTTTTATTGCAAATGACCAGATAGATGTGTTAACCGATACTTTGCTCTTTCGCGGAATAGAGTTCGGTTTCGGGGTCATTGCGGCGAGGCTCCTAATGAAAAACAACGCTTATTTTATAAACAGGAAGGTATGGTTTGTCGCATTCATCGTAATTACATACACCGGCAGGGTTTTGGTTTCTAAAACAATGTTGGCCTTTTCCGATCACTACTACAATTTAATCAGGCTTTTGGGATTTGCATTGATGGCGATTGGTTTTGCAGGTATTCTCTATTTATCGGTGACATCGGCTAGATGGCTGCATGCCGTACTGGGTAACAAACTATTTAAAACCATGGGTAAGATCTCTTATAGTTTTTATTTACTACATGCACTTGTATATCCCCTGGTAGCTATCTGCATTTTCAGGTATTTTAATTTCTTTACAGGGATTGCCGCGCCAATGGTAACAACCGCAGTAAGCGCCGTGATTTTATACCCACTATCTATGCTAAGTTATAACCTGCTCGAAAGGCCATTCCTATCTATCGGCAATTTAAGTTCGAAATGAAAAAGCTGGCCATAATTACAACTCACCCCATACAATATTACGCCCCGGTGTTCAAGTTGCTGCAGCAACGCCAACGGGTAGACGTTATGGTGTTTTATACCTGGGGCAAGGAAGCAGTTACTAAATACGATCCGGGGTTTAAAAGAACAATATCGTGGGATATCCCCTTATTGGATGGCTATAACTACCAATGGGCAGACAATGTTGCTGCAGACCCGGGATCGCATAGTTTTAAAGGAATAAACACGCCCGGGTTGATTACACAGATCACCAATTGGAAACCCGATGCCATACTGGTGTATGGGTGGGGATATAAAAGTCACCTTGAAATTTTGCGTTCTTTTAAAAATAAAATACCCGTTTATTTCAGGGGAGACTCAACACTTATTGACGAGCACAGCGGAATAAAAACCATACTAAAAACCTTTTTCTTAAAATGGGTTTACCGGCACGTTGATTATGCCTTTTATGTAGGCACTAACAATAAGCGCTATTTTAAAAAATACGGTTTAAGAGATCCTCAACTTATTTTTGCTCCTCATGCCATTGACAATAACCGGTTTGAAAACGCAGACGCTGAAAAAGCAAAATCACTAAGAAAGCAATTGAGCATAGCGGATAATGAACTATTAATTATTTTTGCCGGTAAGCTTGAAGCAAAAAAAAATCCGGAATTACTGTTACGCTGCTTTAAAAAATTGAACCGGAATAACGTCCATTTACTTTTTGCAGGCAACGGTCCATTAGAAAGCGGTTTGAAACAGGAAGCGGAAGCATTTCAACGCATTCACTTTCTCGATTTTCAGAATCAATTGTCGATGCCATCAGTATATGCGGCCAGCGATATTTTTTGCCTGCCCTCGGCAGGACCGGGAGAAACATGGGGATTAGCGGTGAACGAAGCCATGGCGTGCTCAAAAGCGATATTGGTTTCTGATAAGGTAGGCTGTACTGCGGATCTCGTTAAACCGGGGGTGAACGGTGAGGTGTTTAAATCGGGCGATGAAGAGCAACTATTGTCGAAATTAAATACGCTGATAAATAAAGGAAAAGATGGCCTCGCCACTATGGGTGAGCAATCAAAAAAAATAATCGACGGGTGGAATTTTGAAACACAGGCAGAGATTATAGAACAAACTGTTAAAAATACCGGACGTCAATAAACCACACTTCAACTTGACAGGGTTGAACCGTAATATATAAATGGATAAAACAAGTAACCCGATCGAACGATACTTAATGCTGTTTGCCCCCTGGGGGTTAGCCACCGTATTTGAATCGCAGCCCATATTGTCATACTTGATCGCGTGGATCGGCTCGTTTTTAATCTTTTTTATGGTTTTCAGTGGCTGGGTGAAACCGATGCCTACCGACAGGACAATACCCGAACAAGTGATGCGGCCTATTTTCCTTGTACAGATCATATTTGTAGGCTATATGGCCTGTACCTCTATCTTTTATTTTCTTAACTGCCTCGGATATGAAGATTTTCATAAAGTA
>Ga0116227_10009949_pt1 | contig 16920 bp, 14 predicted proteins | sample S1TSphgellanicum_FD_89693 | JGI IMG/M metagenome (GOLD analysis project Ga0116227, IMG submission 89693) | Host-associated microbial communities from peat moss isolated from Minnesota, USA - S1T2_Fb - Sphagnum magellanicum MG | ecosystem: Host-associated > Plants > Peat moss > Unclassified...
CCGCGCATGGCCGCATCGATCGAAGCCGAACGCAACGGCCTGGCCCGCGATGCGGAAGCCGCGGCCTACTTTCTCGACGGTCACGGGCATGCCAAGCCGGCCGGCACGTCGCTGAAGAATCCGGCGCTCGCGAAGACCTTCACGACGATCGCCGACCACGGCGCAGCGGCGTTCTACACCGGCGATCTCGCGGAAGCCATCGTCGCGAGGATCGACGATCCATCGGGCGGCACCACGCCGGGCCGGATGACCCTCGCGGACCTTGCGGACTATCAGGCCAAGCGGCGCGAGCCGGTCTGCTCGACCTATCGCATCTACCGGGTCTGCAGCATGGGACCGCCGTCGTCGGGCGGTATCGCGGTCGAAGCCACGCTCGGCATCCTCGAACATTTCGATCTCGCGGGCTACGCGCCGAACCCGATCGATCGCGACGGCGGCGAGCCGACCGTGGAAGGCGTGCATCTGATCGCCGAAGCCGAACGCCTCGCCTACGCCGATCGCGACAAGTACGTCGCCGACACCGACTTCGTCGCGCTGCCCGGCGGGTCGGCGGACGCGCTGCTCGACAAGACCTATCTGGACTCGCGTGCGAGGCTGATCGATCCCGCACGCAGCATGGGCGGCGCTTTGCCCGGCGACTTCGGCCCGGTCCCGCTCGGCGTCGCGGACACGCGCGAGCACGGCACCACGCAGCTCGCCATCGCCGACGCGCAGGGCAACGTCGTCACGATGACGACGACGATCGAGAGCGGGTTCGGCTCGTTCCACTTCGTGCGCGGCTTCGTGCTCAACAACCAGTTGACGGACTTCTCGATCAATCCGACCGATGCGAACGGTACGCCGATCGCCAATCGCGTCGCGGGCGGCAAGCGACCGCGCAGCGCGATGGCGCCGACGATGGTGTTCACGAGGACCAAGGACGGTGCCGGCAACGAAGGGCGCGGCGACTTCGTGCTCGCGACCGGATCGGCCGGCGGCTTCGTGATCATCCAGTACGTCGTCAAGACCCTGGTCGGTGCGCTCGACTGGGGATTGAACGCGCAGCAGGCCGTGTCGCTGATCGACTTCGGCGCGGCCAATTCGCCGACGACCTATGTCGGCGGCGAGCACCCCGACGTGGACGCGCGCGACGGCGGCTCGCACGACGCGCTCGTGACGGGCCTGCGTGCGATGGGACACAACGTCTCGGTCGTTCCGCATGCGAGCGGCATCACGATGCTGATGCGCGTGATCGTCGATGGACGACCCGCGTGGAGCGGCGGCGTCGATCCGCGACGCGAAGGGGCTGTGGTGGGAGACGTTATCGGACGTTGAGGTCCGAAAGGCGTGGACTCACGATGCCGAGCGAGGCCTCATCGCCAGATAGCGGCCGGGTGTCATGCCGAACTGTCGGGTGAAGGCGGCGATGAAGGCCGCGACGCTCTGATAGCCGCAATCGAGCGCCGCTTCGGTCACGTTGGCGCCGGACGACAGCCCGGCCATCGCATGGAGCAGGCGCGCCTTCTGACGCCATGTCTCGATCGTCAATCCGGTCTCGATCGGGAAGATCCGCTGCAGGGTTCGCAGGCTCGCACCAGCGAGCTTCGCGAGGTCGTCGAGGTCGCGCGCGTCGGCAGGTTGCTTCTGGACATGGTCGGCCAGTCGCCGCGCGCGCGCATCGCGCGGCAGCGGCAGACGGAGGTCCTGCGGCCTGGCCTGCAGCAGCAGGTCGATCAGCAAGCCCGTGATGCGGGCGTGGTCCGGTCGATCCCGTGCGAGCATGCCCAACGCGAGAATGTGGAGCACGAGCTCACGAAGCAGCGGTGCCACTTCGAGTACGCTCGGCGCCGTCGGCAGTGACGACGCGCGATCGCGGGCGATGTAGAGCGTGCGCATCGCGACGCTTCCACTGATCGCGATGCTGTGCGGCACGCCTGCGGGAAGCCAGATCGCGCGCGTCGGCGGGGTCCACCAGATCGCTTCGTCGGTCGTGACCCGCATGATCCCCGAGCTGCCGAAGACGAGCTGACCCCATCCATGCGCATGCTCGCCGACCCGCGCGCCGGAGCGGAAGGTCACCGCCAGCGAACGCACCTCGCAGCCGTCGCTGTCGGCGTCGGCGTCGGCCGCGGCATCAGCGTCTTCACTCAAACGAAGAACCCGGGTTCGTATTGCATGGCGCCGACGAGATTGCCTTCGGTGTCCTCGAAGTAGATCAGTTCGCCCACGCCGTCGATCCGGTACGGCTGCATGAGGATCCTGCCGCCGCCGGCCTCGATCGCCTCGATCGTCGCCTCGAGATCATCGACGCCGAAGGTCGTCTCGAAGCCGGTCATGCGACGGCCTGCGACGAGGTCGCGTCGTTCCTGGAGCGCTCCCAACAATCCGTCGCCCGCGTTCTTGATCTGATAGAAGCCGGGCGGTCCCCACGGCGTGAAGGTCCAGCCGAACACGCCTTCGTAGAAGGCCCTGGCTCGCGCGACGTGATCGGCATTGATGGCGAAATGGCGAAAGGTGGCTGACATGGTTTCCTCGGGTGCGGTCATCTCGTCAGCATAGCCAGTCGCGCATGGCACGCTCTCGTTCGAGCGACAGATTTTTTCTGTCACACGACATGTCGTACGAGCGCCCGACTCGATGCAGCCGCTGTCGTGGCCGGGATGCGAATCGCCATTCGAACGAGGCAGCACTGCCGCATCGATCACGGCGTTCCGTCAACGGGAGCGAGCGCGGGCGCTCGAAGCGGCGATGCGGCCAGGGCCGACCCGCGACGCACGCGCCGGCGTGATGGCGCTACCGCCTGCATCGCACCCTCCCGACCGCACGCGAAGGCTATCGACGGCATAGATTGTTAGTCGTGGCGTTTTGGCGATGTTTGCAAGAGACTCGGTTCCCGCGTTGATTTTCACGCATCGATATCCCAGGAGACCATCATGCCCAGAGACCACGAAGAAGCGAGATGCCCGTTCAGCCAGGGGGCCGGCGGCGGCACCACCAACCGGGACTGGTGGCCCGAGCAGTTGCGTGTCGATCTGCTGCACCAGCATTCGTCCAAGTCCGATCCGATGGGCGAGGACTTCGACTACGCGACCGCCTTCAAGAGCCTCGATCTGGCGGCCGTGAAGAAGGACCTCACGGCTCTGATGACGGACTCGCAGGACTGGTGGCCGGCGGACTTCGGACATTACGGACCGCTCTTCATCCGCATGGCGTGGCACAGCGCCGGCACCTATCGCATCGGCGACGGTCGCGGCGGTGCGGGCCGCGGACAGCAGCGCTTCGCGCCGCTCAACAGCTGGCCGGACAACGTCAGCCTCGACAAGGCGCGTCGCCTGCTGTGGCCGATCAAGCAGAAGTACGGCAACAAACTGTCCTGGGCCGACCTGATGATCCTGACGGGCAACGTTGCCCTGGAGTCCATGGGCTTCAAGACCTTCGGCTTCGCGGGTGGTCGCCAGGACGTCTGGGAGCCGGATCAGGACGTGTATTGGGGTCGTGAGACGAAGTGGCTCGGGGGCGACGTCCGTTATGCGCAGGGTTCGCCGGGCGTCGACGAACGCCATGGCGTGCTCGTCAAGGACGACGACAGCGAAGCGAAGCACTCGCGCGATCTCGAGAATCCGCTCGGCGCCGTGCAGATGGGCCTGATCTACGTCAACCCCGAAGGCCCGGACGGCAACCCCGATCCGCTCGCCGCCGCGTACGACATCCGCGACACCTTCGCCCGCATGGCGATGAACGACGAGGAGACGGTCGCGCTGATCGCCGGCGGCCACACCTTCGGCAAGACCCACGGCGCCGCTTCGGCGGACCACGTCGCGAAGGAGCCCGAGGCGTGCGACCTCGACGAGCAGGGCTTCGGCTGGCGCAACAGCTTCGGCACCGGCACTGGCGGCGACACGATCACGAGCGGCCTCGAAGTCACCTGGACCACAAAGCCGACGCAATGGACTAACGAATACTTCGAGCATCTGTTCAAGTTCGATTGGGAGCTGACCAAGAGCCCGGCGGGTGCGCATCAGTGGGTGGCGAAGGATGGCGGCGGCGCCGGCACGATCCCGCACGCACACGATGCGTCGAAGAAACTCGCGCCGACGATGCTGACGACCGACCTGGCGCTGCGCATGGATCCGGCGTACGAGAAGATCTCGCGGCGCTTCCTCGAGCACCCCGACCAGTTCGCGGACGCGTTCGCACGCGCCTGGTTCAAGCTGACCCATCGCGACATGGGTCCGCGTGCCCGCTACCTCGGACCCGACGTCCCGGCCGAGGTCCTGATCTGGCAGGACCCGATCCCCGAAGTCGACCACGCGCTGGTGGATGAACATGACGTGGCTTCGCTCAAGGCGAGGGTGCTGGCTTCGGGCCTGAGCGTCGCGGAACTGGTCTCCACGGCCTGGGCTTCGGCGTCCACCTTCCGCGGCGGCGACAAGCGTGGTGGCGCGAACGGTGCGCGTATCCGTCTCGCGCCGCAGAAGGACTGGGCCGCGAATCAGCCCGAGCAACTGGCGAAGGTCTTGCAGACGCTCGAAGGCATCCGCGACCAGTTCAACGGCGTGCAGTCAAGCAAGCAGGTCTCGATGGCCGACCTCATCGTGCTGGCCGGCAATGTCGGCGTGGAGCGCGCGGCGAAGGACGCGGGGTACGAGATCACCGTGCCCTTCACGCCCGGTCGTGCGGACGCGTCGCAGGATCAGACCGACGTCCCGTCGTTCGCGCCGCTCGAACCCGTGGCCGATGGCTTTCGCAACTACCAGAAGGCGCGCTACAACGTGGCGCCCGAGGCGTTGCTGATCGACAAGGCGCAGCAGCTCACGTTGACGGCGCCCGAGATGACGGTGCTGGTCGGCGGCCTGCGCGTGATGGGTGCCAACGTCGGCGCTTCCAGGGACGGTGTGTTCACGAAGAATCCCGGTGCCTTGAGCAACGACTTCTTCGTCAACCTGCTCGACATGGGCACGGCGTGGAAGCCCACCTCCGACGCACGGATGAAGTTCGAGGGACGTGATCGCAAGACCGGCGAAGCACGCTGGAGCGCGACGCGCGTCGACCTGGTCTTCGGCTCGAACGCGCAGCTGCGTGCCATCGCCGAGGTCTATGCCAGCGACGACGCGAAGCAGAAATTCATCGACGACTTCGTGGCCGCGTGGACCAAGGTGATGGAACTCGATCGCTTCGACATCGCCTGAACGCGAGCGAAGCCCGATCGCGGGAAGCCGGACGGTGTCCGGCTTCCCGTTTTCATTTCCGCATTCAGAACTGGGATCGCTGACCGTCGTTCGAGCCTACCGCCGCGCGGCCGAGGCGATCGCCGACACCGACCCACGCGGCTCCAACCGGAGGCCGCTCGATCCAGATCGCTGGCGCGCCCGAGGCATCGAGCGCGCGAAGCACCGCATACAGATCGTGCGCATAGGCAGTCGCATCGGCGGGCGCCCGTCGCCAGTTCGGTCGACCGAGGGGCGCCGGCATCGACCAGCTCCAGACCGCGACATCGGCCGGCGCCTCGGCCAGCAGCGCGGCATCGACCAGCCGCAGCGGCGTGCTCGGCGCGTAATGCGCGTCCAGCGTGCCCGATGCGCGCGGCGCTTCCCGGTCGGCGCCGAGCGGCAATGCGCCGATCACTTCGGCCAGCATGATCGCCGTGACGCTGCCGGGCCTCAGCAACACCGGACCCACGCGACCGAGGCGCGAGCAATCGACGATGGTCGATTCGATGCCGACATCGCAGTCGCCGCCATCGACCACGAAGACGGTCGCGTCGAGGTCGCTCGTGCTCGCCCCGTCGAACTCATCGAGCACATGCGACGCCCGCGTCGGACTGACGCGGCCGAAGCGATTGGCCGACGGCGCGGCGATGCCGATCGCACGCGAGTCATCGCGTAATGCGGCGTAGCTGCGCAGCAGTCGTTGCGCGACCGGATGCGAGGGACAGCGCAAGCCGATCGCGTCCTGTCCGCCGGCCGCGGCCGCACCGACGCCGTCTCGACGCGGCAGGATCAGCGTCAACGGGCCGGGCCAGAAGCGCTCGATCAGTCGCGCCGCGAGCGGGGGCACGTCGCGTGCCCATCGCAGGACATCGGACTCGGGTGCGACATGCACGATCAGCGGATGATCGCTCGGCCGACCCTTGGCCGCGAAGATCGTCGCGACCGCGACCGGGTCAGCGGCATCGGCGCCGAGTCCGTAGACGGTCTCGGTCGGGAACGCGACCAGGAGGCCGCGTGCGAGACGCGCGGCGGCCGCGTCGACGAGCGCATCATCGACCACGGCCGATGCGGTCGTCGAGTCGTTCACGCCACCGCTCGCCGCGCATTCGTCCGCATGCACACGCGCGTGCTCGACAACGGACTCATCCAGGTCCTCGCATCGTGCTCGATTGCATGTTCGGCATCGCGCTCACCGATGTGATCACCAACGTGATCACCACCGCGCGATGCCGAGCACGTCGGCAACCGACAACGCGATGCGCTTCGCCTCGTCGGGCCGGTCCGCGACGATCGTCACGTGGCCCATCTTGCGACCGCGCCGCGCCTCGCGCTTGCCGTAGAGATGCAGGTTCGCGCCCGCATGCTTCAACACCGCGCACCAGTCGGGTTCGCGCTGTCGACCTTCGTCGCTTCCATCGTCATCCCGGACCCACAGATCGCCGAGCAGGTTCAGCATCACGGCCGCGCTGTGACGTCTCGGGTCGCCGAGCGGCAGGCCCGCGGCGATGCGGGCCTGCTGCGCGAACTGGCTCGTCACGCAGGCGTCGATCGTGTAGTGCCCGCTGTTGTGCGGACGCGGTGCGATCTCGTTGACGAGCAACGACAGCGAACCGTTCGCGTCGCGCGCGACGAAGAACTCCACGCACAGCACGCCCACGTAGTCGAGCGCATGCGCGATCCGCAACGCGGCCGCGACCGCGTCGGTCTCGAGCGTCGGCGTGATCGATGGTGACGGCACCGTCGTGACGGCGAGGATGCCTTCGCGATGCAGGTTCTCGGCGGGCGCGAAGATCGCCGTCGCGCCGTCGGACCCGCGCGCGACCACGACCGACAACTCGAACGCGAGATCGACGCGGCGTTCGAGCACGGCCGCGACGTGACCGAGCTTCGCGAAGGCGCGCTCTGCATCGCTCCGATCGGCCACGCGCGCCTGACCCTTTCCGTCGTAGCCGAGCCGGCTCGCCTTGAGGATGCCGGGAAAGAGATCGTCGCTCGCGCGCGCGAGATCGTCGACGCTCTCGATGACGGCATGCGGCACGACGGCGATGCCGCACGAGGCGATGAAGCGCTTCTCGGCGATACGGTCCTGTGCGACGGCCACGCTCTCGGCCGACGGCGTCGTGAAGCAGTGCTCGGCGAGGAACGCGAGGCTCTGCGCCGGGACGTTCTCGAACTCCGTCGTGACGGCCGCGCAGTGCAGCGCGAGGTTCTCGAGCGCGGGGGCGTCGAGATAGTCGGCTGCGATGTGCTCGTCGCAGACCGAGGCCGCCGGGCCATCGCGCGCGGGATCGAGCACGGCCACGCGATAGCCGAGACTCTGCGCGGCCATCGCGAACATGCGACCGAGCTGGCCACCGCCGAGCAGGCCGAGCCAGCCACCGGGGGCGACGCCGAGGCGGTCACGGGTCATCGGGCCTCCAGGGCGTCGAGAACCAGAACTTCACGAACGAGCGGCCGACACGACTTCGCAAGCACTTGCCGATCGCCGTCGACCGCGGATACGCTCGCTTCGGGATGCGCCCAACGCGACATGGCGGTGAGCAGCCCGTCGATGGATTCCACGCGTGAAGCCCTCATGATCAAGAAATTGCTCGCTGTGGTCTTGGCGATCACGATCGTCGCGATCGGTGATTGGATGGCCCATCGCGACGAAGAGACTCGACCGCTCGACCGGGATGCAGCGCAGGCTTCGCCATCCCGACCCGTGAGCTTAGCCGAGACGGCGTCGCCTCCTGACAGGCACGACACGTCCGTCGGGACGAAGCCCCCTTCGACCTTGTCGACGTTGCGCGGGAAAACCGTCGACACCGACGGGCTGGGTGTCGCCGCGTTCATCGCCAAGATGGCGCCGGCCGCACGAAGGGGCGACCCGGTCGCCGCCTATCGGGTCTACCAGGCCGAGGCCGCGTGCAGCCGAATTGATTTCAGCACGAAAGTGCTTTTGGAGATCGAGGGCCTCGAAGCCGACATGAGGGCGAAGATGACCGAAGCTCTGACGCAGACCCGCGATGCGTGCACGAACGTGAGTCCCGCCCAGGTTGAGGAAAGGTTCACCTTCCTCGACCAGGCCATTCGCGCTGCCAATCAGGAAGCCATGCTCGACTATCGCTACGAAGGCCCGCTCGGCTTTTCCATCGATGAGCTCGACCCGAAAGATCCGCGGCTGCTCGACTGGAGACGCAACGCCAACGCGTATCTCGAGACGCTCGCGGCCGCTGGCAATCTGGAAGCCTGGTCGCTCTTGTCCCGGGACTACCAGTCCGGCATCGTCACCGACCGCAACGTGCAGGCGGCGATCATGTACGACGTCGCCGTGCTCGCGGCCCGCAAGCCGAACGTCGATCCGTTGTCGATCAACTACATTGCCGACATGGCCCGGCAGTTGAGTTCCGACGAGGTTCAACAGGCCGTTGCGGAGGGGCGTTCGCTGGCCGATCACTTTCCCTCGACGCGAAGAAAGCTCTGAGCCGGCCGCGTGAGTCACGGTTCGAGCCGCGCCTCGCCGGCCACACGCGTCTGCTCGTCGCGCCACGCCCGCAGCTGCGCAGCCAGCACGACGTCGTGCGCGGCCATCATCGCGACCGCGAACAGCGCCGCGTTCGCAGCGCCCGCACTGCCGATCGCGAACGTCGCGACCGGGATGCCCTTCGGCATCTGGACGATCGAATACAGCGAGTCCTGGCCATGCAGGTGACGCGACGCGACCGGCACGCCGAGCACCGGCACGATGGTCTTCGCGGCCAGCATGCCGGGCAGGTGCGCGGCACCGCCGGCACCGGCGATCAACGCGACCAAGCCACCTTTCGATGCGGCGCGGGTCGCAGCTTCGGCGTACGCGAACATCGCGTCGGGCATCCGATGCGCCGAGACCACACGCGCGTCGAAGCGAATGCCGAACTCGGTCAACGTCTCGGCCGCGATCCGCATCGTTTCCCAATCGCTCGCGCTGCCCATCGCGATGCCGACGCGCACGTCCGCATCGAACGCGAAGTGCGCATTCGTGACAGGAGCCGCGGCGGCAGACGCCGTTGCGACGTTTCGTCCTTGCAACAGGTCGGTCGAGGAAGCGCGTCGAGGCGTTACAGTTTTGCGGGGCACGGGCCGATTCGCGCGAAGGCGATAGGAGAATCGCGTATTGTACTGAGAGTGTCGTGTCGACCTATCCATGCGACACGAGTCGGACGCGGCTCGACGAAAGCGGCGCCGACCCGCTTCCTCCTACGATGTATCACTCGCCTTCGCGGCGGGATTTCGACATGGCAACGGACATCACCACCGGCAAGACCGCTCAGCGCCACATCCGGCTGACCTCTCATCCTTCGCAGCCCGGCACCGGTACCGGTGCACCGACCATCCGCTGGGGTGCGGCCACCGCCGCCGAGCGCGGACCCATCGTCGGCTCGACGACCAACCGCAGCCAGCGCAACGTGATCGGCACGCACTCCGGTTCGTACGGGGTCTATCGCGCGCTCGCGGTCGCGGCCGGCAACCTCACGCGCGGCCATCGCGCCGACCTCACCAACACGGCGCCTACCGATCTCATCGGACCCTATCCGCAATGGAGCGACCCCACGAAGATGGTGTCGATCGATCCCTGGGGCGCGTCGGTGGCCGACGTGTTCGCCAACTACATCGCCGAAGGCTACGACCTGCGGCCGACCATCGCGGTGACGAAGGCGCACATCGACCTGCCCGAGATTCGTCACGCGATCACGCAGGGTCGGCTCGTGCCCGACGACCGCGTGCTGCTCGAGAACGGTTCGGCCGTGGTCACCAAGGTCGCGATCGAGCCGGTGTGGTACCTGCCTGGCGTCGCGGCGCGCTTCGGCGTGAACGAGGTCGACCTGCGCCGCAATCTCTTCGAAGAGACCGGCGGCATGTACCCCGAGCTCGTCACGCGCAGCGACCTCGAAGTGTTCTTGCCGCCCATCGGCGGACAGACGCTCTACATCTTCGGCGACCCGCGCGCGCTGGCCGATCCGAACGTGACGCTCACCGCGCGCGTCCACGACGAATGCAACGGCTCGGACGTCTTCGGCTCCGACATCTGCACGTGTCGTCCCTATCTCACGCATGCCATCGAGGAATGCATCGCCGGCGCACAACGCGGCGGCGTGGGTCTGATCGCGTACAGCCGCAAGGAAGGCCGCGCGCTCGGCGAGGTCACCAAGTTCCTGGTCTACAACGCGCGCAAGCGCCAGGTCGGCGGCGACAGCGCGAGCACGTACTTCCTGCGGACCGAATGCGTGGCCGGCGTGCAGGACATGCGCTTCCAGGAGCTGATGCCGGACGTGCTGCACTGGCTCGGCATCCAGAAGATCCATCGGCTGGTCTCGATGAGCAACGACAAGTACGACGCCATCACCGGCAGCGGCATCGAGGTCGGTGAACGCATCAAGATCCCGGATTCGCTGGTGCCCGCGGACGCGAGCGTCGAAATCCAGGCCAAGATCGCTGCGGGCTACTTCACCGACGGCGCCATTCCCGATGCGGCGCAGCTCGCCGAAACGAAAGGGCGCGGCCTTGTCTGAGAGCGAAACCAGCGCCGGCGAGAAAGCCTCGTCGAAAGCCGTGAACGGCGTGTCCGCCAAGCCGCGCACGCGCGCTCCGACCGCGACCACCGATGCCGACATCGACGCCGCGATCCGCGTGTTGCGCGACCCGAGCACGATCCGCACGCGCTCCCACGCCATCGCGGCCGCCGTCGAGGCCGGGCAGTCGCCGCACTTCACCATCGATCGTGCGCAGCTCGCGCCGGTCGCGCATCGCGTCGCCAAGCTGACGCGCTCGCGCTTCCCCGACCTCGTCATCCCGTATCACAGTCGCTGGCGGCACTTCGAGGCCGGTGGTGTCGATCGCAAGGAAACGCTCGACGAACGGCTGGCCGGCCGCAGCGTCGAGGAGATCGCGCGGTCGCGCATCGAGCTCGCGTTGATCAGCGTGCTGCTCGACGCCGGCGCGGGTCCGCAGTGGCGCTATATCGAGTATCCGATGGTCGCGCAGCGCTATGCGCGTTCGGAAGGTCTCGCGGTCGCGAGCTTCCGCGCGTTCGTCAACGGCCGCTTCTCGTCGGATGCGGACGATCCGTATCGCGTCGACGCCAAGGCGTTGATGGGCATCGAGTCGACGGCGCTCGCCACGATGTTCCAGGCCAGTCCGGGCAATCCGCTGGTCGGGCTCGACGGCCGCGTCGCGCTGCTGCGGCGTCTCGGCGAGGCGTTGCACGAGCAGCCGACGCTGTTCGGGCTCGATGGCCGGCCGGGCATGATGTTCGATGCATTGGTTGCGAAGTCAACTATTTCGTCAGACGGCTCGCGCACGTTGCAGGCCGCCGACATCCTCGGCCTGCTGCTCGACGCGTTCTCGTCGATCTGGCCTAGCGGTCAGACCTTCGAGGGTCGCGCGGTCGGCGACGTGTGGCCGCATCCCGATGCGGGCGGCGACGGATTGAGCGCGGGCTTCGTCCCGTTCCACAAGCTGTCGCAGTGGCTGACCTATTCGCTGCTCGAACCGTTCGAATGGGCGGGCTGCAAGGTGGCCGGTCTCGATGCGTTGACGGGGCTGCCCGAATACCGCAACGGCGGTCTGTTGATCGACGCGGGCCTGTTGATTCCGAACCAGCCGAAGCGAATGGACAAGCCGATGACGCCGGCCGATCCGTGGATCGTCGAATGGCGCGCGCTCACCGTCGCGCTGCTCGACGAGCTCGCGCCGCTGGTGTGCGAAGCGCTCGGCGTGTCGTCCGACGCGTTGCCGCTCGCATGCATCCTCGAAGGCGGCACATGGTCCGCGGGTCGCGCGATCGCGGCCGAACTGCGCAAGACCGGCGCGCCGCCGGTCACCGTCGACAGCGACGGGACGGTGTTCTAGTCCACTGAACCCCGGGTAAGCGGCGTTGGAGAACGCGAATGCGGCGGCCTTGGAAGGCGGACGGACGACGCCGAACGTCGTCCGCGTCGGGGACACAGTCCGTCGGCCGAGAGGTCCGCATTCGCCCTTCGTTCATCGCGTCTTGCGCCATCTCGAAGGCAAACGATTCCTGGCCGCGCCCAGGTTCGACGGCATCGACGAACAAGGACGCGAGATCCTGTCGTTCATTCCCGGTGACGTGCCTCGCGATCTCGCCTTCTTCTCGGATGCGCAGCTGGTCGCGGCCGCCAGGTTGCTGCGCCGATTCCACGACGCGACGATCGACTTCGAGCCGATGACACCGGGCGCCGTCGTGTGTCACGGCGATGCGAGTCCCTGCAATCACGTGTTCCGCGAGGGCATGCCGATCGCCCTCATCGACTTCGATACGGCACGCATCGGCTCGCGGCGCGACGATGTCGGATACGCCGCCTGGTTATGGCTCGACCTGGGCAACCCGTCCGTCCAGGCAAACGCGCAGGGCCGCCGGCTGGCCCTCTTCTTCGACGCGTACGGGATGGCCGGGACCGATGCGATCGAGGCCGTCCGCGACGCGCAGGACTCTCTCGCAGGCCGCAACGTCGCGCGACCCGAAATCCGCGAATGGGCGCTCGCTTGTCGTGATTTCGTGACCGGCCATGCGACGGCTCTCGATGCCGCCATCGTCGATCACCTCGCCTCCACGCGTTCGCGATCCACGCCGCCGCAAGCCATGTCCGCGGCTCGTTGACCAATCACCTCTCGTCCACAAAGAACGCTCATGACCTCCGAAGCGCCGGTGCATCAAGTCCACCACCTCACCCATCCACTCATCCAGCACAAGCTCACGCTGATGCGCGAGAAGGAACGCAGCACGTACAGCTTCCGCACGCTGATGAACGAGATCGCGATGCTGATGGCCTACGAGGTCACGCGCGACATGACGACCAACCTGATCGAGATCGAGACGCCGCTCGAGACGATGATGTCGCCGGTGATCGAGGGACGAAAGACCGTGTTCGTCTCGATCCTGCGTGCGGGGAACGGGTTTCTCGACGGCATGCTGTCGGTGGTCCCCGGCGCGCGGGTCGGACACGTCGGCCTGTATCGCGATCCGAAGACGCTCGGCGCCATCGAGTATTACTTCAAGATGCCGCACGACATGCACGAGCGCGATGCGATCGTGCTCGACCCGATGCTGGCGACCGGCAACTCGGCGATTGCGGCGGTCGATCGCCTGAAGGAGACGCATCCGAGATCGATCCGCATGGTCTGCCTGCTCGCGGCGCCCGAAGGCTTGCAGCGTTTCGGCGAGGCGCATCCCGACGTGCCGGTCTATACCGCAGCCGTCGATCGCGCATTGAACGACCACGGCTACATCGTGCCCGGACTCGGCGACGCGGGCGACCGGTTGTTCGGCACGAAGTGACGCGCTGCGCGACGCGCTGACTGGAGGTTCGCCGCTGATCAGTGCGGCGCCGCGAGCTTGCGCCGGATCTCGTCGCGCTCGCCGTCTTCGATACTCATCTGGTCCAGCACATCGAGGATCTCGATGAGGAACAGGATCTCGCGATACGCGGTCAGCGAAAAGCCCTGCCGGCTGCCGCCACGGTCGTCGTTGAGCAGACCTTCGAGCATCGCGCGGACTTCCGGCTTCGGCCAGCCGGTCTGCACCTTCATCATCACCTGCGGATAATTCTCGAGGTCGCGCGCCGCGGTTTGCGACGACGTGGACCACGGCGGCACCGCGGCGTTGAACAGCGTTCGAAACCCGATCGCGAGCGCGTCGTACTGCGACTTGCGACCCGTGGTCTGATAGAGGTTGAGCAGCATCAGCCACACCGCGGGGCCGGGCTGCTCGGTATCGTGGATGTGCTGCGACAACAACGTCATCGCCTGCTTCGGATCGCCGAGCTGCACCAGGAGTTCAGCCTGCAGCAAGACGTCGGCGACCTCTTCCACTTCCATCGGCGCACCGGCATGGGTCTCGCCCTGGAAGTAGGGATTCTGGCTCGTGCGGTAGGGGCTCGGCGGTCGACTGTTCGACTTGCCCATGCCTTCGTAGGCCTGCATGCTGATCTCGGCCGCTTTCTGCACTTCCGACTTCGACCATTGCGTGGACGGTCCCTCGTAGGTCAGGTCATTGGACACGCCGGTCATCCTCGATATGGCGGCGCGCTTGTTCTGATCGAAGCCCCAGTCGGTGTTGTCGCCGATCGACGGATCGAGCGAGCCTCCCGGTGACGCGCGGCGCGCACGCGCGGTCGCGATGACCGGCTTCCGCTCGCGTCGGACCATCGAGCCGATGCGCAGGCCGAGCAGGACGAAGATCAGCACGGCCGCGACGACGAGAGCGACCGCGAGCGGATTGAGGTGCCCGAAGACCGCCATCAACTCGGAGCCGCCAGGAACCGTCGATGGCGCGCGTGGCGCGGACGTCTGTGCCGAGGCCTGACGAGCGCACAACGTGGCGCAGGCAGCCGCGCCGCTTGCGAGACGCCACGTGAACGCACGCGACGAGGGAGGTGACGATTCGACGTTGATCATCTGCTGATGGCGTACGACGCGCGGCACGCGGCAGTGGACCGCGCGCACGCTGGAACCGCGACGCGCGATTCTAGCGGTGTGTCCGCGGTGCGCCGTCGATCGCTGCACACCAGCCGACCAAAGTACGCGCTTGCGTGACGGCCGGTCGTCACGCCCGAGGAAACGTATGGCCTCCGCGTCACGCCACGAGTCGATGCAAGGCCTCCGCGTATTTCTCTGCGGTCTTGGCGACGATGTCGTCGGGCAGCGGCGGGGGCGGTGCCCGCTTGTTCCATCCGGGGACCGACTCGAGGTAGTCGCGCAGGAACTGCTTGTCGAAGCTCGGCGGGTTGCTGCCGGCCGCGAACGAGGCGGCGTAAGCATCGGCCGGCCAGAAGCGCGACGAGTCGGCGGTGAGCACCTCGTCCATCAGCGTCAACGTACCGTGTTCGTCGAGGCCGAACTCGAACTTGGTGTCGGCGATCAGGATGCCGCGACCCGCTGCGTATTCGCTCGCGCGCACGTACAACGCGATGCTGGCGGTGCGGACCTGTTCGGCGAGATCACTGCCGATCATCGCGACCATCGCATAGAAGTCGATGTTCTCGTCGTGTTCGCCGAGGTCGGCCTTGGTCGCCGGCGTGAAGATCGGTTGCGGCAGCTTCGCCGCGTTGCCGAGACCCGGCGGCAACGACACGCCGCAGATCGCGCCGTCGGCCTGATAGTCCTTCCAGCCCGAGCCCGCCAGGTAGCCGCGCACCACGGCCTCGACCGGCAACGGCTTCAACTTCTTGACGACCATCGCGCGACCGATGACCTGGTCGACTTCGTCGGGCGCGACGACCGACTCGGGTGCGATGTCGAGCAGGTGATGCGGCACGATGCCGCCGAGCAGTCCGAACCAGAACGCGGCCATGCGCGTCAGCACCGTGCCCTTGCCGGGGATGGGCTCGCGCATGACGACGTCGAACGCGGAGATGCGATCGCTCGCGACCATCAGCAGGCGATCGTCGCCGACGCCATAGTTCTCGCGGACCTTGCCGCGGCCGAGGAGCGGCAGCGACGTCAGGTTCGATGCGTAGAGGGACATGGGGTCGGTGCCGCGGGCATCGGCGGGTCGTGCAAGTCGCACGAATACTTAGGCAGATACCTTTGCTTTGTTCAGTGGACGACCTGCGCCAGTTCACCCTTCTTGTACTTCTCGGCGATGAAGGTCAGCGTGGACGGCTTGATCTTCGAGGCCTGTCCGGCCGATCCGAACTCCTGATACCGCTGCACGCAGATCTTCTTGGCCGCGAGCATCGCCGGCTTGAGATAGTCGCGCGGATCGAACTTGTCGGGGTTCGCGGTGAAGTACTGGCGGATCGCGGCGGTCATCGCGAGCCGGATGTCGGTGTCGATGTTGATCTTGCGGACGCCGAACTTGATGCCTTCCTGGATCTCCTCGACCGGCACGCCGAAGGTCTCGCGCATGTCGCCGCCGTTGTCGCGGATGATCTTGAGCAGGTCCTGCGGCACCGACGACGAGCCGTGCATCACGAGGTGCGTGTTGGGGATGCGCTTGTGGATTTCCTTGATGCGGTCGATGGCCAGGATGTCGCCCGTCGGCTTGCGCGTGAACTTGTACGCGCCGTGCGACGTGCCGATCGCGATGGCGAGCGCGTCGAGTTGCGTGGCCTTGACGAAGCGCGCTGCCTCGTCCGGATCGGTCAGCAGTTGTTCGCGGGTCATCGTGCCCTCGGCACCGTGACCGTCTTCCTTGTCGCCCTTCATGGTCTCGAGCGAGCCGAGCGCGCCGAGTTCGCCCTCGACCGTGACGCCGATCGCGTGCGCGATGTCGACGACCTTCTTCGTGACGTCGACGTTGTAGTCGTAATCGGCGACGGTCTTGCCGTCGGCTTCGAGCGAGCCGTCCATCATCACCGACGAGAAGCCGAGGCGCATCGCCTGGATGCACACCGCCGGCGACTGGCCGTGGTCCTGATGCATGACGACCGGGATGTCGGGATAGGACTCGACGGCCGCTTCGATGAGGTGACGCAGGAAGATCTCGCCGGCGTACTTTCGCGCGCCCGCCGAGGCCTGCATGATCACCGGGCTGTCGACCTCGGCCGCGGCCGACATGATGGCCTGCACCTGTTCGAGATTGTTGACGTTGAAGGCCGGCAGGCCGTAACCGTTCTCGGCGGCGTGATCGAGGAGTTGACGCATCGAGACGAGGGGCATGACAGATCTCCGGAATGACGTTGAGCGCACGTGAAGCGCACTGGAAGCGGACATGGAGCGACCGGCGACGCCGCGGCAACGCGGACGCGCC
>Ga0116227_10009950_pt1 | contig 16920 bp, 12 predicted proteins | sample S1TSphgellanicum_FD_89693 | JGI IMG/M metagenome (GOLD analysis project Ga0116227, IMG submission 89693) | Host-associated microbial communities from peat moss isolated from Minnesota, USA - S1T2_Fb - Sphagnum magellanicum MG | ecosystem: Host-associated > Plants > Peat moss > Unclassified...
GTGATACCCATTACACTGAGTGATACCGATACCCTGAGTGACTTTTCCTCTCACCGAAAGTTCTCACAACCCACCCAAGAGTTTACCCATTGCACTGAGGGACCCTGTTTTCCTCACAAACAATCCAGACACTGAGTGATACCCATCACACTGAGTGATTTTTCCTGACACTGAGTGATACCCATTGGACTGAGTTCCAGCCAATAGGATATCGGACGGACGGACACACACCAATTCTTTTATATATAGAGACTGTGGATTCTTGATTTGTGGTTCAAAGAACCAGTTATGAGATCCATTGATTGTTCTGAAATATTAACAAAACCAAAATGGACTCTTCTTCATATATTCAAATAAATGCACAACACTAAAGGTATCCACTAAGTCAAGGCATCGGCTCTCTCTTCCAATTTTTTATTGTCAGCAATAATATTTTAGCTTGTGGAAAACTGGGTCAACTTCTTATTTTGGAAACAAGTGCACAAAGTCATACTCAATCCTGTGCATGCCAGTGCTTGGCCAGTGTAGTGTCCCTCTTTTGTCAAACTTCAACTTTAAAGGGTTGAGTTTTCCATTGTCCATAGATCCGCACCTGATATTTGGTTGTCTAGGCTGCTGACCAAGTTAGTTTTCTGCTTCTTCACTTCGGTAGCTGAAGTAAGCTGATGCCTTTTTTTTTGGGGGTAAATAAGTTTGGCAGGTTTTCATCATTTTTTTCACTTTTGGAATTTGAGCGGTACGGAGTATGTACTGGTATTCCATGGTTTAAGCCATTTATTGTGTTCAACAATAAAGTCATGTATTGAGACTACTTTTTGAGAAATCATTTATCAGGATATGTCTAATCTTCTATTGGATCGTAAAGGCTTCTATTTGTCAACTTTTGAAGGTGTAAAATAGTTGGAGACATGGGATTGGGTAAGGCGGCAGTGGCTAGTGTTTTTTCTACGAAATTTTGGACGCACCGCCTTAAGCGTGGCCACACCAAAAAATCAAACTGAGAATATTTTGTCATTTATTCGCTGTTTTGGTTGAATTTTTTTTTTCCCTTTTGAAGGAGAAAAATCCAAGAAGTAGCCAGATTTGCAACACAGTAAAACTTTTGTGGCAGTGTGCCTGGCAGCTTTTATACATAAAAAAGGTATCTCGTCAATAGCGTGTCACAACAGAAAAACCTCTGGAGCTGGGGTGGCAATCATCCTTGAAAAAAGGTTTAGCCGAATTTGGCTATGAATGAATTATGAAAGTATGAAAATCTAGGCATCCTTCTTCTAATGTTGGCTACATATTGCAAAATGATGTAACATTATGAAAATGTGTGTGTTTTTCCAAAAATCAGGTGACAGAAAATCCCATTATCACTTTCACTATTTTTTTTAAAAAAAAATTGGCAAAATTTCGCCCATTAAAAGAAGACTAATAAGGCATATCATTGGGTAGCTTGTGTTGGTATGATATATGGGGTGAGGCCAGACATGACTCATGGTATGCACTCTCATAGCTTCCTTGGCTTTCCCCAATGATACATGTTGAAATGGACATACCCACCCAACACCCATAATAACTAATAACTAGGTGATTATCTTATTTGATAGCAATTCAGCAATGACACGTCAGTGTGCTATGAAGAAAATTAAAAAGGCTTGAAAATTTTGCACTCCATGGTATAGTTGGATTCTTGGTGTAGTTGGATTGAGGGCAAAATCCAAGATCCTCAATCATAGGTGGAAAAGACAAAGTCAGAATTTAAACCTTGAGGTTTTGAACAATGTTGTCCAAATTTCAAAACGAAACTCTGGGGTTGGTTGTAACCTTTTTTTTCTTTTTTTTAATATGGAAATTATGTAATATTGATTATGCACAACCAATTAAATGAAATATTTTGCCTAACTTGTACTTTTTATTTCTAAAGTTACACATATCTACTTAGACAACTTAACTTGTTTAAAATGACGTAATGCTTTCAATTCAAGTTCTAATTCAATTTTGAAAAGAGGCCAATTACTCGACTAGGTTCCAATGGTGGTTCTAACAAAATTTGAAACCCTCGATCTATAGACCCTAAAATTTGACCTATAACCTAAACTTATCTAAACCCTCATAAGCTCTTAACATTGATTCTGAATTTTCATTACACTCTTGAGTTTTTCATGCCGTTCTTTAGTAGTACAAGAATCCCAGAATTGGAGCCCTTGGAGACTTTTAAACATTACCACCACTTTGAAGAACCTTGTGATGAATGCTTTGTGACAAAAATTTGAGGCTCAATGGTTTGGGGATGATAAAATCCAACACTTCAGTTAGAACCATCTAAGAGGGGCCATGTGTGGGCCAAGTCATTACCAAACATTTCAGCATTGATTCAAAACATTAAATATCTTTGTCATTGTTGCAACCTACTATGGACTAGTAAAAGAATCCAACATGAGTGTTTGGCTTCCATGCCACCTTGTGATTGCCAAAGGTACTACAATCGAGCTGAACACTAGAACCCACAATCAAAACTTGAGCATTGTAAATCAACCAAGTTCATGGGTCAGGGGTTCAGGGTCAAATATGTTTGTTGAATAATTAATTGAATTGAAGAATCTATTTTGAAAATTAAAATATTCCAAATGATTATTCATTTTCCTTCCCAATTTTTTTCTTTCTTTTAAACAAGTATTTTAATGTCAATGTGAACATTCGAAAAATAGTATAAATTATGCCAAAGCCACCAAGGTACCTACTATGGTGGTTTTTCTCCACTTTGCATATTTGTAATCATATTCCCAATTAACCCAAAGTTTTACCTTGCGTTCACCCATGTATATACCAAGGGTTTTTTTTTTCAATTTTGGCAAGTAGGTGGATTGGCCAGCATCCACAAGAGTATTAAGTAATGAGCCAAATTTGGCTAGAGGTCAAACAATAAAGTAAGAATCCTGCCCAGATATGGCGACTACCTAATAGGAACTGGTAGTCCAAATATGGCAACATGTGACTTTTTTTTTTTGGTCAAGATAAGGTGACTTTTGTGCACGTTTTTCTACAAAAGCCTTTCTACAATTTGCACCGATTTTGTTTTTTTTGGCCACAATGCAAAAATTCACAAAAGAATAAACGGCGATCTATACCCATACAATAAATGTATGGATATTGTACCCATGCTTGATAATCAGCACATCTTTATAAATAATTAACATAATGCTTTAATAACATGTACTCCTACGATGTGAATAGGCAAAATCTTGGTCATTTATCTTCTCTTTAAATAATAATTTAGCAAAGCCTATATGCTAGTAGTATTGCAGTACCTTGGCAGGTGGCAGCTTCCACACTAATTATATTTTTAACACAGAAATGTTGAACTTGTCATGGTACTATGGTGATACACCTTTATGTAACTGATATATGTTTGACATCATGACCTTTACACATGTCACAGATGCCAATCAATTCTACATGACACAAACCCAGCAAACAAATTGGAATCACTATGGCAGCTGAACATCAGGCAATTTAAAACCCTAAAACCCAAATATGTTATTATTATGCTCAAAACAGGTGTTCTTCTATGCAAAGACCTGGACACAAATCTCGATGTGAAGAGGTGTTTGTTTAGGAAGTGAGATGTTAACACATTGCCAGCTCCTTACAGCTATAGCAGGGTTTGTCTGCTCCATTTGCTTTTTTGGTGGCAATTGCTGGTTCCTTCAGAAACCTCATTGAAATTGCTTAGTTATGGGCTTTATCTTAGTTAATGTTTTCTTCAGGTCACCTTGGTGTCCCAGCTGCCAGTTGCTTTTGGTGACAACTTGCTTATTCCTTCAGATGACTTATAGCAAAGTGCATGGTCATGGGCTATAACTTAAGTTTGATGTTTACCTTGGTGTCCCAGTTCTAGGAAGGAAGGAAATGTTGCTTGCAAATAGATTATCAAAGATTATTTTGGACCAAAACCAAGCACCTTTGTCTTCTTGCTCTTCTTAATCACCTCGTCCTAGGCCCCCCTATTTTGAGAATCAAGGTGCATTCACATATAACGTTAAGTCAGTGTTAAGTGAAAATCTAGGTGGCATCTTATGTGGCACCCAATGTTAAATGGGTGATTGTTTAACATTAAGTGAATATTAACTTAACATAAAATCTTCTTGGTAAATAGGTGTAGGTCCTAAATGACGTAGCTTGGTGTTAGGGGACTTAATACTAGAGTCCTTAACACCAAGTGTCAATGCACCTTTATTATTAGTAGTCAGCTACGGATGGTGAATTTTTCAATTATTTGGGGGATCAACCTTTCCTTCCACGCGAATAAATGCATGGTAACATCAAAAAGGAACTCCAGAATTCAACAAATTGGGGACCATCATTATAGCATAATGTGGGTGGGGGAGTGGGTACCTACCTCAGGAGGAGCCGGTAACAACTGTACTAGTGCTCTTCTGCCGCCAGGACTCCTTTTTATTTTTTCCTCCCTTTTTCTAATTCGTAACGGTTTAAAAAAAACTCTCTCGGTAGGTACCTACTACGGCCCCACAGCTACGCGGGGTGCTCCAAAACTCTTTTTGCAAAAGAAAAAACACAAAAAATTCATTTGGTTACACCGTCGGTCGCACACGCAGCACGGCTTAAACGCGTTGTTTTAGTCTGCGGCCGAGTTTGCTGGTTTTTTAAGTCTTCTGGTTTCTGTGACCGATGGCCGTCCGCGAGCGATGCTAACGGACGCGAAGGTGACAGACCTACGCCAACGGGAGAGTTGGAGAGAAGGCAGGAGGAAAGAGGAGGAGTTGCTACGACTTTGTTTGCGCTAAAACCCGCCCTCTCCGCCTGCCATTGTGTCCTGTACCCAATCTGAGCAGCGCATGCATTAATCGCTCTTGAGTTCCTCTTGAACGCCACTGGAACCAACCCCTGTTGCATTGGCGACTATCGTGTGCCAGAAGAGCTTGTTCTTTTGCTCTTCTGTTTCGTTTTGTCGGTTTCTTTTTCTTTTTCTTTTTGGGTGAGTGGTCACTAGGTGCGTAGGTTGAGAGTTTCTTTACACAATATGTGGTAGTCGGTTGTTTCATTGTTGAGATTTGGTTCTTTCGTTAGGTGAAGGTTGTTTGGTTCATTGTTGGAGTTGTAGAGAGAGTGTGAGAAAGAGTTTTCTTCCTCTGTTTGGGTTTAGCAGATTGTGTGAGAGGAAAGTATGTAGGATTAGGAACTTTTCGCAGTTTTGGCAGGTGTTCTGGTTTTGGGGGGTGGGGAAGTTTTGGTGTTTGGCGGGGTTTTGTTTTTCTTCTGTCACGATGTCGTTGAATTTTTCTGTTCCGTCGAGTTGGAAGTTGAGTTGGCTCATGAATGGAAGGCGGTTGCGGAGGGCGATCAGAAACTTGAATTTGACTATCATGTGTGGGTTGATGACGATCCTCGTTTTGAGAGGAACTATAGGAGCTGGACAATTTGGGACTCCTGTACAGGACTTTGAAGAAATTAGAATGCACCTGACTTCTGCGACCAGCGGGATGCATAGCTCGCGGGTTCTTGCTCAGGTGGAGGAAGAGAAAGGAGGACCTGCTAAGAGGCTCCTTCTCAAAGAAGACAATGAAGATGTGAGGAGAGATCCGAGTGAGCCATATCGACTCGGCCCTCTTATCACGGACTGGGATCAGCAACGGCAACAATGGAAGGCGAAGAATCCCAACGTTAGTACGACTTCCAATGGAAAGCCTCGAATGCTTCTCGTCACTGGGTCGCAGCCAACTCCTTGCGAGAATCCCGTCGGAGATCATTACCTTCTTATGTCGCTCAAGAACAAGATCGACTACTGTCGCCTCCACAGTATAGAAATCTTTTACAACATGGCACATTTGGATCAAGAAATGGCTGGGTTTTGGGCCAAGCTTCCCTTGATCCGGAAACTGATGCTGGGGCACCCGGAGGTGGAGTGGATATGGTGGATGGACAGCGATGCCATGTTCACGGACATGTTGTTCGAGGTGCCGCTCCACAAGTATGAGAACTACAACTTGGTGATGCACGGTTTCGACGAGCTTGTCTACAAGGAGAAGAGCTGGACTGGGCTGAACACGGGAAGCTTCCTCATTCGCAACTGTCAGTGGACTCTTGACCTTCTTGACGCGTGGGCGCCCATGGGCCCCAAAGGCATCATCAGAGACAAAGCAGGTGCGTGTGGTTCTCTCTTGTTGTAGGTTCTCAATTACACTCTGTGATAATCCTCCTTTTCTTCTTTCCTACAAAGCGGATTCAAACGGAAGCGTGAGACAGCAAAAAAGTTTTCTGTCTGTTGCATATAGCACATACTGAGATGATATTCTCATCCTCACGTCCTCTTGTCAGATTCTATTGATCTTTATCATCCTTCAAACAAGTGTTTTTCTTTCCTCTCTTGGTCTTTTTGGAGTTATGCCCTTAAGAATTCCAGTACACCTGGTGCATCAGCTGCTACATAACATTAACATGCTGCTGGAATTGGCCCTAAAACAGTTCACTTTCAATGCTTGAGGATCTGGTACTTGCTTTGTTTCGAGTGTTTGGACCCTTAGAGACATGTGGTGGTTGAGTCCAAGCTTGTTATATGCTACAACTCTTTACTATTAGGTGCTTCTGGAGCTGTTTTGATAGCACATGTTGTATGTCATCAGATCAGTATTTGACAATCGTTGTTTCTCTTTGTGAAGAGCCTTTACTATGGATGGCAAAGCCCATGCAAATTGGTGTTTGGTTCATAGGCCAGTTGTAGATCGTCACCTTTAAAAATTTGTCAGTGAGAAGGCTTGTTGTAATGATGGCTAAGGCTCATCTTTGCAGCACCCTGTTTCTCTGACATTATTTGTCCACACTTTTTGCTGCAGGTGAATTGCTCTCAAAGACTCTGAAAGGACGACCCATCTTTGAAGCTGATGATCAATCTGCACTTGTCTACCTTTTGGTTACAAAGACAGAAGAGTGGGCAGACAAAGTGTTTCTGGAGAACTCATACTATCTGCATGGTTACTGGGCCATCTTGGTTGATAAGTACGAGGAAATGATGGAGAAACATCACCCAGGCTTAGGAGACCATAGATGGCCTTTTGTAACTCACTTTGTTGGATGCAAACCATGTTCAAAGGCTGGTGATTATTCTGTACAAAGATGTCTGACCCAGATGGAGAGAGCTTTCAACTTTGGTGACAATCAGATTCTTGAAATCTATGGTTTCAAGCACAGGTCTCTTGGAACTAAGAAAGTGAAAAGGGTGAGGAATGACACATCTGATCCTTTGCAGCTCAAGGCAGAGCTCAGGCAGGCTTCCTCAAAAGGGTCTAGAAGTAGCTAGCCTAAACCCTCTGTCATTATGAGTAGGAAAATCTACTCCAAATTCCATTTTTGTAAAAACCCCTGGAGTCTGAATGTAAGGAAAATAGGCTTCATAGGGCATGGCTGTGGGGATTGCCCTGCCATCAACCTGTGATTGAGAGTCAGTAGATGTTAGTTATGAGCCTAGGCAAAACATGGCCTTGAGTCTTCTCTTATGATTTAGCATCTCCTTCGCTCCCTGATGTATCTTAGGAAACCACATTCATCATCCTATTCTTTGAATCAAAGATGTTAGTTAAAAGTTGCTGATGTAACTCCTGCTGTCTGTGTTCTGGAAATGCTACAGAAACTCAGGATGCAGTTGTTTATATAAATGGTTATGACAGCACTCATTCTGGTCATGTTACCTTGGCAGTGTTGTGGAGTCCTCTCTGCAATCCCATAAATATGTCCATCCATGTAATGGTTTGTCTGAAGTTTTGAGTGGATTGTTATTTACTTATTGACACACACTGTTGGGAGCTGATGAAGGCAATGGGGAGTCATCACAGCCTTCATTGCAAATGCGATGAAGATCATGGTCTGTCAATTACAGTCTGCAGGATAAGTTGTTCATTTAGAGGGATCCTTTGTTGGTTACATTTTTGTGTTAGTGTTGAGAGCAGAACCTTCTCTGTTGGTCTAAATCAGATGAACCTAATGTAATTCTGAGAAATCATGCATGATCTGGAACTCTTTGGGTTCAAAGTTCTTCTAGCTCTTTGAAATCCTAAATCTTGTAAAGAGTCCTGTATGGGTTGTATGGGTTGGAGTCAGCCAAGTATTCTTGAAGTCACATCATAATTGTGATGTGCTGCCACTGTTTCAAGTGACAAGCAGAGATTCTTTCTGTATAGTGGTTGATGCCTTATCACTCCTGCTGCAAATGAAGGGGCCACCTCCATTTTGACCTAAATGAGTAGTGCACAACTGGTTTATATTTTTATTCATTTGGGACCATGGTGTGTTACTGGGTGCTATCTGCTATTATACAGGAGTAGAATGATGAGGTTCCCAATCATGCTCATTGGGACTCCAAGGTACTTCTAAAAATTCTTTCCTGGGAAGAGTGCTCCTGCCAGTGAAATCCAGTTTTAGAATATTTGTAGTATCCAGAATTGTTTTTATAAATGAGCAAATCCCATCCCGGAGTTGGTATTCTACAAAATTCTTAAGCACCTTGCACGGTGTTATTAAGTTGTCTAAATTTGGAACATTGGCAGAGATGGTTTTGCATGTAGAATATGACAGGAATATATTGGAGCCACACACAGATACAAGTTCCTGTTCCACAAGCTTATGTTAATTGGAATCAATGACATACATGCTGGTGAAAGAGTGTCAACCACCTGGAGATGTCAGAGCCTAGTAAGGCCTTCCTTGCCGTGTGCATAACCATTTTTCAAGGAGCTTGAAGGGCAAGTTCCTATGCGCTTTCCAAAAATATTTGTTTGTGTTTCCAAATGAATATATGTTGTATCTAGCATGCAACCAATACTAACTTTCTCTATGCTACAGGATGGCCCGTTTGATATATTGTAGAGATAAAATCACTTAGTAGGTTCTATACCTAAAGACTCCATGGAACAAGATTCTCAGGAACAAACCAGGTGCAATTTGGAGACAGGGACTTGGATCCTGCAGTGGGAAGCAAAGTCCTCGGTTATCCATCATACAAAAGCCTTAAATTGGTTCTCACACATGCCTTAATTTTTGTGGTTCAATTTCAAACGGGAAATGGAAGCTTTGTTACATGGCCCTTTGATCCCACTAGTTTTTCCATCAACTTAGCCTGGGATCCTTTCTTCCCATGTCTTTTGGGATTAGGCTTCACCATTTGCATGTCTCAATGCTAGTTTATGTTATCTAAATAGTGGAAAGAGACTTCTACATGATAAAGAAGGGTCCAACTGCCTATGTCTTTGATTATGTGATGGAAGATCTTGAAACGTGCTAGCTTGAATCCACACAGTTAGATCTCCTAGGATTTACAACTGTGGGTAGAAACATGTATCAAAAGCAAACATCTAAAAGGGTCTAGAAGGAGGAGAAACCAAATGTAGATCTTCCAAAAAAAAGGGGGGGGGGAATTATTAGCCATTTAATTTGACTAAGGGCCACTTTAGACAAGAGGGTACAGGGACCAAAACCTGAGGGATCAATTTGAAGCACATTGAACCTTGAATTGGACCCTTTTTCACATTAAAAAAAACACTTTTTGCTAAGATACAATGAGTTTGTCTGAAGGGTTGGGGTCCAATTTGAGGGTTCAATATCAAAAATGTGTGACTGACATGTGAGAGGATTAAGTTAACCTTTGATCTTTTCTTTTTTCTTTTTCTTTTCTTTGATGGTTTTTTTTTTTAATTTTTTAGTTTTCTTCATCTTTTTTACTCTTACTATTAAACTAGGGTTGACATGCACAACTAGGGTTTCAAAGTTGAAAAAAAATTTAAAGATGATGACCAAATTTATCTTTTCTTTTTGCATTTTTGACAAATTCAAGCTCCAATCTCCTCTTAGAGCAATGAGGTGGTACTTCATCATCCACCCAACTTTTTCCAACTTTTTGACCCCCTTCATCTTGGTCTTTCAACACAATTGCCTTTTTTTTTTTTTAGTGTTCTCTTCTTTGAAATGGGAATTCTTTGAAATGGGAATTGGTTGAAGTATCTCTTGTAAATCCAAATCCCTTTTCACTTATGAAAATTGGCACTTCAACCTTCCAATTTCTAGCCCACCTTTCAATTCACCTCCATTTTGTGCCCTTAGAAAGGTTGAAAATGCACTCCTTCTAACAACCACCTTGTGAGGATCCACAAAACCAACCATGTCAACTCCAAAAATTGATTAAAAAAAAATGGAGAAGTTCGTGTGTTCTCAACAATGTCCTCAATCCATAACATGTCGTCCATTCTCACAAAAAAAATTTATAACTAAGTAAAAGAAAACAATGGAAAAGAACCCAAAAAAAAGGAAATGAACAACCTTGGACCCTAGGTTACACTTTGGTTCTCCAAACCATTAGCTCTCCTTTAAGCTCATTTTTTTTGTTTGGATCAATTAGTTTTCCTTTTAAAATGATGCCATGTAAGCTAAATCATAATTTGATTTGTCTTGGTCTTGGACCCTCATCTAAAGGCCTTGGGACCAATTTAAAGCTCTTGACCAATAGGAATGTTCAATTTCATTGGACCCTACTCTTTAGACGTTTGTCTAAACTAGCCATAAGACCAAATAGACAAGAATTTTAATCTATGTTGTTCAAACCAGTGTTGGATAGGTAGTTGATCAACACAAAAACCCCCACCCATTTAATATATGTGCATATTATAGTAAGAGGTGAGATCTTTGAAAACCATTGTTGGCTCATACTTGGAAAATGAAATTTTATGGCATCCACCAATGTTGGGCAAATATCCAATTTTTTTGGATATTAGACTCAAATATCACAAGAGACATCACAAGTTTGATATTTGTTGGATGTCGCAAACTATGATATTTGGGGTGATATTATAATTGTCAAATGTCATAACTTTGAACCTTGTAATGTTCATAGTTTAATCTAGATATCACAAATGAAATATGGGAAAGATATCAATTTTTTGCCTAGATTTGAATATTAGATCAATGAATATATTAATAAAAAGTTAAATTAGACAAAATTGGAGGTTTAAGGCAACCATGACTCAAACATGACCACCTCAAACCTTATGAACCCTATGAGTAGTGCTGATGTTTTATAAAAGGGCCCAAGCTCGCACTTGGGCCCCATCTTTTTGTTTGTTGTCATTGTGTTTTTTTTTTTTTTTTTGGCCTTCACGTTGTTGTTTTCCTTCATTTTCCTATTGATTGCCTCTGGACTTTTTTTTTTTGTCTTTGTGTTACAACTTCATGGCACTCATTTTTTGCCCTTTGTCCTATTGTTGTTTGCCTTCACACTACTATTTCTAGTCTTTGTGATGTTGTTTTCTACTTTTGCATTGTTCATTTTTGCTTTCATAGCGTTGTTTCTTGTTTTTTTGTTGTTGTCGTCGTTTTTTGCTTTTGCAGTACTACTATTTACCTTTGTGTTATTGCTTCTTGCCTTTGCGTTGCTACTTGCTATTTTCATGCCATTACTTCTTACCTTTGTGTAACTACTTCTTACTTTCAACTATTGGTTCTTATCTTTGTGTTACTTATTCGCTTTGTATTATTTTTTTATGCCTTCACATTGTTCAAATAATTGCTCCTTAATAACATTGTTGTATTTCCCTTTGTGTTATTACAATGCCTTCCATTTGTGTTATTGGAAACATACTTCTCCTTTTTCACATTTTGTAGGGTTGGAGCTTTTCTTGATGACAATTGGCAACATTTTTTTATGAGGTAATTTTATTTTTTTAATTATTATTTTGTGTTATTTTCTTTCTCATCTTTGTTTTTCTTTTAAATTTTGATTTAATTCCATCTTTTTAAAAAAAATTAATGTTGTTTTGTGAAGGTTTTTTTTACAAGACAACTATTGCATTAGAGTTATTTTTCGCACATTTCTTTATCTTGTAATGAAAGAGTTTGATTTTTGCTTGTAAATGTTAACATTAGTTTTATTAAAAGATCCATACCAACAACACATGTCATATTTCACCTTAGACCAAGACTTTTATTTGCAAGAGATTTTGTTTGCTTGAGTTTCTTTGCCTTTGGCCTTGTTGAACATCATGTGAAAAATGGAAGGTCTAGTGGAAATGAAAAGACATTAATCCAAAATGAAGATTGTGAAGTATATTTTAATGATGTTAAATGTGAAAATGAAATAATGGAAGGAACTCAAGAGGATTCGAGTTTGCAAATAAGAAAAGTAAAGTTTTTTTAAATGATGAAAAAAAAATGAAGAAAATTTTGAAACTATTGCATTCCCGAAGGAAAAAATGGAGGCCACATAATAGAAATGTTTTTTTTTTGGTCCTTCTTCTATGTGAATGACAATGGAAGAGTGACAATTGATGCACTTCAAATCATGCAATGTATGTTTTGCTACTCCAATCATGTGCTTTCCTTTAACCCAAGAATGACATTAAGGAAACATCTAACATTTTATTATATGACAAGTGGGATAACATGTTTGTAAAAACATGTTGATGCAAACCATTCAAAAAAAATTGAAGGAAATGAATTCTACACTGAAAGCAAGTTTGGAGAACAACCTACTAAAAAAAGACCAAACATATCTAGTTCATCCATCTTTACTTTTTTCACCTCCAAAGAGCCTTTCAAAAATGATGATGTGAAGCAACAAAAGTTTTTGGAAAGTCTTCCACTTTTGATTGTAAAATTTCATTTGCATTTACAATTTATGAAGAATGTGTGGCCAAAGGGTTTAATCTTACATTTTTGTCTTTGAGTTCAATTCCTTTCACGAATTTTTTTTTCACATGATGTTTTGCATGGCTTAGTGGAGAAAACCAAGTATTTAATAAACATGTTTTAATTTTTCTTGAACAGTTTCATTTTGCCACTGCTAGTTTTGATTTCTAAAGGTTCAAGGGTTTTCATGATGTGTTTGCCTTAGTCATAAATTTTTGGAGATTTGATTAAAAACCAAAACATGTTATTCTTGGTTTATTTGAGGCTTTTGATACTACAAGACATGCATTAGCAAAATGTTAACCAATCTTTTGGATGAATATGGCTTGAGAATTAAGATTATAACATATGTTAAGAATGAGGGATCAAATTTGACCACAATGATGAGTGTTGCCAAGTTTGTTGTCAAATGTGAAGCTCTAAGTTTTGAGGAGAATTTTTAGGGAACATGTTTTGGACATGTTTTCTCCAAAGCTTACCTATATGTCACAAGTCATCAATTTTTTTATAAGGGCTTTAAAATATGTTTCCATGAAGTTTGTTTAAGAAAATTTACAAAAATGCATAACTTAGCCCAAAAAATATAGTAAAGGTTGACAAAAATGGAACAAGTGCACATTGAAACTAGTTTGAAGCCAAGAAAATGAAGCATTTTAATGAAAACTAGGTTAGTTTTTTTTTTTAAACATTGTGTTTTTTTTTAAAAATTATTTAAGTTATTCTATTTATGGAATTTGTAGATTCTTGTGTTGATATTTAACCTATTCTTACAAGTTTGCAAGTAGAATCATATTTTTTTAGTACGCATAACAATTCAAAGTAGGAATTGTTTTATGTTAAAGTTGTTAGACTTCAATGAAGATTATTAGATGTGTGCCCTTGCCTTTAACTTGGGATGTTTTTAAAATCATTGTTGATATTCTTTCTCCAATTGTGAATGCTTGTGTGTTTAACCAATCTCATTGACATTGGTTACTTTATGATGCCTTGCATGTTGCAATTACCATGGCCTTGAAACTAAAAGAATTTAAAATGGCACCTTCTATGGCAAATTTGATGGAAGATGATATGTCTATGGCTTTGGAAGTGTCTATGTTTGTTTCTAATGTTAGAAAGCAAGCATGTAATGTTTTAAATGGTTTTCTTCGTTCCTAATGAAATATGAAGAAAAGAAAGCCCATAACATGTTTTTTTAATGTTAAACCCAAGATTTAATAGTCTTAGTTTGGTTTCAAATTTTATTTGTCGAAAACAAGTAATTTCTATGGTGGAAGATTATGATAAACAATTTTGGTTTCCAATGTTGTTGAAATGCCACCATGTATTTCACTTGGTGTTAAAATTTGAAACCATGGAAAATCAACCGATTGATGAAAATTTTTGTCTTGACATTTTTGAGATGACTATTAAGACCAATGACACTAGTCCCAAAGAGTTGGCAAATAGGGAAATATAGATATTTCAACCAAATTGATGCAAAGGACATTAAGTGTCCTTTGGAATGGTGGGGAAAACATGAATCCTTGTTTTCAATTGTTGTTTTCCTTGCTTGTCAAATCTTTAGGATTATGGGATTACAAATTGAAATTGAAAAGGTTTTTTCTTTGGTTGGGATATTGACAAATTTGAAGAGATGTAAATTGAAAATAGATAATTTAGATAAGTTAATATTTATAAACAAAAATTGACCAAATGATCCTAGGGTGGATTATTTTTTGCCTTTTAATTTGATAAAGTTGATTAAAACTAAAACAAATGTTTATTTAGAAAATAAAAATAAAAATATGAAGGTGAGTTTGAGCAAGATGAACTTATAATGGACATGTAATTTGTAATTTATAAATGTGCAATAAGATTCTTAAATGTTGTTATCCAAGTTGTGAGAACCATTTTGAATATTTAACATATTTTTTTCTATTATATCTAGAAGTGTGAGTTTTGGATTTTGATTTTTAAAAAGAAATTTGATATCCTTCACAAATATCGTAATTGAATTTTTTTTAATTAAAAAAAAACCCAAGCCAATTCTTTAAAAGCATTGAAAATTTGAAACTAATAGATTTTTTAAAAAATGATGTCCACCCAACACTAATATCCACCACCACCTCCATATTTGGGAGTTTTACTCATAGTCATACCCAACTAATCATCAAACACAATGGAGGGCATCAACCCAAATATATCCACAGTTCATAAATTCCCACCCTTAGAACCATTCATGAAGGTCTTTTTAAGGTTTGAAGTTCATCTTAGTTAGCCACCACTTCAGACCTTGAGATGCCATTGTCCTTTTTAAAAGATTTGAATGTGACATTAAATATCACTAGGAGTTGTGCTATTGTACAATATAATCACTTTGCCTCTTACTTTTTTGCTTTAGATTTCAAAGAAAGAATCTTGCATCTTCCATAGCTTGTTTAATAAGTCTTTTGACTTTTCAATTTTAATTAGATTATATTCCTGCCTTTTGACTTAAAACTTAATACAAATAATTAAGGTTGGGTTGTGTTTTTTAGAATGTGCAATGCTTGTAACTTTATAACAATAATCAAGAAGTTTTGTGGGATAAACTGTGTGTTATAACCCCATCTCTTGGCTTGAGACTAAATTTGGGGTGAAATAAGGTTCAAGATGTGTTAACAGTAAGTTCAAAACATGGAATGAACTAAATTAAGTCAAAGACATGCCCAAAAAAAGTGGGGTTGTGTCATTATTAGGTGAATTCTTAAAACCGTGATTTGTATTTTTGAAGCAAGAATTAGGACTCCACAAGAGTTTCCATTCATTAGAATGAAGTTTGAAAGGTCAAAACTTGTCCAAATTGAACAATTTTTATGTCATTAAAATGATGCCAACATGAGAGTTTGGTGCATTTTTCTATTAAGAACCATTAATGCCCAAAAGATTTAGATTGTATAAGGTATGGATTAATAATCAAGTTGATGTGGCATAACCACGTGAAGACATGTTAGAGTAACAAAAAAAATAGTCCAATCAAATTCTAATTTTTTAAATATAACAATTTTGCAACATGAACATAAGAAAATAAAGTCAAAACTTCTTACATCCTCACTATGAAAATATTAGCTTATCCATTGAGTTGATAATAAGTTGAATACAAAATTTGAAAAACTTTAGTATCATGAAAGTAAGTAACAAGTATATTTGAAACTAATTGGTCAATTTATCGTGTTTAAATGTAGTATTAGATTAGAAGTTGGATATGCTTTGGTTATAATATGTAAAACTTGAATGTTCACAAGTATATTTTAGCATGTCATTAACTTCAAAAAACATTTAATCCAATATTTCATCTACTTTCATCTACTTCTATTTATTTGTAACTTACTTTGTAAGTTGTGTAACATCTATTGAATTTTAGTGGATCTACTTTAACCTACTTTAAACATGTGGTTTTTAGATAGAGTTGTAACAAAATCAAAGAACATTTAATATTGATGATTGAATTGAATAATATTTTCAAATTCAATGTATCAAAGCCTACTTGATGGCTACTTTCCATTGATATGCCAAAATAATTTGATTATTCAATTTACCATGCTTTCACTTGACATTATTGGTCATTCAAGAAAAATATTTTTAAAATCATGATTTACAAGTTAGCACAATTTTTTAAAAAATCTTATAATTTAAAAAGATGTTGCATTGTACTATTATGTAAAACATTTTTTTTCCCCCAAATTTGTCAAGTAGGAGGATTAACAATCATCTACATCATTAATCAATTAAATTTGGTTAGATGTTACACAAAATAATAGATTTTTTTCTCAGTTATGACATTCTTAGTGTGGGAATGTTATGGAAGCCCAAAGAAGCAAAAATTTTAAAGAATTTTATAGATCAACCGGTGAACATTCGGTAAACATTCATGGGCATGTTAGGCTTACATTATTAGGCTTATATCCTGGATGGACAAATCAGCCTGTCCTAACTTTACCATCAAGCAGATTCGACAGGACAGCAAATACCAATGAAGTCACTCTCTAGCAAATGCTAAACGAATCTTCCTCAAGCTTTTATATTGTTGATCAACTTTAAAACATTATTAGACTTTTATCCTGGATGGACAAATCAACCTGTCTTCATTTTACCACCAAGCATATTTTGTTAACAAATAGGAGATCTACTCAAGTGCAAACATAAATCTTTATTGAAAGGAAAGTACAACATAATGCTCACAACACAAAACACAACATCAAGAACTCTCCAAGGTTCTTGTCACAAGAA
>Ga0116227_10009951_pt1 | contig 16920 bp, 7 predicted proteins | sample S1TSphgellanicum_FD_89693 | JGI IMG/M metagenome (GOLD analysis project Ga0116227, IMG submission 89693) | Host-associated microbial communities from peat moss isolated from Minnesota, USA - S1T2_Fb - Sphagnum magellanicum MG | ecosystem: Host-associated > Plants > Peat moss > Unclassified...
AATAACCGGTCAACACGGGTTCATACCCACTTCTGTAATTGTAATATTGTAGGATGCTGCAAGAAATTTATCTATTCATGAAAACTTTCACATGTTCTTTTTTCCATCAACTTTGGTGTAGTGGAATCTCTGTCATCAAAACCTAATTTCAGGTGCCCAAATTAAACCCCAGTCTGGTGTTAGCTAAACTAAAACCTTGTATTCCATCAGCTTGCAGGAAGACGCTATGAGTTGCAAAGATGGACGTTATATTAAGCTCAACAAAAGCAGTTGTTTCCATTCATGTGTGACACAAATGATCAGTGATATTCTAGCTTCTTGTGAACAAGCTCTGTAATAATGGAACAGGGCTACTACTGAATGCAGCCACTGTGTAATAAACCATTTTGTGATTCAGAGGTTGTGGACCTGTGTGTATAATTTCTATAGGGCTAGCTGCAACAACGTGAAGCTTGATCAGTTATTGATGCTGGGTTGATGGTTTTGGATCTATTTGTTCGTGATTCCAGATTTGGGCAGCTACTAGAATTAGTGCACACTTGTTAAATAGTTTTCTAGGGTTTTCATGTTGTTGGCTGTGTGATTTGTCTGCATGATTAAGTTATGCTCCACCATTATGGGCAACATTTATATCATGAGGCCAGCTTCATGGACTTGCTCAATGAGTTTCTGGGTATTTGAAGTCTTCAAAAGCACAACACCCTTATAAGCACACTTATGCCAATGTAGATCTGAAGTTTTCAGCAGTTGGGGCAGATTGGGAGTTTTAATCATTCTCCTCCTAACTTGTTTCTAAGTCTTTTGAAACCCATTAATTAGCTCAAGGCCATAAAATCTTTACAAGTGTTTTTTCTTGTGTGCGATTGTTAAGACTTTTCAATCACTTTAAGAATGCAAATATCAAGCTTGTTGGACATAGTGATCTCTAATTGCATGCATTTTTGCAATATTCGCATTGAAAGATATAAACGATGCATTAATCAACCTTCTACATCTTGTGAAATTTGAACAAGTCTGAAAAGTTTAAAAGCCAATGCAAAAACACATTGAAATTTGAAAATAAATTGTGTTTACAAACTAAATTTTCCAAAAGTATTATCCCAGACAGCAAATTTCCATATTGTCCTTAACAAAATACTTCACACCAAAATGACATAAGGACATAATGCAATTTGAGTGATTGAATCATAATGTAGACATGAACATAACATTCTAATATGAAAAGCAATTTAAATTCGGATATGATCACATTGTACTTTGTTTGTATCAACAAATGTCGCAGGTTCCAAGAGGTAGTTATGGACATTTGATTAGTGATGGATAATGTGCAACATAAAACAATGATCTTCCACATTTAAATTGTGATGAATAACCATCTGAGAACACAATGTGTTCTATAGGCAATGGGTGACCTTGGCTTTCAAGGTGTTACATGTGCAAACCAAAGCAATGTTGCAGGAATAAGTTATCATGGACCTTGTTGTCACTAATATAAAAGTGGTACTCAATGACAATCTTGGTGTCAGGGTTTCCATCCCAATCCAAACATACATTAAAAGTCAACTGCACCAAGATGGTGACTTGAAAATTGAACCAATGTTGAAACTACATTTCATTTTGCCATTGAAAAAAATAATTCTCAGCATATTCAACAACTAACAATATTTGGGCAATGGTTAAACTTTCCAAACACATCTTGAACATGTTGTCTTACCACTTTGCGTCAAAATTATGAACAACAAACTCAACCAATTTGGGCTTCAAGAATGTAACAAGCTCATGGGGAGGGGTTTGTTTGTACTCAAGATGCAATGCATGCCAATCTTTGTCATCATCTAATCTCCCCACCAAAACCTTATCAAATCGATGCCATGGTACTGTTGTGTCAGTACTATTATCAACTTCACAAGGGCAAAATTAAAGTGTTGAAATGCCCAAGTTAAAACAACTACCTTAGATACATTCTAACTCGTGGAACTCATTTTGCAAGTGTATAACTTACCATGTCACATGATGTAAATATTATCAAAACTTAATGTTTTGAAAAAATCAAAATTTTCCATTAACTAAAACATCCAAATGTATCCAAAAACCTATAAAGTGGGCTTGTACAATATGATAATAATTTGGGATAATTCAGCAAAAATCAAGTATTAAAATAATTGTACATTATTTGAGGAATACATTGAAAATTAATATTTTGAATTAAATGATTGAAGATGAAATGTTCCTAAAATCATTCTTGAAGGTTCCATGTTTTGACCCAATTTTCTAACCCACACCCTATTCACCCTCTAGAGTCAACTGACTTGTATTTAAGGTCCCACTTTCAATGAATAGAAAAACCTAAGATCAAATTAAGATGTTTAACCAATTGTATTAAATTAGAGTAGACAAATGTGACAAAATTTTCCCTTTACATGAACAAATCTTTTGAAATAATATTGCATTCAACTCTAAATTGCTCAAATAATACCATCTAGAGGTGTTTTAATTCTTTGGTCACCAAATCCATCATTTATGTGTAAGAAAGTTGGAAATATTCTAGGAATATTTTTTTTAGCTATGTTAGTTTTTTAGGAAGGTTTAGGGAGCACAAATAATTGATCAACAAATTGATTGATCAACAAATAATTTGCATGGTTTGGATGGAATTTAAAGGTCATTAACAAAAGGGAGCACAAAAATTTGTTCCATTTTTGACTTTGTGGCATAACATTAGGGCATTAGAAATATTAACAAGTGGGTGAATGGACCTATTTCAACTCATTGGCACTCATGGTTTTTAGTGTTAAAAAAAACCCAAGGGTTTAGACAATACAATAATCAAATCAAAACATATTTAACATATTTGAACATTACACATGAAAATTTTAGGTTATTTACATAAACAAATTGACTTCTTGCATAATTGAATCAAGATGGTTTGGGACACCAAATACAAAAATGGCCCCCTTTTGATATTATTTTACCCTCCTTCATGCAATGGTTTCCATCAAGGAGCAAGTACAATTGGGTGGTACCACTAGGAACAATTTCAAGAATTGTTTCAAGAATCATCAGGAAAATTATTTATTTATAAATCATTATGTATTTTAAAATTCCTTATTTTCCCATTGGTTGAAGTTAATGTATCGTGGGCGTCTCCACGCCACTAATGTTTTTTGTATCCTATTAAAAGTTCTTTGCTCTAGTTCACGAGCATTTTAAAGCTTGCTACTCAAGGTGTTTGGGTGACGCACTCCCAAGTCCCTTGCTAGACCCACTTGAGGGTCCAAGTATGTTGAATTGCGAAAAGTTGGGACTTGAGGGCCGCTCCCAACTTCCAACACTAAAAGGGGGTAGAGGGGCGTGCTAGAAGTCCCAGGATTAGACTAGGAAGAGAGACAAGTATTATCTCACTCGAATCTGCATCCAAAACCAACCACAAGAGGGTTAGTTCACATTCGGGAACACCTTTGGGTGTTTGGACAAGCCACATGCACTTGGACTCACTTGACTCACCACGGCCCAGATTCGGGGGAAATCACCACCTTCCCCCATATAGTATTCTCTGCAGCTCTCCGCCGAGGCTACATCTGAATGGCACCTTTTTTCCTGGGACTCCCAAGGAGGAGTCCCGAGACTTTGGGAGCTCATATCTCCCGACTCTGACCTCCGATTGGAGTGAGGTCTAAACCAAAGTTGTAGATCTCCTCAAGAGCTTTCCAACGCCATGTCGCACTCCTTCAGCAGACATCGGGAAGAGGTCAATTCCCGACTTTTAGTGGTCAGGAGCCAAACTGCCAGTTTGACTCCCGGCCCTTCTTTTGCCCATAACTTGGGCTGCAGATGTCCAAATGGCACATGCGAGGCCATTTTGGGCATTTACACTTCAAGACCTTTCCATTGATATAAATAACATTTCAATGTGAGGTGTTTTGACCCTTGAACTCGAGCTTTGAATTTTTGGGAGTCCTGGAGGATTCCAACTTCCCACTTTTGGGGGTGTGAGTTTCATCTTCACACTTATCCCAAAGTGGGGTTGTGACACTCTCCCCCACTAGAAGAAAAGGTCAATGTCTTCATTGACACTTAGAATTTTCCTCTCACACAATTGTAATTGTTTTCTTTTGGATCCTTGGCCATTTGCCGATTTTTGCAGCTTGGACCTTGCTTCAAGCTAACTTAGGCGTCCCCAAGTTTCCAACACTTTCTTGACAAGTCCAAGAGGGTCTCCTGAAAACCCTCTTCCAATGCTTCGTTAAAAGAGGACTAAACTAGCCTAATTTGATGAAGCCCCTCATTTGTGAGGAACTTTTCATTCTTCCCCTCATGAGGAACTCAAGTCAAGTCTACTCTTGACCTAAGCTACTTGACATGACTCCTTTCCCAATCTCGCATCTTGGTCATAACAACCAAGCCTTAACTAAAAGGTTTGTTTATCAAGGTACGAGAAGCAACATTCGGGCTTTACCAAAACCCAAGTCCCAAGCTACACGATTAAAGTATGCGAACGGGGTCATGACTTCCCGCATTGGCTGCACTACCAACCAACCCTTTGGGATGCACTTAAGGCATGTGCATGTCCCCACAAGCTCATGCTTGCTTGCCTCTTCTCTCGGGGCCAAGTTTCCTCAACCCCAAGGTAGGAGTCCGATTTTGATTTGGGCCTACGCAAGAAAGTTCTATTTGTCCCCTGCCATTTGACAACTCTATTTGCTTTATACAAATTTCTCATGATACAATCTCTTGGAGATTTTCGTCATGATAGAAAGGGACATCCAAGAGTTTAAAAAGAAATAGATGATGTACTAAATCTTTCCATATTCGAGTTTGTCAAGCATTGACATCCAAGAATTCTAATCCAAAGCGACAATGATTTGATAGTATAACAAGGCAAGTTTTAAATAGTATCCTAGTAGCTATATATATTCCATGTTGTAATTTGGAGAGTTCACATTTGTTTGCAATTTTCTTGATCACCATCACCTAAATGTTGGTTAGGTTTTATGCACCTTCCTCCCTTATTGACGTGCTCCCAAGTCCCTAGTTAGCCCCCAAGTTGGGCCTAAGTACTCAAGTTGCGAAATTGTGGGGGGACTCGGGGCACGCTCCCAGCTCTCAGCATTGAAAGGGGCTAGAAGGGCGTGTTGAAGCTCCGAGATGAAACTTGGGAGTCCTTCAAGACTCCCAAAACTTCAAAATTCGATTGCAAGGGTCAAAACACCTCACATTAAGGTGTTTTTTATATCATTGGAAAACTATTGAAGTGTAGATGTTGAAAATGGCCTTGCATTAGCCATTTGAACATCTTCAACACAAGTTATGGCAAAAAGAACGGTCGGGAGTCAAATTGCCAATTTGACTCCCAACCACTAAAAGTCAGGAATCGACCCGATCCTGGTCCATGAAGGTGGAGTACGATGCACCATTAAAAAGCTCTCAAGGAGAGCTACAACTTTGTTTTAGACCTCATCACAATTGAAGGTCTGAGCAAAGAGTTATGATCGTTCAAAGTCCCGGGAGTCTAAACCGGGATAGTTTTGGGACTCCTCCTTGGGAGTCCTGGGACAAAAAGCCATTCGGATGTGGGTGCCGCGGAGAGGCACAAAGTATACTATATGGGGGAAGGTGGTGGCTTCCCCCGAGTTAAGGCCGTGATGAGTCAAGTGAGTCCAAAGTTGCCCATGGCTTGTCCTAGCACCAAGGGTGTTCCAAAATGTGAATTAACCAACTTGTTGGTTAGTTTGATGCAAGTTTGAGTAAGTGAATAGCTTGTCACTTCTTCCTAATCCCATCTCGGAGCTTCAGCACGCCCTTCTACCCCCTTTTAGTGTTGAGAGCTGGGAGTGTGCCCCGAGTCCCCCACAATTCCGCAAGTTGAGTACTTAGGCCCAACTTGGGGGCTAACTAGGGACTTAGGAGCGCGTCACTTATTATTGATGTCGATTATAAGGGGACTATTTCTAGAAACAAACTCTGGATAAAAAATCCATTGAACTGCAAATGGAAAAGGAGATGGAATAGTGAAATGTGGTATTCCAAATTGATTGGATAATCAAATTTGATGGAAATTTCAATTCAATGTATAAAATATATTACATCCAAAAAAATGAAATTACGTCATCACCATTTTTAACAATTTGACATTTCAAAATAGGCATGCTTTGGAATGATATTCATCACAAAATGGTAGTTTTAGATTATGGAAATCACACCAAGACATATAAATGTAGACAATATTTGTGTAAAGATTTCAATTGAATATGGGAACAAAGATTACAATGAATTTTTGCAACCTAAGGACCAAAGAATCAAGAACCAAATATGTGTATGGAAAAGATGATGCAAATAACATAAAGAAAAAATATTTAGTCATGATAATTTAAAATAGAATTGCAAATAAAATCCAAGAAGCAGGAGAAAGAGCAAAAGAAAAAGTTCATCCAACCAATTATCTTCTAGCAAAAGATTTAGTCCAAATTCTCAATTGTTTCATCATCAATGAATCTTAATACAAAACTACCATACTTCCTTTTGTTACTAGAAGATGGAAGCATAAAGTAGGTGACCATTTCTCGAGCGATGCATTTTGCATGTTTAGGTAATGATATGTATGAAAAAGGACAAGGGAAAAAGTCACTCCAAGCATAAAATGGAACAAATGGAAATGGAAATGGTTGGGTATTTTTACAAAACACATAAAACGTTAGTCTAAAATGTGAGACCTAAAAAATTATACAAACAACTAAACAAGCAATTGAGCTGCAATAAACCTAAACTTATTCATAATCGAAATACACTCTCAATCTCTTCTTGGGTGGGGAATCCGAGGGGCCGAAGGTAGACATCACAGGATCTACATGGGGTCTAGTTTCCTACAGAAGGGGCTTGATGACCTCTTCATAAACATCGTCATCTGGTTCAAGAACCAAAAGATTGATAGGCCCAAATATAATTTCTTGTGAAGACAATGACATACCATAAGAATGGGAGATTACAAAGAAGATAGAGTTGAAAACAAGGTTCCAAACATATTCAAACAGGCTACATGTGGAGGAGTTCATGCCAACAACCAGAGAACCTTTAGAGGAACAAGCTTAGATTAGAGCCCTTAGTGTGGAAACATGGATTTCTTGTCCTCCTTTGAATGGAATTCCTATAAAAGACTTTTGCACTGAATCAATGTTAATCTTGTTGTACAAGATATCATTTTCCACCAACAACAACCCAAGCCTCACCATGTCAAGGTGAGTTTCTTGAAAGTTGAAACCACCTACGTGGTGGACAAGAAAAGTGGTCCATTTCAATCGAGTCTACAAGTATCAAATTACAAACATTAAATGGACAATGAATGTTTTGAATCAATAGGATTTTGAGAAGAAAGCAGACAAAAGCTTACAATTTTCCCCCATAGTTCATTGTTCATTTGTGGCATAATGTTAATTACCACCCACCTTGACTAGATTTCATATCCATTTCCTTCCAAGTAGGATTTAATTTCCTTGAGCACATGAGGATCATCATCATGGAATTCAACAATCGCATCATTAGGATGAAGGTACTTGTTTGTAAAACCAAATACTCCATACACATTTAGTTCTTTATTTGTCGATTCCAGAAGGGGACATCGGTCGCATGTTTCAAGACAAGAAGATTTGGTAAATTGGATGGGATTTTGACAATGAGCAAAGTTGGCATCCCATATCCAAAATCCTATACGTTGGCAATAAGAAGAGTTGGCATCCACATCCAAAATCCACTACTACTAGTGGTGGAGATCATGATGTACACCTACATAAATGCGAAATTTAATTGAAAAATTCATCGAGAGAGTACCTTCATTAATGATCCATTCAACTCCTGGTATTGAAATGGCCATAGACCAGACAATGCCTTCATGCTCACAAGATTGGGCCAAGAAAGGTGAAATGTTGAAACTAACAGTTGAATTAGGAAATCAATGGAAAGACCAAGGGTTTCATGAGTGGGACCTTGAAGGTCCTCCAAGCTTAAATCTAAGCTCATGTTATGGAAGCACCTTTGTGTCGTTGGTGTTTTAACCATGCGATCCTGTGTGGCACCCTCATTTCCACTAGCCACTACCTCAATGAAGTCCTTGGTATTTGGATTTTCACTAGAAGGTCCAATTGATTGTTTCTTTGACTTTCTTACTCTTTTTGCACTTTGGCTCTACTTAACACCCCTTAAGCTTGAATTTGTTGAAGTAGTTTTTTCCAAATTGGCTTCCCCAAACTTTTCCTTGAGTTCACGCTCCAACTCTACAGTGGTGTCATAAGGGCAATCCAAGTACTAGTCATAGTATGGAAGGTGGGCAAGGCCCCAATCCTTAAGGAGGTCCTTCCTAAACATGTTGCTCTCAACTTTAGGATCACACCAAATCTTTAGAAGTGGAGGAAGAGTTTGAATAGCCTTGGTTGGCAAGTACATGTGAAAAATACCTACAGGCGCCAATTGAGCTCAATATGGGAATTCAACGCCATAAAGAAATGAAGGGAATAGAAACACAAATTAAATGTATTACTTGTAGACCACACCTTTGAATGCCTTTTCACCACTAGTATGTTGGTTCCAAGTCTTGTTCTTGAGTATTGCACCTTTTTGCTTGAATTCATAGAAAAAGACGTTTTCCCACAATTCAAGCTTCCAATGACTTATAAAATCCTCAAGGCTCTATACTGTAATAGATTCGAAGACAGAAACCCTCAGGTTCATCACTGTGCTTTCAAATATTTTTTGTGCCTCCACTTCCAGTTGCAGTATAAATACAAAAGAATATTATTAAACATTAATTCCATTGAAATGGATAGAAAGAAACATTCAAATTTGAAGAAAGGTTCAATCGAAAGAGGTTCAATCACCAATACCTAGTACCAAAATGTTGCCTTATGGAGCCATTTCTCAAGGATGGCATTCGACACGCCAACCTTTGGGAACTTTTGAGCTTCCTTCAGAATTGGGGATTGATTACATTGTTTGAGCCAAAAAACCTTCTACTCATTGTTCACTTGAGAAGAAACAAAAAGTTGTAGCTTTTCTATCATCATCTTAGGATCTGGATTCATATTATAACGAACCTAAACTTGTTGAAGAAATTCTAGTCCAAGTGATGGGTCACAAATAGGGAGACTCTTATGAAATGTTATCATGTGCTGCTTCCGGACGCTCTCCATGGCTTTATTACTTCATGAGGAAAACACTTCAGGGTCACAAAGAGCAAGGTCTAGGACCTCCACATAGTACAGCCAGTGGGCGATGTTAATAGCTGCCACAAGTTCCTTTTGAAAAAATAAGATAAAAATCAGGAGGATAATGAAATTCTTGTAGAAAAAAGAAGTGGTTTCAGTTGAGATTCCGAAAGCTTACTTTATACATGTATTCAAAAAATGCCTCTTGCGTGAGGTTATACCAAGTCTTTTTAATTTTACTCTTGCATTTTTTGTATTATTCATTGAGAATAACCTCTTTGAACGTATTCAAGGGAATCATGCCAATGGATTAAATGTGGAAAAAGTTGTGAACCAATGAAAGCTTCACATGGTCCATCTCAATGGACCTGCAAATAAAAAAATGATTATTCAAGATTGAGCAAAATGATGAGATTTTATGCTTATAATGTAAACAAAATCGAGTAGGGGGGATTGAAATCCTACTTATTTAAATCTGTCATGGATGTGAAGAGCTCAACCAGGGCATTTGTTGTATCCAATACAAAGGCATTGATAAAAATGTGCTAATCCTCCTCATTAGGATGATTCAAATCAATGTAGGGTTGCCATGCTTGAAGGCGGTGATGTCCGGTCTAGACATGGAACATCTTTCCACATAGCCAAGAAAAATCTGGATCTTCTAACAAGAACTTCTCAAATTTAGCGTTCTTGCGAGCCCAAAGAATGGTCCAAGAAAACATGTATTTGCTGACAACCTCCTCTTCACCTTTGGAGTTTTTTGAGGAGATGTAGAATATTTTTTCCCCTTCTCAATACCTCGTGAAGAAAGCTTGCTCCATTTTTAGCACATCAATCTTCAATGTTGGCTAACAATCGACATAGAAAGAACTTGACATAAGGGAATACTCATCTTGCCTTGTTTTTTGGGAGCATTTTGTACTTGTCCAAAACCTTTCTAGTATTTAGCTTATTCTATCGTTGAATCACCTCTATGGTTTTCTGATAGCTATTTCCCCCTTGCACAATGGTCAAGGAAATTCATATTCCCAAATCAAATAAGAATCCTAATGATGCAATTGTTGACCAATGAATTCAGTAGAAGGTACAATTGTCTATGCATATAGATAAATGGAAAATTATAAATATCTTATTGGCCCCAATTCCCTATGGTTGACATCAACCATAGGGATTGAAGTGATCACAAGGTTGATGGTCTGTAACTTTGGCAAAGAGATATTGAACAATGGGAAAACATTATCATGCAATTTTCAAGCTATGGTTTGTTGGACCATATGGCGTTACTTATATAGACATCCTCGATGAGAGGTGTCCTAGTGTTCTAAAGGTAGATGAAGTGCAACTTGAATTGGACATAGAGCATAGTGGCAAAATATTGAATGCCAATAATCAATATTTCAAAAAATATTCGGGGACATTTATATGGCTACAAATGTTCTTAAGGCCAAGGAACTACATATTAGGCTTAGAGATATACTTAAATCAAAAAATATAATAGTTCAATATTTTCATATTTTAGGTACTATTCTCTATAGTCACCACCGACCATAGGGGTCAAAGTGATTTACAGGCCCATGAATTGCAACTTGGCTCAAAGATATACTAGGATAAAAAACATTAAATTTAAATATTCAATATCTGAATATATATTAGGCCTTATAATCAATGCCACCCATAGGGCCTAAAATAATCTTGAGTCCAAAGTGCAATTTAAACCCAAAGATGAATGTGAATTTCAAATATATAATATTTGATTATTTCAATAGGTACCTAACTAATCTCTATAATCATCACTGACCATAGGGGTTAGACTAATCTAAGGGCTTATGGACTACAACTTAATTCAGAAATATACGAGAATGGATAAATATTATTTCCAATATGCCATATATGAAAACTTATTGCTTATAATTGGTGCTGGCCATAAAGCTTAAAATCTTTTAAAGTTAAGGAAAGTGTTAAATAGGCCCAAAGATAAATCTTAATAGCAAATATATAATATTTCAATATTTCAATATGTAATTAACTAATATCTATAGTCGTCATTGATTATAGGGGTCGAAGTGATTTAAAGGCCATGGAATAACAAATTGGGCAACAAATATACTAGAATGCAAAAAAATTATGTGTCAACATTCCTATAGTTGGCGCCGACCAACTATAGGTGTGACGTTCCTAATGGCTCAAAGATATAGTACAATGACTAGAATAAAATAATCCAATATTTTAACATGCAAGGAACTATTTTCTATAGTCACCACTAAATGTAAACGTCAAACTAATCTAAATGCCAATGAACTACATAATGGCTTAGGGATAATCTTCAATGCCATTCTCAAAATCTCAAGGATTTTTATTTAGATTTAATAGCTCTTAAAGTTGGTACCAACCATAAGGACATTGAAAAAACCTGCATAGATTTGGCCCTATTCTTATTGCCAATTATATGTGTTAATGGTAAATGTTATAACCTCAAAACAATCTAGGGGCTTGCAAGATCTCTATAATCTTTCAAAATAATTTCAAGTATTGCAAGGAAGAGCCCTATAGTCGACAATGACCATAAGGCAATGAAACTAGGATGACTAGATAAAAATCCATCGATGAACATGGTAGGGTTAAGGATTGGTTGTTTCATTCACCTAAGGAGTTTGTTAGACGTTGAACACTTTACCCTTAACCTAAAACACTTAACCTTAATAGCATCTGCTCTAAGCTTGTAGTCAGTGCCAACTATTGGTCACAATGGACTTTCAAAGGGAAGGACCCACCTATTTCTAATATGCTGAAAACAACCCCCTCAAACTTGAATATGGTTCCATGTGTGAAGCTTGAAGTAGATCAACTTGAAAATGTTATAAAATGTAGATCAGTGAAATTGATAGATCAAATAAAGGCCAAGGATGGAATACATTGTGTATATATCCATTAATCAAAAGGACCAAAAAGAAATATAAGCATACACACATTTGGGGTTTAACTATTAACTCATATATGAAACTTTCCCCCTTTTGTGTGCAAATACTAAAACTCATAAGAAGGTTTATGAAGGGTTACATGTAGCTGAGTTGCTAAAGATATTTCTCCTGATGCCGGACTTGGGTCCATTTGTGAATCGAATTGGAGTTCAACTTAATCATGTAATGCAAGACATATTATATACATAGAATTCAACATTAACAATCAAAAAATAAGTCACCCAATGATAGAGACTTACATCCTAAAATTGCAAGACCCTTATAGTGGAATCGAAATGCTCTCTTCCAAAAAACTCCTAGAAAACATAAATCCCACCTCTCATTTGTTTCAAACTTAAAATTACATATTTTGAGTTCAAAAAAAATTTGATGATGCATACCTCATTCTAAACTTGAGTGGAATTGTAGCCTAGTTCATTGTCCTTACTTTAAAAAGTTATTTGTGATAAAAACTCAATTCCACAATTTTTAAATTAGATAGGATTCACAAAGGACCATGTTCTAGATCCCTAAACCTATTTTCAATTTAGTTCACATTTATCCTTCAACTAGTAATGAGTTTCTTTATATCAATAATGTGTAGAAAATGATCTAGTCTCTCAAAGAATACACCAAAATAACAATATTACATCTCACCTTTGTTTGGAAGCTTTTGTTTACAATGGCGTCCACACCTTACACAACAAAAACAAGATGAGATATTTCAAACAAGTTCATGGTAATTGATAAGAGCTCTTTGGAGCACCAATGAGATCAAAAATGCTCTCGGGTGCTAAGGAGAGCAATTGATGTGCCATCAATCTTGCTACAAACCTGCAACAAGAGATGTTCTAAGAAAAAACATCAAAAAATATATCTAAAATGCACTTTGGATATCTTGAGATTTTTTGGGCCTTTGAATGTTCTTGAGAGCACTCAACGAACGTTAGAGCTTTTTGTATACCTCCCCCAAGGTTTGTAGTACTCAATGGAACATTCAATGTTCCATTGAGCTTTCTATAGACCTTTTCCAAGCGCTGCATTCTAAGCAACAACCCTTCCAAAAACATTCTCTCTACTTCTATGTATGTTGAGCTTTTGAGTGCCCTCTATAGCTTTTGATAATTGAACAAGCTTTTTGTAGACCTCCTTGAAATTTCTAGTGTGAATAACCTATCGAGAAACATAAGAAAGATGAGACCCTTGGTGGAGAATGCTTTCTTTAGCACCCTCGAGCTCAAGAATGCTTTGGGGTGCTTAGGCAAGTAATCAATGTGCCATCAATCTTACTCTAGACTTGCTGCAAGTGACACTCTACGTAAAGACATTGAAAAATATATCTAAAATGCACTCTGGATATCACAAGCTTTCTTGAGCCCTTGAATGCTTTGGAAAACATTCAATGAGTGTTAGTGCTTTATGTATACCTCCCCCAAGGTTTGTAGTGCTCAATGGAACACTCAACATTCCATTGAGCTTTCTATAGACCTTCTCCACGTGCTGAATTGTTAGCAAGAATCGTTCCAAGAAGATTCTTTCTACTACAAGGTATGTTCAACTCTCGAGTGTTCTAAATGTCCTGCAAGGTCTATAATGCTCAATGGAACACTCAACATTCCATTGAACTTTCTGTAGACCTTCCTAGGTGCCGCGATTGGAACTAGAACAATCCCAAGAAAATTCTTTCTACTACTTGGTCTATTTAGCTCTCGAATGCCCTCAAGAGCTCTTCACAAGTGCACAAGCTTTCTACAAACCTCCTGGAAACTCTGGGTGTGAATAGCCTATCAAGAAATTTAGGAAAGACAAAACCCTTATTCAAAAATGTGCTCTTGAGCACTAGCGAACTCAACAATGCTCTTGGGTGCTTAAGAGAGCATTCGGTGTGCTTTTATCTTGTTGCAAACCTACTCCAAGCCTGCACTCCATGAGAAAAATTTGAAAAAAAATTCAAATTGCTATTTTAGACTTGATCAAGAGCTCACAATGGGAGATAAAGCCTTTGCAAAAAGACTTTACTTATTTTGAACATTCTTGAGTGCCCCTGAGAGCGCTTGACATGTAGCGCCGCTTCAAAAACCTATCAAACTACATAAAACAAAATGCAAACTTACTCAAGAATGTCTTCAAGTTCTCAGGACCTCGTGACAAACCTTTTTATGTAGCTGTGTTACAAGAAGACAAAAAAAACCCTGAAAAGAAAAAAAAATTTAAAATGCTTCCAAAAGGACTCAAGTCTTAAGTTCAAAAAAGAAGGTGAAGAGCAAATGAATTCAAGTAGAGGAGAGTGTCTTACCTCCTGGCTTGTGGTTGTTTGTGATGGAAAAACCTTGTCCTGTAAATGAACAAATCTCACCTCTTGTAAGTTTTCCTTAAAACAATGCCCTAAAAGCTTCAATGCTTTGGAAGAAACTTGAAAAACACAAGAATTGACCTTACTTCCTCATCTATTTCTTCTTGATGGGGGAGATTGAAGTTCCTTTTCCTAGTTCATGGCATCTCTTTCCTCCTTTTTTGTTGCTTTGATCCTATCCACATAAATTATCACTTTCACCTTCTCTAAAGAATAGGTTTTATCGCTCTATCTTCCTCTTCTAACATTTGTAGAGTCAAAGTAAATATCATAGCTAGATAGTTCGACGTAGGGTCATTTATTTTATACTTTGATACCAATATATTCACTATTCATTTGAAATTACTATTACCTTTTTGTATGTCAAGCTTCATAATTTCGACCTTCTGTCTAAACAAATATTTTAGTTTTCTATTAAAAAATTTCAAACTTGCAATAAATGCAATGGGGATGTGATCGTTTTTTTTTTCATATTTGTCATTGTAATAAATTTTATTTCTAGCAACATTTTTTGTCCATATGCTATTATTTCATTTTTTCTCTTGCTATTAATATTGCAACTGACGCTTTTATTAGAGTGGAATTGTATGACAAATCCATTTTGTAAAATTCTCATATTTTCACATCTAGTGTCAAAATTTATTTTTAATCCTTCTTGGGCCTACACATCTATATTGGCCACATAATTCTACATCATCCCAATGTTTATTGCCCCTCTTTCTTCAAATTAATTACAATATCTTACATCATAAACCATTTTTAAACCATTTAACCCATTTCATTTATTTAAAATGTTAATCATGATTTAAGTGTCATGTCCTAAAGTCCTTGATGTAAATAATTATCCAATCTCCATCACCTCATATTTCCTATTGGATTTTTTTTAAAATTATACTTTACATGAAGATCGATTGTGACTATATCCGTAATTTTTCCTTGCCCTTATCGTCTTGAATGTACCCCTCATTATCATCTATTATTAGAGTAACTTCAATGTACCCCTCTTTGTTTCATAGAATAATTACAAAACAATAGGTCTAAAAAGTACATTAGTTATTAGCCCAATTCTTGGGGGTTCTCGTTGCCACTGAGCATTCTCGATCTTAATTCATGGAATGGAGTGGGCTAAGTGTGTAAAAAAAGGACTATTATAACTTTCTTGGAACGTACTCATAATGATAATAATTTTTTATCCTTGTACAACTATCGTAGAATTCCTTGAACATTTCTTCTAGAAGTTCTGTTTTGGCTTATCTGATTACTACACAATTACATAATAATTTAACAAAAAATCACTAGTGTATTTGGATGGTGGATTAATTTTCTTAATCAAGCTTTCAAAATGTTCCCTAGGGTAGATATCGTCAAGTTTTAAGATCCCAATAGTGGTTTTCGTAACCTATTTAGATTTTACAAAGTGTAAGAATTATATTGTAAAGTAGAGAATTATTTCGTTAGGCATTTAATACTTAGGTCATTACGCATTGTATGTCCCTAGAGTCAAGGAATTACTATGTACATGTCAGGCTCTACCCTCATTACTCACACAATGATTGCACAAACTTACCATTTACATAACACAATAATTCAAAATATTTTAATTCATAGTGTTCGCACTAACATCTTATTAGTTCTTGAACATTGTCATACCTTAATCATTTAATAGAATCAGTTAAATGTGCATTTAAGAGTTCCTTCATTCCAACCTATCCATTGGTCTAATTTGTCGTTCTTCAATAATTTGTTTTTTTAATTTTCGTTTTGTTGAAACTATTCACAGTGTAGGTGTCACTTCACTGATAAACCCTATGTTGTGACAATATCCATTTTTTTTTTATCCACGCAATGCTATTGTCGCAACCCCAGCCTTGGGCTACGACCAAGGTAAAGGCTTGCGAAGGTGCGGGCCAAGAGTTGAGCCCAGGAGTCACATTTCATGCTCCCAAGGGTGCAAGAGAGTGTAAGGGAATGAACCCCACACTCCCAAATGAGCTCCCACTTTGGGAGTTCGAGTCCCAATGGACTCCTGAATTTTCAGAGGGCAATTGCAGGGGTCAAAACTCATTGGATTGAAAAAAAAATTATATCATTGAAAAGCTCTTAGAACTTAGATGTTTAAAATGGGCTCGCATCACCCATTTGGATCCTTAAAACATAAGTTATGGTCAAAAGAAGGGCCGAAAATGACGCGCTCCCAAGTCACGGGGTGAAACCCACTTGAGGGTTTCATAAAGTCAAGTTGCGAAAAGTTGAACTTGGTAGCACGCTCCCGGCTTTCAACTCTAGAAAGGGGTAGAGGGTCGAGTTGGGAGCCCCGGGATTAGACTAGGAAGAAGGTTTAGTAGATCAAGCATGAATCTGCATCAAAACAAACCACCCACGTGGTTAGTTCACATTCCGGGACCCCTTTGGGTGTTGG